>Ga0209454_1000165_pt1 | contig 40841 bp, 30 predicted proteins | sample WorMetHERISLAND1_2_FD_187400 | JGI IMG/M metagenome (GOLD analysis project Ga0209454, IMG submission 187400) | Marine gutless worms symbiont microbial communities from Max Planck institute for Marine Microbiology, Germany - Olavius geniculatus... | ecosystem: Host-associated > Annelida >... | reverse complement strand
CAGCGAGACCAAAGAAGTGGTGATCGACAACGGCATATTTGAATACGGCGACATCCCCGAGACAAAAATCAGCTTCGACGGTCGCGTGGCCGTTGTCACCGGCGCCGGCGCCGGACTGGGCCGCACCTATGCCCTGGAGCTGGCCAAGCGCGGGGCCAAAATCGTGGTCAACGACCTGGGCGGCGCCAGGGACGGCTCCGGCGACGGCTCCAGGGGGCCGGCCGACGAGGTCGTCGACGAAATCAGGGCTCTGGGGGGCGAGGCGGTGGCCAATTACGCCAATGTGGCCACGGCCGAAGGCGGCCGGAGCATCATCGACAGCGCCCTGGAAGCTTTCGGAACGGTGGACATTCTGATCAACAATGCCGGGATTCTGAGGGACAAGAGCTTTTTAAAAATGGAGCCCGAAAACTGGACTGCGGTTCTCGATGTCCATCTCAACGGGGCTTACAACGTTTCCCGTCCGGCCTTCGCAGTCATGAAAGAGAAAGGCTACGGGCGCATCCTCATGACGACGTCGGCGGCCGGGCTGTACGGCAATTTCGGCCAAACCAACTACACCGCCGCCAAAATGGGCCTGGTGGGTCTGATGAACACCCTTAAGCTGGAAGGTCAAAAATACAACATTCGGGTCAACACCATCGCCCCGGTGGCCGCCTCGCGGCTGACCGAAGATATCCTGCCGCCGGACTTTCTGGACAAACTCAAGCCGGAGCTGGTGACCCCCATGGCCCTTTATCTGGTGTCGGAACAATGCCCGGTCAGCGGCAACATCTACAACGCCGGCCTGGGATGTTTCAACCGCGCAGCCATGGTTACAGGCCCGGGAGCGGTCGTCGGTGACGGCGAAGACATCCCCACTCCGGAAAAGCTGGCATCTCAGTGGGATGAAATAGCCTCCCTCAAAAACGCCAAGGAGTACGGCAATGTCAACGAACAGATCGGAGACCTGCTGTCCGCCTTCGAACAGCCGGCCGGCGCCTCGACCGGCCCGGCAGCCGGATTCGGTTCCGCCGCCGAGGTGTTCGAGGCCATGCCCACTGCTTTCGTGGCCGACGCCGCGGCCGGGGTCGACGTGGTCTTTCAATACACCATCGCCGGTGAGGGCGGCGGCGACTGGCACAGCGTCATCAAGGACGACGCCTGCCAGGTGGAGGCCGGAACCCATGCGAAGCCGAATTGCACCCTGAAGATGGAGGGCGGCGATTTTCTGGACATGATGAACGGCAAGCTGCCGGCCATGCAGGCCTACACGTCCGGGAAGCTGAGAATCGAGGGCGATATCATGAAATCGCAGCTTATAGAGAAATTGTTTAAGTTCTAAAACCAGCAAGTAGTGGAATAGACAGTATTAAAGGAATAACCGAAAAATAAATTCGAAATCCGAATCTCGAAAATCGAAACAAATGAGAATATCAAATGACAGAAATTCCAAACTCTTCTGAATGCATGCAATATTACAGGTAAAATGCTACTCCATGTTTTGAACATTAGAAAATTTAATTTTTGATTTTGTTTCGGATTTCGCAATTTGTGCTTCGGATCTAAAAGTCTCGAGAGAATTGGGGCTCAGTAAATTTTCCCTCTTCCTGATTTAGACACTCAATAATAGAGGAGACAGTAAAGATGATCGGAATTACTTCATACGGCGCTTATATTCCGCGGTTGCGGCTGGATCGCATGGCCATCTTCCAGGCAATGGGCTGGTTCGCCCCCGCCGTCATGATGGTGGCCCAAGGGGAGCGTTCGATGTGCAACTGGGATGAAGACGCCGTCACCATGGCGGTGGAGGCCTCCCGGGACTGCCTGCAAGGCCGGGACAAAAGCCAACTCGATGCGCTTTACCTGGCTTCGACCACCCTGCCCTTCGCGGACCGACAAAACGCCGGCATCGTATCGGCCGCCCTCAACCTGGCCGACGACATCCTGACCGCCGACCACACGGCCTCCCAGAAAGCGGCCACCACCGCTTTGATAACGGCGCTGGAGACAATCCAGAGCGGCCAGCGGCATAACATCCTGGTAACGGCCAGCGACAGCCGCGAAACCAAAACGGCCTATTTCTACGAAATGTGGTTCGGCGACGGCGCGGCCGCCCTGAGCGTGGGGGATGCCGATGTCATCGCCGAATACATAGGGTCCTATTCCCTGTCCATGGATTTTGTCGATCACTACCGCGGCGCCGACAAGAAATACGATTATGTCTGGGAGGAGCGCTGGACCCGCGATGCCGGCTACGGTGAGATCATCCCCAGGGTCGTCAACGGGCTGTTCGACAAGCTGGGAATCGGCATGGACGATGTCGACCACCTGGTGTATCCCTGCTTTTTCAAGCGCGACCATCGCAGCATTGCCGCCGGCCTGGGCGCCGCACCGGAAAAACTGGTGGACAACATGCACGAGGTCTGCGGCGAAACGGGTGCCGCGCATTCTTTCATGATGTTCATCGCGGCCCTGGAAACAGCCAAACCCGGGGACCGCATTCTGATGTGCGGTTTCGGCCAAGGCGCCAACGCCCTGTATTTCGAAGTAACCGAGAACATCACCAAACTGCCGTCCCGAAACGGGGTTGCCGGATCACTGGCCAACAAAAAGACGACGGTCAACTATCTCAAGTGGCTCAAATTCAGGGATCTGATCCAAACCGAAATGGGCATCCGGGCCGAGGCCCCCACCCAGACCGCCACCTCGGTGTTGTGGCGCAAAAACAAAATGATCCTGGGCCTGGTGGGGGGCCGATGCCGGGAATGCGGTACACCCCAGTATCCCATGGGCGACATCTGTGTCAACCCGGAATGCGGGGCCTTTCACAGCCAGGAAGATTATGAGTTTGCCGATGTCCCGGCCACGGTCAAAACCTTTACCGGTGATTTGCTCTCGGTATCCGTCGATCCGCCGGCCATCTACGGAATGGTGCAGTTTGAAGGCGGCGGGCGCACGGTGGTGGATTTTACCGATTGCGAGCTTGATGACGTCCGGGTCGGCCTTCCGGTAAAAATGGCCTTCAAGCGCAAGGGGGTGGACAAGGAACGCGGTTTCGTCAACTATTTCTGGAAGGCCGTGCCGCTGCCCGGAGCTGGTGCGGACGAGGAAAAACTCCGCTTCGACGACCGCGTGGCGGTGGTCACCGGTGCCGGTGCGGGGCTCGGCCGGGCCTATGCGCTGGATCTGGCCCGGCGGGGGGCCAGGGTCGTGGTTAACGATCTTGGCGGCGCCCGGGACGGCTCCGGCCGGGGCTCGGCGTCGCCGGCCGACAAAGTGGTAGACGAAATCAAGGCCCTCGGCGGCGATGCCGTTGCCAACTATAACAATGTGGCCACCCCCGCGGGCGGCGAAAATATTGTCAAAACGGCCCTGGACACCTTCGGCCGCATCGACATCCTAATCAACAACGCCGGAATCCTCAGAGACAAGAGCTTTGTAAAGATGGAACCCGACAATTGGAAGGCGGTGATGGACGTGCATCTCAACGGCGCCTACCACGTTACCCGCCCGGCCATGGCCGCCATGAAGGAAAACGGCTACGGTCGGATTGTCATGACCACCTCGGCCGCCGGTCTGTACGGCAATTTCGGCCAGACCAACTATTCGGCGGCCAAGATGGGCCTGGTGGGGCTGATGAATACCCTCAAACTGGAAGGCTCGAAATACGACATCAAGGTCAACACCGTGGCCCCGATCGCGGCCTCACGGCTGACCGAAGACGTCATGCCGCCGGAATTGTTCGAAAAGTCCAAACCCGAGTTTGTCGTTCCCATGGTGATGTATCTGAGCGCTGAGGATTGCCGGGAGTCCGGGTCCATCTTCAACTGCGGCATGGGATATTTCAATCGGGCGGCCGTTCACACCGGACCGGCCGTTCAGCTGGGCGACCCGGAGATCCCTCCCACCCCGGAGCAGATCCATGAAAATTGGGACAAAATCAATTCGATGGAAGGCGCTCGGGAAATGGCCGACGCCAACAGCGCCATTTTCGCCCTGGTTGCACCGCCGGACCCAGGCTCGGAGTCCGCAGAACCCGTGGAGGAGCAGGGCGGCGATGTCCAGGCCATTTTCGACAAAATGCCGGATGGCTTCAAGGCGGATGCGGCCGCTGGCGTCGATGTGGTCTTTCAATTCGGCATTTCCGGCTCGGCCGGCGGCGAGTGGCACTGCGCAATCAAGGATTCAACCTGCACGGTCGCAAAAGGCGTCCACGAGAACCCGGCCTGCACCATCAAGATGGCGGATGCCGACTTTCTGGCCATGATGGCCGGCAAGCTCCCGGCCATGCAGGCGTTTACCACCGGCAAGCTGCAGATCGAAGGCGACCTGATGAAGAGTCAGCTGCTCGAGAAGTTGTTTGACTTCGGCGCATAGGGATGTCTTCTAGTAGTTTTTAAGTCATCGCGTAAAACCGTTAACCCATTACAAAAATTATGGCAACTGGAATAAAAGACAAAGTGGCGATTATCGGGATGGGCTGCACCCGTTTCGGCGAGCGCTGGGACATGGGCGCCGAAGAACTGATGGTCGAAGCCTTTCAGGAATGCCTGGCGGATGCCGGCATCGAAAAAAATGAAATCGGCGCAGCCTGGTTGGGGACCTGTTTCGACGGCATCAATGTGGGCAAGAGCGCCCTGCCGCTCTCTTTGACCCTGCGGCTGCCCAACATACCGGTTACGCGAGTCGAAAATTTTTGCGCCACCGGCACCGAGGCGTTCCGGGGCGCCTGCTACGCGGTGGCCTCCGGTGCCTACGACATCGCCCTGGCACTGGGGGTCGAAAAGCTCAAGGACACGGGCTACGGCGGCCTGCCCAGTTTCACGGGATCGGATTCGGGCAGCCTCACCTGGCAGTGGTTTCCCAACATGACTGCCCCGGGTGCCTTCGCCCAGCTGGCCAGCGCCTATGCGGCCAAATATAACATCGCCGATCGGGACCTCAAACGGGCCATGGCCCACGTTTCGGCCAAAAGCCATGCCAACGGCGCCCTGAATCCCAAAGCCCATCTGCGCAAGGCCGTCAGCGAGGACCAGGTCATGGCCGCCCCGATTATCGCCCATCCCCTGGGACTTTTCGACTGCTGCGGGGTCAGCGACGGGGCCGCCTGCGCCATCGTGACCACACCCGAGATGGCCAAAAAGCTGGGCAAGAAGGATTTTATCACCGTAAAGTCCCTTCAGTTGGCGCTGAGCAGCGGAGAAGAAATGGGCTATAACGACTGGGACGGTGATCATTTCGTCACCACCAGCAAGTGCAGCACCGCGGCCTATCGCGAGGCCGGCATCACCAATCCCAGGGAAGAGATCAGCATGATGGAGGTCCACGACTGTTTTTCGATCACCGAGTTGGTGACCATGGAAGATCTGCACGTCTCCGACCGGGGCGCGGCCTGGCGTGACGTGATGGACGGGGTTTTCGACCGAGACGGTGAAATCCCCTGCCAGGTGGACGGGGGGCTGAAATGCTTCGGTCATCCCATCGGCGCCTCGGGTTTGAGGATGCTGTACGAAATGTATCTTCAGTTTCATGGTAAAGCCGGCGAGCGTCAGCTCGAAGGGCCCCGCTTCGGCCTGACCCATAACCTGGGAGGCTTTCCGGCCATGAACGTTTGCAGCATTTCGATCGTGGGAAAATATGAACAATAACAGGTGCACGGAATTGGGCTGAGGTTCGAAAAATAATAGATAATACGAAGCGGTATAGGGTACAAGGTATAAGGTTCAAGGTGTCAGGTTAGAGACTGACAGCGCAAAGACGACCACGGCGTTCGGTATTCGGCGCACGGCATTCGGTTAAAGCCCTTGCGCCGAAGGCCCCCGCTGAGCGGGATGACACATCAATCTTAATAAATTAAGGTGTGCCTCGAATGCCGAATGCCACTCTCGTTCCACCAGCACAAACCTCCAACCCTAAACCCTACACCCTATACCTTAGACCGTATACCTTATACCACGTCTACGTTGCCCTGCATCTTACGCGTAGGCTTTCCTGTGGTGCGAGAATTTATTATGGAAATATTGAATTACACCGACGACCACAACCGCTTCCGCGAACGGCTGCGGACTTTTCTGGAAACCGAGGTGACGCCCTATGCCGACCAGTGGGAGAAAGACGGAATTGTGCCCAAAAGCGCCTGGCAGAAAATGGGGCGGGGCGGATTCCTCTGCCCGGATGTGGCGGTTGAATACGGCGGCGTGGGAGGTGATTTTCTTTATGCCCTGATCGTGGCCGAAGAGATGACCCGGACCTGGATGACCGGTCTGGCCACCCCCCTGCACAGTGACATCGTGGTGCCCTACATAAGCTCATTCGGTTCCGAGGAGCTCAAGCGGAAATACCTGCCCGGCTGCGTCTCGGGCGACATTGTCACGGCGGTGGCCATGACCGAACCGGGCGCCGGCAGCGACCTGGCCGGCATCGCGACCACCGCCGTAGAGGAAGGCGATGAGGTCGTCATCGACGGATCCAAGACCTTTATCTCCAACGGGCTGAATGCCGACCTGATCGTGGTCGCCGCCAGGGATCCGGCGGTCGAAAACCCCTACGACGCCCTTTCCCTCTATGTAGTCGCATGCGATACGCCCGGATTTTCAACCGGGCGCCACCTGGAAAAGATGGGCATGTGGAGTCAGGACACGGCCGAGCTGTTTTTTCCAAATGCCGCATCCCCAAAAAGAACCGCCTGGGCGAAAAGGGCATGGGTTTTTTAATGCTGATGGACAAGCTCCAGCAGGAGCGCCTGGTGTGCGCCATCATGGGCATCACCGGGGCCGAACGCATCGTGGAGTGGACTCTGGATTACTGCAGGCACACCACTGTTGCCGGCAAACCCCTTTCAAAATCCCAGGCGGTGCAGTTCGCCCTGGTGGAAATGTCCACCGAGGTCAAGGTGGGGCGCACCTTTGTCGATAAACTGGTGGCCGATCACCTCGAGAAAAAGGAAATCATCGTTGAAACGTCCATGGCCAAGTACTGGACCACCGAGATGTTGAACCGCGTGGCCAACCGCGCCCTGGATTTGTGCGGGGACTTCGGTACACTCGAAAAATGCAAAATTGTGCGCGCCTGGCGCGACGCCAAGATCATGACGATATTTGCGGGCACCAACGAAGTGATGAAGAATATTGCTGCCAAGTTTATGGGACTGTAACGAATTCGGAAATCGGAATGCGGAAGTCGGAAAGAGGATCAGGTCCTGGTGATGAGAACAGAGAACGGATGACAAAGATCAGAAAGCAGAGGGAAGAGGACAGAAGACAGAAGACAGAAGACGGAGGACGGAAAACAGAGGGCAGAGGTCAGAATTAAGGTGTCAGGTGTCGGGTTTCAGGTGTCGGCGAAAACAGGACAGGAGCCGAAACAAAGGAGTTAACGTTTCAACTGAGCCGCTGCTCGTGTTCAGATCCGGTTCTAAATGCTCACCTACATATTGCTGATAGCTCATGGCTGATAGCTGATAGTCTAAAGGAATGGAATCCTTTTACTGTGAGCTATGAGCTCTTGGCTATTAGCTATTGAATGGACTGAAATCTTCTAACTATGAGCTAAGAGCTATGAGCTATTGACTATTATCCCATTCCCAAGGGAGGATTCATGGACAAATACGATGCCGTCGTGATCGGGGCCGGCAACGGCGGTTTGACGGCCGCGGCGACCCTGGCCCGCAAGGGGTTGAAGGTGATGCTGCTGGAGCGGCACAATATTCCCGGAGGGGCGGCGACGAGCTTCTGCCGCGGCCGGTTCGAGTTCGAGGTGGCCCTGCATCAGCTCAGCGGCATAGGGACGCTGGAAAAGCCCGGTCTTTTGCGCATGGATCTGGATAAACTCGGGATCCTGGATGATCTCGAGTTCGTGGAAATCTCCGATTTGTACCACGTGGCCACCCCGCAAGGATTTGAAATTACCCTCAAGACGGACCGCGACGAAACCCTGGCGCTTCTCCTGGACAAATTCCCCCACGAAAAAGATGCCATCGGACGATATTTCGATCTGATGGCCAGCTACGCCAATGACATGGTCGGGGCTTTTATCTTCAGGGACCCGGAACCGTCACGGGACAAGTATCCCCGCCTGTACAAATATGCCCTGCAAAATTCCAAAGAAATACTGGACGATTATTTTTCAGATCCGCTGCTAAAGGCGGTCTTGTCCATGTTCTGGGGCTATATCGGTGTGCCGCCGACCCGTCTGGCATTTGCTTATCTGGCCATGGTCTTTTTCCAGTACATGGAGTTCAAGCCGCATCACATCAAGGGCGGCTCCCAGGCCCTGTCCAATGCCATTTTGAATAAATTCCTGGCCGGCGGCGGGACGGCCCGGTTCAATTGCGGCGCGCAAAGGATTGTCGTCGAGGACGGCAAAGTCAAAGGGGTGGTCACCGCGGACGGTGACGAGATTGCCGCCGGCTATGTGGTATCCAATGCCTCCCCGGTTGCGACTTACAATCATTTAATGGATCCCCGACAGGTGCCTGCAGACACGCTGGTCGAGATGAAGTCGCGCAATCTGAGCACATCGGCCCTGACGTTGTTTATCGGTTTCGACTGTGAACCGGAGCGGCTCGGCATCACCGAATCGACCAATTTTCTGATGGACAGCACCGATATATCCGACGGTGTGCTCGAGAGAATGAACCGGACGGACATCGACGACGAGCTGATGGTGCTTAGCTGCTACGACGTCAGCGACCCGGAATTTTCGCCGCCCGGCACCTGCCAGGCCAATGTGGTTACCTTGAAGTACGGCGATCCCTGGCTCAGGATACCTCCGCGGCAATACAATGACGTCAAATTTCGCTGCGCCGATGCCATGCTGCGACGCATCGAGGAAATTTACCCGGGGGTCCGCGAGCACATCGAGGAAATCGAGGTCGGCACCCCCCTGACCCACATGCGCTACCTGGGCCATCCGCTGGGGGCGATCTACGGGTATGAAATGCTCACCAAAGACGCGCTGTTTTTTCAGCCCGGCCGCTACTCCCCCGTCGAGGGGCTGTATTTTGCCGGGGGGTGGGCCGGCGACAACGGTTTCGAGCCGACGCTAAGGTCCGGGATTGCAGCGGCGAAGTCCATCATAAGAAGGCTGGAGCAAAAATGACGCTGACACGAAAGGACGAACGTCGAACATCGAACGTCCAACATCGAACGCTGAATGGGAAAAGATGAAGAATCAGACCCGATCAATCAGGATTTGAACTCCGTTTAATGACAGCTGTTGAAATTGAACTGCGGAGCGGAGCGACATCATTATTCGATGTTCGACGTTGGGCGTTCGATGTTCGATGTTTAATTTATTCGATTCAACTAGATCTTTACTAAGGTACTCGAGCTTTATATTTTTACCATATCCGGCTTAGGAGGTGGTATGCGAAAAGGCATCTGGCAGGAGTTTGACGGATACCGGGAAATCGCCGAACAGATCACAGTCAGCCGCAAGCTGGGTGGAACGGCTTCCTCGGCCGTGGCTTCCGCGGAGGAGTACATCCGGCTGCTGCATCCCGAACGGATAGCCCTGTCTGTAAGCGACATCATCACGGAGACCCCCTCGACCAAAACCCTGAGGCTGGTCTCAAAAGACGGCTACCTGCCGCCGTTTCTGGCCGGCCAGTACATCGCCTTGTTTCTGGAACTCGGAGGCGTTCGCACGAGCCGGCCCTACAGCATATCCTCCCAGCCCAACCAAACCGGGTTCTATGATATAACCGTACGACGGGTCGAAAACGGACTGGTGTCAAACTATTTAATCGACGACGTCAAACGGGGCGACATCCTGACGGGCTCGGGGCCGGCGGGCAATTTTTACTTCAACCCCTTGATCCACAAAAAAACCATGGTGTGCATCGCCGGGGGCAGCGGTATCACGCCGTTTATGAGCATGATCCGTGAAATTATCGACTGCAGCCTGGGTCGAAGCGTTTATCTTTTCTACGGCAACAAAACCGCGGATGACATTATCTTTGGTTCCGAAATCGAGCAGCTGGCAGCCCGATTTGCCCATATTCATTATATCCCGGTGGTCGAGGAGCCTGCCGGCGGCTACAGCGGGGCCTGCGGATTTATCACCCGTGACCTCATGAAAGAAGTGCTGGAGGACATCGAAGACAAATCTTTTTTCATCTGCGGACCCCAGGGCCTCTACGATTTTTGCCTGCCCCAGGTCGAAGAAATGGGTGTGCCCCCACGAAAAATCAGGCAGGAAATGTACGGTGCACCCCCCAATATCTGGGATTACCCGGGCTGGCCGGCTGCGATCGGCAAAGACGAAATCTTCTCCGTGAAGATAAAGGACGGCCCTCGCCTGGAAGCCCGCGCTTCCGAACCCTTGCTGACGGCCCTGGAAAGAAACCGGGTTGTGGTGCCCTCGCTGTGCCGATCGGGGGACTTCAGCATGTGCCGGGTCAAAATACTTGCCGGCAAGGTCTACCAGCCGCCGGGGGTGCCCGTGCGAAAGTCGGACCGGCAATTCGGCTACGTGCATTCCTGTATGGCCTATCCGTTGGGGGATCTGGAGATATTAATTTAGTGGTTAGACGAAAGGATAAAGCTATCTAACCCATCGGAAAATAGACACGGCGTGACATGGTATAAGGTACAGGGTATAGGGTATAGGTCAGCCTCTTAAGGTGAAAAGACTGAAATGGCATTCGGTATTCGGCGCACGGCATTCGATGTAAAAACCTTGCGCCGAAGGTCGAAAGCCGAATGCCACTCTCGTTCTTCGCACCATAAGCCTCCAACCACAAACCTTATACCCTACACCTTATACCCTATACCTTATACCTTACACCCTATACCATTCGTTTTTAGCGAGGTTTATATGACAAATAATTATCTGGTAGGTGAGAAAAACGGCAATGTATACACCATCTCCTTGAATCGCCCGGCCAAGCGCAACGCTATCACCGTCGAGATGCTGACCGGGATTTGTGAGCTGGCCGAGGAACAGGCGGCAGACCCGGACGTCAGGGCCATCATCCTCAAAGGCAGCGGCGAGATTTTCTCGGCCGGGGTGGATTTCAACTCACTCGGGGCCGAGGTCGGCGCCTGCCTGGGGCAAGCCGGTGCCGGCGGCGCCTCCCTGCGCGCGTTGACCTATCGGTTCCAGCAGTATTTCAATCGCCTCGAGGCGGCCGAGATCCCCATCATCTGCGCCATGCACGGCCGGACTTTGGGGCTCGGTATGGAGTTGGCCTTGGCCTGCGACATCCGCCTGATGAGCGATGATTGCATCTGGGCCATGCCGGAGCTGAAACTGGGAGTTATTGCCGACCTGGGGGGAACCTCCCGCCTTGCCAGACTGCTGGGGCCGTCGCGGGCCATGGAGATTTTCTTAACCGCCCGCAACTACACGGCCCGTCAGGCCCTCGACTGGGGATTGGTCAATTACATCCACCCTGCGGGCGACTTGATGGCCGAGGCCGAAAGCATGGTTGCGGATATGGCCGCCACCGCACCCCTCGCCGGGGGAGCGCTGAAAAAGATCATCAAGCGCGGTGACGGCGTCGACCTCATGACCCAGCTCGACATGGAGGCCAGCCACAACAGCATCCTGCTGAGAACCGAAGATTTCCAGGAAGGCCTCGCCGCCATGATGGAAAAACGAAGCCCGAGGTGGCGAAAAAAATAAACGAATTTCTTCCGCAAGAACTATAAATCTTATTTGCCGGTGTCTTTCCGGCAAATAAAAAATATCTTTTCCGTTGGGATACCTGATAGATTGATGTTTTTTCAGGAGTCCGGGGGAGACGCAAAGGCCGTATGCTGAATAATTGGAGGAAAAGATCATGGCACAGATCATTACCGATCGGCGCGACATCGATTTTGTTCTCTACGAGCAGTTCAATGCCGAGGAGTTGACACAGCACGAAAAATTCGCGGAATTCAACAAAAAAAACTTTTAATTTGATCATCCGGGAAGCCCGCAACTTGGCCGTCAAGGAGATCCTGCCGACATTTGCCGAAGGAGACCGCGAGGGCGTCCGCCTGGAAAACGGTCAGGTAAAGGTTCCGGCCTGCTACCAGCGGGCTTTCAAGCTTTTTAGAGAGGGTGAATGGACCGCCATGACCGCCGACCCCGAACTCGGCGGGCAGGGTCTGCCCTATTGCGTCTCCCAGGCGGCCTCGGAATATCTGGTCGGCGCCAACTACGCATTTACGCTTTACGGCGTGGTGGGATTTGCCGCCGGGGAGCTGATTGAAATCTACGGCACCCCTGAACAGAAGCGGCTGTTTCTGAAAAAGATGTATACCGGCCAGTGGAGCGGCACGATGCAGTTGACCGAACCCCAGGCCGGCACCGACGTAGGCGCACTGACGACCTCGGCCGTAAAAAATCCGGACGGAACCTATTCGATCACGGGCAGCAAGATTTTTATCACCGCCGGGGATCAGGATCTGACCGAAAACATCATTCACCCGGTGCTGGCGCGCCTTGAAGGGGCTCCCGCGGGCACCAAAGGAATTTCGCTGTTTCTGATTCCCAAGATCTGGGTCAACGACGACGGCAGCTTGGGTGAGCCCAACGACATTGTCTGCACCGGAGTCGAGGAGAAAATGGGCATCCACGGCAGTTCCACCTGCTCCATGGCCCTGGGAAGCAAGGGCAACTGCCGGGGGCTTTTGCTCGGAGAAGAAAACAAAGGCATGCGGGCCATGTTTCACATGATGAACGTCGCTCGTCTGCACACCGGATTTATCGGTTTTATCAGCGGCTCGGCCGCGTACATTTACGCCTTGAACTACGCCCGTCAGCGCCGCCAGGGCAAAGACCTCGATGCGGTCATGGAAGCCGACGCACCTCAGGTTCCCATAATCCGTCATCCGGATGTACGCCGGATGCTGCTGTGGATGAAGGCCCACGTGGAGGGGATGCGCAGTTTTATCTACTTTATCGGTTCGTTGATCGACCGTCAGGCCTGTAGTCAAGATGAACAGATAAAAGCCTACTACCAGGGTCTGATCGATCTGCTCACCCCGGTCATCAAATCCTACTGTTCCGACCGCGGCTTTGAAATCTGCTCTCAAGCCATCCAGGTGCACGGCGGCTATGGCTACACCCGTGAATACCCGGTGGAACAGCTGTTGAGGGACTGCAAAATTGCATCCATTTACGAGGGCACCAATGGGATTCAGGCCATGGATCTGCTGGGTCGCAAGCTGGGCATGCAAGGCGGTGGTGTTTTTCTAAACTTCATGCAGGAAATCCAGAAAATTACCGCACAGGCCAAAAACATCAAGGGACTGGAAGAAATCGCCGCCCGGGTCGACAAGGCCGTCAACCGGCTGGGAGAAGTCGCCCTGCACCTGGGCAAAACCGCCATGTCGCCGGATATAAAAGTCGCCTTTGCCCACGCCAAACCGTTTCTGGATGTTATGGGCGATGTCTGCATGGCCTGGATGCTGCTGTGGCGGGCGACCATCGCGGTCCCCAAACTTGAAAAATTGGCCGGCAGCCTGAACCCGCAGGCCCGGCTCTCGAAGGCGGCCAAAAACAAGGAGGCGGCTTATTATGAAGGCCAGCTCCAGTCCGCGCGCTATTTTATCAACTCGATCCTGCCGATTACCCTGGGCAGGATGGACGCGATCGCAGCCGTTGACCCCGCCGCGATCGACATTCCCGAAGCGGCTTTTGGGTGATAAAAAAGAAGCGCTTAATTTTAAATGGCGCTCAGTTAATAACATTTCATTTATCTATCTGGAGCCCCAGATGAACGGGATTGATGCTTCGCTCCGCATCTTCTGTTTCTCAAAAAAGATTGAATTAGATTTCATGTTCACAAATCCGGTGTTTAGAAACAACAGATTTACAACAGGAAGCGGCATACCTACTGCGAGCGCGGCTAGATTCACAAGGGTCTTCCTGGAAAATAATCTGATCACTACATTAGAAGACGCGGCGGGCAGAAGGCCGGCATTATATTCTTTTGAGCCATTATTGGAACTTGTCAGAGTATAGCGATAAAATCGCTTGATCTTGTGATTCAAGCTACCTGCAAAAAGCCGCGTTTGAACTGTTGGTCTTTTTTTCGTAAGGTGCAGATCATTATGAAGAACTTTAAAGGATACCATGCCGAATGGAACCTGGGCTGTCCCGGAGGATGGGAGTATCAGCGCATGGCCCAGGTACGGGGCAAGCTGTGCTGGGACCGGGTAAGAAAAATTACCGGGATCGACATTGAGTTGGATTTTGAGCACCCTGTCTTGAACCCGGTTCCTCTGTTTATCGATATGCTGCTGCGAGCCCACCGGAATAAATTCCTGCGCGAAAAACCCTTTATTCTCCTTGTGGCCGAGGAGCAAACCCTGGACAAGGTCACGGAGAATATCAATCTGGTGGCTTCTTTAAACGGCCTGGAGGGGGTGGATGCCGCCCTGACATGCCCGCAGGAGCTGGAAGAAAAAGGCGATGATGTCTTTTACAAGGGACAGCGCGTTAGCGTTATTTTTTTGGATATCAACAATGATGTTCTTTTGAAGATTGCGCAAAAACATCATATCGGAGCCTTGCTGACCGGGATCAAGAAAGGCATTGTGGTCAATCCCCGGGGCATGGAACCGGTGGGGGCCAAAGGCATCTTTGAGGTTGTGACCGGAAGCTTAAGCACCTGTCTGTCTTCTTCCACGGTGAAATTTACGCCCTGGACCCGCCTGTTTTATCCTCGCAAAACCACCGGACCGGACGGGGAGTCGATTGATGATATCACGGAATGGGTGCAAGGCCATTGGGACGAAGTTATCCTTAAACCGGTTTATGGGTATTCCGGCGAGGGTATTTTTGTCGGCTCCCAGAGCGATACCCGCGATGAAGATATTCGCACCGCCCTGGGAGATGAACCGTATATTGTGCAGTCGTTTATTCCCAAAAAGCTCTGGGCGGAAGCATACCCCTGGATCGATCGGCAGAATAAAACGGTGCGCCTGAAACAATGGCAGACAGATTTTCGCTGTTTTGTCAACGACCGGGGGCTTATCGGATTTTTGGCGCGTTTCGGGGGCATCCCCACCAATGTAGGCTCCGGCGGCGGCGGCCAGAGTGTGGCCATTGTGAAAACAGATATCGCGGTTGGCGAAGCCGTGCGCCGTATCAACCATGCAATCATCGAACTGGGATATGGCACGGTCGCGGAGATACAGCATGAAGTCGACCAAAAAGGCCTTGAACTAAAGCATACCTACCTGAAGGGTCCGACGCCCACCACCTTAAGACCGAGAATAATCAACCCGAGTCAATTGGGCGCTTTGCAGCAATACAGCGCCAACCTCTGGGCCGATGCGTTGAAGCTTGAGAAATGGTGGCATGCAGGCCGGTTAAACCATGTGGTTCAGATGGGGGAAGGTGAAGCGGAAATCGCCCGCATGCAGTTTTGGGGCGGCTCTCCTGCGCTGATCGCCTCTGATGGTCTATTTAGTTTCGGTGCGGATTTGATGAATCCCTGATCCGTTAGAAAAAGGCTATTTAGATTTCTATTTCAAATTTCTCCGCTAACGCCTTCAAGTCATTTTCAACCGGCCTCAGGATATCAAAACCGCTGTTAATACGTTCCTCTGCGATCATGCGCTCCGGATCGCCAGGAATCAGGACGGCATCCTGTTCGTCGACCGGCGTCGCACGCCTGAACTGTTTTATCCAATTGTCCATCTGGGACTTGAATTGGTCTTTGGGCTGAAAGGCATCGACCCTCAGGGCGCCGAAAAAGTGCCCGATCCCCTTACCGGGCATGTCATCGGTTACTGGAAGAAAGCCAACAAAGGGCGGCACCCAGGGTCCATAATTGGCCCCTGACAACACCGCCGAAAAGATATCGACGATCGATGCCAGGCAATAGCCTTTGTGGCTGCCATGCTCGCGATCACTGCCCAAAGGTAAAAGGGAGCCGCCGTCTTTTAATTCAAACGAATTCGTGGAGGGACGACCATCTTTATCCTGGATCCAGCCAAGGGGTGCATCCTCTTTTTTTCTCTGCAGGATTTCCAATTTGCCATAGGCCGCAGTCGTCGTGGCAAAGTCCGCGACAAAAGGGGGTTCTTCACCGGCCGGAATCGCAACCGCAATCGGGTTAGTGCCCAGCAACGGTTCTTTCGACCACGTGGGCGCCACCAGAGGACTGGCATTGGTCATACAGATGCCGATCATGTCCTGCTCCAGTGCCTGCATGGAATGACAACCTGCAATGCCGAAATGGCTTGAATTATTTACCGCAACCCAGCCTGTTCCCACTTCAACGGCTTTGGCCATGGCGATTCCCATGGCCTTCGGCCCCACAACCAAACCGAGCCCGCCATCCCCATCGACCACAGCCGTGCTGGGAGTCTCGTGGGTAATCCTTATATCGGGCGTCGGGTTGATGCGGCCGATATCCCACAGACGAACATAACCGCAAAGCCGGGCGACGCCGTGTGAGTCCACCCCCCGAAGATCGGCAGAAACGAGGGTTCTGGCGGCAGTGTCGGCATCTGCCGCTGAGCATCCCATCTTCAAAAATACCTGGTTCGCAAAATTCAACAGCTGATTATACGTGTACATGCACATTCCTAGCAAACAGTTTTAAATAATTGAGGTGCGTTTTCCAATCCCTGCTATGTCCGTGCAGGGGTATGCGCTCGCCCCGGCCGGACACGGCGTCAAATGGCGCCGGACGATTAAATGATAGCTCAGACAAGTGCGCAGAAACTCCCCAATCCCTCATATAATTGTTGAATTCCTATCAAGCCTATCCGCTGCCAGCCGATCCTGATTGAGTACGTTCCCGAATCTATCACGAATGACCTATATTTCAACACTGATTTTGGAATGATAACCCTCCGATGTACGCGTACCAGAGTATATCGCATGGAATTGAGGAGCCGGTTCTCGAATTTGGATATTGTGATTTGGAATTTAAAGAATTGAAACCGGGGGTCGGAACGACTTAATATTCCATTCGAATTTTGGAAAACACATATGGGATAGGACACTAGTAGTCAAGCAGCGGGACTGATTTAGCAGCATCGGCCGCTGCAGGTGGGTCCGGCCCATAGGCGCCGACCGGCAGCTGTTCCAGCTGCTCGCGGTTGAGGCGGTCGGCAAGGGGAGAATAGTAAAAGGCCAGCTTGTATTCACTGATGGAATCTTTCATTTTTAATTTTATTTTCACGTCGGCGACTTTCCAGCGGTATACCAGTTGCCGGCCGGCATCTTCATAGGTGATTCTCGGTTTGCCGTGCTTGTCGGAAAATATCCGTGCCAATTCGGAAAACTGGTCGGCCGAGCGCAGCTTGATGAAGGCCGCGTAGAGCTGATCGCGATAATAACCATAGGATACCCGGGTTACCTGCTGGCGGCCGGTGTAGTAGCGCACGTCGGCTTTGACATAAAAGGCGGCCTGCCCTTTGGCATACACCTTGGTCAGTCCATGGTCATCTGAAATCGGCCCGCCCCATTTCAGACCATGGATACCTTGATGGATATAAAGGGCTTCAGCTGCCAGGCCCAGGCTGGTCATAATCACAAAGACAAGCAAGATTCTACCATAAGCCATGCTCGAAGCCTCCTGCACACTTTGTATTCAGGGCCTATTTTGGCCGGCCCCAATCCTGAATCCCGGGGATGCCCCCGCACCCACGCCGGGGGGGCAAGACGGCAGGGGCCGCCTAAAATATCCATTAGCGGTCCAACACCGCCAGGGCCACATCCCGGTGGATAGTATCTCCGCGCGCATCAAGCGCCTCCACCGCGAATTCATACTGACCGGGCTGGGTCGCGCTAAAATCAAACCCGTTTTCGGGGGACGCCAAGGCAATGGTTTCGTTGTCTTTTAGCACCCGGCCACTGCTCTTGTTTCGAATGGAAAGCAGCAGGCGTTCGGGTTCAATCAAGCGATAGTCCCATTCCAGCTTAACCGACACGGTGAACGCCATGGGGGCGGTCACCGTAAGGGTATGGATATATTTGCCCGCCTGAACGGCTTTGAACGACAATCCCACGAAGCGTTCGTACTCGATATCGATCTGACTGGAAGAATCGTTGGTTTCGCAGGTTTCCTCGTCATGCTGTTTGCCGTTGACGTTTTCCCGAGCCGTCAGATTGTTCGGATCGAAGCAGAGCGCAGAAGGCTCCCACCAACTGTCGTCGGGACAAAGCTGGCGACCGTCGGGTGTCTTTTTTTCAATGGTCGATCGCAGCCCCGCGTAGCAGTCCCCCTGAAACGTATCGTATTGGCCCACCACGCCCTTGGCGGCCACTTCAATTCGCGCCATGCGCTGGTGGGCCGCAAGGTTGTCGAACACGTCCGCCCGGCGGTTTACCCCCTTGAGGATAAACCATGGTTTTCGCCGCTCATCGACAAAGCGATCAAAATGATACGGGGTATCGTCCGGATCGGGCCGGTCTTTTTTTACCTGCCAATAGCCGCGCCTGGGCTGGGGATGATCCATCAAGGCCTGGGGAGTCAACAGGGTCCCTTTACCATCTTGCGGTACGACACCCTCGCTGCGCGGCAGATGGTGTCCGCCGCGATTGACCAGCGGTTCCGTCACACCGGCATCTGTCTCTTCGGCATCCTCGAAGGCGAAGCTTACCGGCTCACCGGCGACTTTGAGGGTGTGGCGCCCGGACCGCAGCGCCGGCGTTTTTCGCAGGCGCAGATATAATTCCCTGCCGCCGCCATTGCTCAGGCTGTAGACCAATCCCTCCGGAAGCTGAAAATCGCCTTGCCCCAACCTTCCCGGAATACCCTTGCCGATGAAGGTCACAGCGAACACCGACTGGTTTTGAAAACGAATCCGGGAAGGTGATGTCCGATTTATTCTGCCGCGCTCGGGCACCTGCAGCGACGCCAATTTATCGATTGCCACGCCCACTTCCTGTTTCATGTTGACCGAACGGCGCTGCAGCAGTTGTCTCATATCGCCTGCAACCCGGGTCATCTCGGCTTCAACGGCGTCACCCCTCTGCTTGACGGCCTGCATCTCCTCATCGAGTTGTGACTTGAGAGCATTGCGGCGCGATTCGTCGTCGATGCCCATAATTTCATCATGACGGGCTTTGAATTCATCTCGCTTGCCGTTGAGTTCATCCAGCTGTCCGGCCATCCGCCGCAAAGGGGCAAAGAAATTGTCCTCGATCAATTGGCAGATTTCCTGCATGAATGCGGCGCGCCGGTTGTAGAGCAGATCGTCAAATTGCCGGTACAGCCCGATGCCGCTGTAAAAATCATAGCGGCCATACCACAAATACGGGTTTTCAACCGGGTCATCCCGCAGCGCGTCTCTGATTCCTTTGGCCCAGGTTTCATAGGCATCCCAGCCCCGCTTGTAGCCAAAGCGCTCGATGCCCATCGGTATCGAAATATCGGTTTGGCAAAGCATCGATTTCATCAGCCGCACCGTCTGGCGATTGCCGTCCCGGGGAAAATCTTCGGAATCCTTGCGGCTTTCCAGGAAACGAAAGGCCTGCTGCAGGGTCCTGATTTGGCTTTGGGCGGCGGACAGCTGCTGTTGATGACGCTGCCGGCTTTGCCGCAGGTGTTCAAGCGTCCGATCGACCTCGGCCAGGAAGTCGGCCTTCTGCTGCAGGGTGGTCACCGGTGTCTGGGCCGCCGCCGGCAGGATTGAAGCAAGCAATATCAGGCCAATCAGACATTTTTTTATCATGATTACCATCCTTCCCAGCCGCGTATGTGGTAAACGTCGTCCAATGACATGCCGGCGGCATGAATCGAATGATGATCCACCGCATAGCCGTCCGGAATCACCACGGCGCGGTGGGCATTTTCGGCCTGCGACTGCCACATCTGCCGCACGGCGTCATCGGTGTATTCGTCACCCCAGTTCATCATCTGGCGGATATTGGCCAGGCCATCTTCCGTGTTGGCAAGGCGGGAGGCGCAGTCCGAGACCCAGTTGTCGCTCATTTGCACGCCGCCGGCCCTTTCCACGTAGCCGTTGAGCGCCAGGGCTCCACCATGGCGGGTGCTTCCCTTGGCTTCGATTACCCACAGCCGGCCGGCATCATCGACCGCAAAAAAGTCGGCTCCGTGGTTGGAATTGTTGAACTGGCCACGGATCACCCGTCGCATGGTCGGCAGCATATCACCGGGTCCCGGCACCTCCCCGTCGAAGGTGTAGCGCACATTCGCGCGCCACCCGCCCTCGGTGATGGCATCGTCATGGGGACGACGCAGCAGGCCGTTGAGTCCGTCTTCAAAACTGCCGCCGCTGGGCCGGCGATAATAGTGGCGCGGCAAATCACCGCTTTCCCCCAGGATATCGTCGAGCCAGTTGGCCGACATCTCCAGAAAATCCCCCATGCGCCGGGCCGAACTGCTCAGGACCGGCACCGCCCCATCGCCGCTGACCGCTGTCGCCAGAGCCGGTCGGAATCCTCCGCCGGCAGTGGCGGCGGCGACGTCGTCCATGGCTCGCCCGGCGCCTCGAATCATCTGGCTGAAGCGCCGGAACCCGGCCCCCACCAGGGGCCCCACTACTTCTCCAGCAACAATGGCGCCGGCCGGTTCAAAAAACAGCCCGATACCCAGGTTGACGGCCTGCTGGTTGCCGGTGGCCAAACCATATCCGGTCAATCCCATACCCAGGCCCATGACCGTCATGGATCCCCATAATGGCCCGAGAACGTACAAGGCGCCCAGCATAATGGCCATGACCATAAAGGCGTTGTGGACGGTCTCGCGGTAGCACTGGGTTCGGCGTCCGCCTTCCTCGTGTACATAGGCGCAGACCATAAAACCAATCCCAATGCCGATAAAGGTGCCGATCACGATATTGGTAGTCGTTATGTACTCGGACAGGCCCTTGCCGTTCTCACCGATACCCAGAACGTTGCCGGTTTCAGGATCATAGCGCCACCAACTGCCCAGATTCTGGCCGTTAAAATCGATCTGTTGCTCGGCGACGATGACCCAGAATCCGGCTGCCAAATCTTTTTTCAGATTGGCCCTGGCCGCCGGGCTCAGCTCAAACCTGTCGACCCGGTCGCTCTCCGGCGGCGCCAACACCGCTACCTTCTGTCCGCTTGCGACCGCCTGCTTGAACAAGTTATGGGTGTTGACGACCTCGGCCCCGCCCAACTGCCAGGCTTCGAGTGCGGTTTCCAGGGCACCCAGCTCCAGCCCGTAAGCACGCGCATCGAAGACAGCTCCCGCGACAGTTTCATTGGCGACAATCCGGGTGGGATTGGCAATGATGTCGTAGCTGCGCTTGATCAGCTGGTTCTCATTTTCCGCCGCCGGGATGAACTGCTGCAGATAAAGAATCAGCCGGGGCTCGGCGTAATACGCGCGAACGGCATTGGCCCGGTAATCCATCTCCAATTGAGCCGCCTCGACCATATTCTGCCAGGACAGCGTATACACGGCCGGCTGGCTGTGATCGCCCGGATTTTGCTCCCGGCTTAGACGATCCATGGATTGCTTCAATTGCGAGAACTGGTCCAATGCGTCGGCCGCCAGCCGTTCCCGGTTGCGCACGAAGGTGGTTACCATCAATTCGCCGTTGAGCGTCAGTTCCAATTTAGCGGATTCGTCGTCGTTGATGAGCCTTGGATCCGATGATCGGGTCTCCGTATGGAGACGATCGTAAATATGGGCTTCATAGTGTTTGTCGAGCACCTCGATATCGACCTCCCATTTCAAACCGGCAAAATGAGTCGGTCCTGGAGATGACGACGACGAAAACAACCCGCCCAGGACATTGGTGATGGCATTTATGGCCGGCTGCAGGTTGCCGCCGCTGACCTCACGCTTGTTGCCCTTCATATCAAAGGGGTGGGCCGGTTCCCTCCGGCCGGCAATTTCAACCACCGGCTGGAAAGCTTCCGACCGTTTGATCTGCTGGAGAACTTCATCACGGCTGACCTGTCCGTCGGCAATTTTGTCGGCGTCCAGGCCCGAAGGAATCAATGAGAACTGGACCGGCCGGTCAGCCAGAGCGGGCAGTGATACTTTTTTGTCCCACAGGATGTCACGCTCGACGGCAGAGCCTTTCAGCCGTTCCACAATCAGTTTTAGGTGGGCCGTCGGGATTTTAGCCCGGGCCTGTTCAAGGGACAGTTTTTCGGATGCAGTCGTATACGCTGCACCATAGCCGGCATCGTTGAAACTGGGATCGAGCTGAATGGTATTGCCGTGGGAATCTTGAAATTCGACCCAGTAATGCTGGCTGGCCTCCCCGGCCAGAGCGGGGATGGAAATAGACGCGCTTTCCAACAAACGCGAATTCTTCTGGTAGAGGCGGCCCGCCAGAAAGAGCGCATCGGCACGGGCCAGGCTGTTTAGCCGACCCAACAGATCCCGCTGTACCTGGACCTGTTCCCTCAGCAAATGATCGATCGACGCCTGACTGGTGTGCAATATGCTCGCCAGCGCCCGTGACTCGGCGCCAAGGTCGACTTCGACGGCAGGCACGTTGAAACTGTTTTTGAGGGTGAATAGCTGGTCCACTAACTGGCGTGCTTTGCTATCCGGCAATTCGCCGGCGACTATTTTGACCCCCGGCAACTGGATTGCGGTCAGCAGTTCTGCCAGCAGCAGACTCTGATCCAGCGCATTGCCGGCCAAGCCTTCCAAGGTGCCCTGGGCACCGCGGATCGACGATCGATAGGCTTCAAAGACAACCTTATCGCGGACGAAGCTGAAAATCCTGACCGGATCACGCCCCAACCGGTCCGCCAGTGCTTTTATGGAATACTGGCTCTCATCGATATTTTCCCGCAAGGTGTCGCTGAGGGCGGCCATACCATCCCAGGCTGTCTGCGGCACCAGGGGATCGGTGGGCGGCACCGGCAATGCAGGAGCCGCCGCACCCGGCGCGGCATACACGAACACAAAGCAAATCAGCGTGAGCCACACCACCGGTTTTTTAAAGGATGGCGTCATAACCTTACCCCAGATTTTGTTCAGCTCAGAATTTTGGCTTCACCCGCCTTTGCCGGGTGCTGCCCGGTCAAACAGTGAAACGACTCCGAATCAACAGGTACACCGAAGCGATAATGGTGATAGGAATAATGGATAGGAAGCTGTTTGCTCGTATTGAAAACTTAGGTACGATCTGTTCTGATGTCAAACTATCGATCCTCAATCTGAAAAGCGGAATAAGAGGGAATAATGTAATCAATGCCGCGGGAAAGAAGGCATCAGGATGACGACTTTTTCTTTTTGGGGGAAGAACTGAATTTGGAGATCGGGATGGGCATACCGTAGTGGAATCCCTGGGCATAGTCAAATCCAAGCTGGCGACAGGTCTCGGCCTCTTCCTGGCATTCAACCCCTTCGGCGATTGTAGCCGCCCCGAGATCCTGCGACATATGCAGAAAGGCGGCGACCATTTGGTGCAGTTGTTTGGGGGCCAGGTGAATTTTACGAATTAAGGAAATGTCGAATTTCAGAAAATCCGGCGGGAATTTGGCCAGTTCCACCAGCCGGCTTTGCCCTACACCGAAATCATCATAAGCCAGGCCGATATCCAGGTTTTTCAAGGCGGACTTCAGGCTTTTCATCTGACCCAGATCCGTGATGGCTTTCTCATTGATTTCAAGTACGATAGTCGTCGAGGACGCCATTTCACGAATTTTTTCCAGGGATCGCTCGAGATTTTTTATTCTTTTCAGCTCGGCAGGGTGGGTATTGACAAATAGAGTTGTGAAATCAGGAATATGGCGGAACTGATGAACGCCTTCTTCCCGGAAGAGGGAACTCAGCTCGGTTGCCAATCCCAGGGACACGGCCAAATTGAATAGCTCCACAGGACTTCTTGGCAACTTTAGGCTGCGGGGAAGCCGGCCCAAGATTTCATACCCCCGGACTCCTTGATCGGAAAGTGCAAGGATGGGCTGAAAATGAGGCACCACCGCTCGATCGCGAATCATCTTTTTAAATATAGCGGTAAACGAGTGAATACGGTCAAGCTGCATGCCGGAGGTATCGATGAAGGCGGTTTTGTTCTCATCTTCACCTTCACCGGGCTGGCGCTCCTTCTCTATGCGCAGGACACAAAAACCGACCTGACCTATGTGCAGAATATCGCCATGGGTCAGCTCCTCTGATTCAGCAATCTGCCTGCCGTTGATAAAGGTGCCGTTGGTGCTGCCGGTATCGCGGATCCAGAGCATATCGCCGCTGACATTGAGCTGGGCATGGTATCTGGATACGTCTCTGGATTCCAGAGTCAGCTCACAGCTCTGGTCCCGGCCGATGTTGAACGGTGCCGAGTCGATTGGAAAAGCCCACTTGTTCGTGGGATCCGACGTGCTTTGAAGACGCCATGTTATCGGCAGCGATTTATCTTCTAAATCCATTCAATCATCTTTAGTGTTATCTTTTGGCCGGAACGACCACCAAAACGTCATCTGCAATCTCGGAACCTCTTTGAGCCAATCTCTTATACCACAATTGTATCGTTCGGAACTGATGAATAAAGATGCTGTAACCTTGCTGAATCAAAATATATTATACGATATATAACGGTGCGATGGCAAATTTATATTCAAAATCCGTGCCGCCGAGGAGCTTTGAACATTGCAATATTGCGGCCCGTCGTCGGCCGGATGCGCCACGATCAAAATGGTTGCCGGCGCAAGCCGCATCCGTGTGGTTCAATGCGTTTCGCTGCCTGAAACCACGATCAAGTCAATACGCCTGATCCTGCCTAGCTATATGAAAGTGCCGATGCCAGCATCATAGAAGGCGTTCAAGGTCAACGTGCCAGGAATCTCACGTCTCGATCAACTAAAGCTAAATCATCCGCTGGGACAGCCGTTTTTTGCCGAACCGCATGGGGAGCACAATGGCAGCGAGGCTGAAAACAAAAACGGAGGTGAAAGCCGTGATGGTCCATAGCCAGACGCCCGGGGATAGGCTTTTGCCTCGAATATCCGCCATGAAAAGCTTGTAGACCGGCCCGGCTTCGAGCAAAATGATGAGGCCGATGTAGGCGGCGCAAATAATCATAAACACCAATCCGCCGAAACTGGTCACCGTCTGGGTCGGATTCTCGGCTTTAAAGTCGGGGTAGGCGGCTCCCAGTCCAATGCCCAATGCCACAATGCCGGGAACCAGAAAAAAGACTGTTACCGTGGACAGCACCATCATAAAGGGAGTCACCGACAGCAGGATATTCGTGGCCACAATCAGGACTTCCGTGAGTACAAGCAACGGCAAATAGTAAATAAAAAACTTGATCCATAAAAATGCCTTCAGTGACAGGGGTGAAGATTTGACCAGCCAGAAAGCCTCCCTTTCCATGCTTACGGCCGGGTAGGCAAAACGGGCTGTTATGGCCGTGAGCACAAACAAGGCCAGCCCCATGTTCAAAAATGAAAACAGGTTTTGCAGGTAAACGGTTCTGATTGGTGACTTGTCGATGGGCAGCACTTTGAAATTGTAAACATATATAACCACCAAGGCCGCAAACAAAAAAAGCTGCGACCACTGGGTCTGATCCCGCAAAAAGGTTTTGACCTCCTTTACCGTAAAGGACTTTATCGGTCCGGGCAGGATGTTGAAGCAGCGCCAGCCGGCATTGCTTTTCTTGAACAGCCGGACCGACGCCGTTTGGGTCTTGGAAAATCCCCGGAAATAGATCCCTTCGGCTAAAATGAGCAGCGCAAAACCGATGGCTACCGCAAAACTCCAGGCGAGGGCCGTGTGAAACAGCCCCTTTTTTAATGAGCCGCCAAGGGCGGCCAGAATGCTGTCGTAGGCCCAGGTGCTGGGTAGAAACGGTGACTGGGGTGTCTGCAGGGAACTGATGTAAACCATGACCGTGTCGAACACTTCCGGATCTGCCAGCAGTTCCGGGCGCGCTAGACGAATGGCCAGATAGATCACCACGAAACACAGGATACCCAGAAAAATGAAAATGCTCTTCATGCGATTGGCCGGAATGACAATGACAGCCACCGTGACCATGATGGTGCTCAAGGCCGAGGCATTTATGACAAGGGCGGTGAGGGCGGCGAAGGCATTGGCATAGTAAAAGAACCCGGCGTGATAAACGATCCCGTAAGCCAGAAAGACGGGCAGCGTAAATATGACCACCATCCAGGCGCTTTCGACCGTGCTGTCGATCCAGCGGGAGAGGAAGATTTTATAACTGGACACCGGCAAGGCGTGCACCAGCTGTAAATCCCGCGACAGATATAATTTTGACAAAGACGTCAGAATGCTGCTGAAGATCAACAGCGCAAAGCATACGATCAGGATCATCGACAGCAGTTTGAAGCCCAGGATGTCACCGATTTCCTCGATGCCCTTAAAATAGGTCAGCACGCGCATTGCGACGATAAAAATGCCCATCCAGAACAGCATGCCGATGGTTGCGAAAAAAAACAACTTCAAAAAACGACCCCGGATGTTCTGTCTGCCACGGCGATGGATGAAGGGCCAAATCCTGGGCTTTAGTAAGGTTATAATGTCGCGCATAGTGGATGCAGGCTCCTATGCCCTGGTCTCTGGTTACTGGTTGCCGGTCTCTGGTCTCTGGTTACTGTTTGCTTGATGATACTGGATGCCGGATACCAGATACCGTGAACAACCGAAAACATGGGAGGCTTGCTTCGCTCTTATATCGGAAATTCGGAGCGGTTAAGCCTCTAGCATGACTGAGCACTTTTGGGGGCACTGGGGCCCTCCAAATTAGTTAATTGGCGGCAATCCGCAAAAACGGCCACTGTGCCGACCGGCAGCCAGAAATCAGGCGCCCTTTATCATAGCCCAGCCGCCAGTATCCGGTATCCGGCATCCGGTATCCGGCATCTGGTATCCGGTATCGGGCATCAAGTATCCAGTGACCAGCAACCAGACACCAGTGACCAGTCGCCAGGCGCCAGAAGTCAATTCACATTGGCGGTCAGGTTGAGAAACACCCGCTCGAGGGCGGCGTCGGATGAGTTGGCCTTGCGCTGGAGATCGGCCGTGGTCCCACTGGCGATCAGCTGTCCTTTGTTGATAACCCCGATACGCTCGCAAATGTCCTCGGCAACCGCCAGGGTATGGGTCGACATGAATACGGTGACCCCGTTGTGCGCCAGGCGCTTGAAAAGGTCTTTAACCATCATAATTGCCATCGGATCCAGGCCTACCATTGGCTCGTCCACAATAATGACCTCGGGATCGTGCAGCAGCGCCGCCGACATGATCAGTCTCTGTTTCATGCCGTGTGAATATGATTCGATCAATTCGTCAGCCCAGTCCGCCAAAGAAAACAATTCCAGGTTTTGTGCGGCTCTTTGACTGAATAAATTGTCCGGGACCCCGTAGAGATCCGCAGTGAACTTCAGGAATTCCATGCCGGTCAATTTTTCATAAAGATAGGGACGGTCGGGAATAAAACCGATTTTACTTTTGGCTTTCTCCGGTTCCTGCTGGATGTCGATGCCGGCAACCGTGACGCTGCCGGCCGAGGGGGCCAGCAAGCCGCCGATCATTTTTATGGTCGTGGTCTTGCCGGCGCCGTTGGGACCGATAAAACCGAATACCTCGCCTGTATTCACCCGCAGGTTCAAATCGTCCACGGCTGTATAATCACCGTATTTTTTTGTCAGGGCTTTGAGTTCAATCATAAGCTATTGAATTACCTTTAATTTTATATTTCCGATCAGACCCATTAAATCCAACTGCTGCCGTGGCGAACCCGAGACCAGCCGGATATGGCTGACATCCGCCGGGATTTGGGCGAAAAGAGCATCGACTGTGATCCAGCGCCCCAGATACACCAGGTTCCAGGCATGATAATAAAACCGTCCTTTTAAATAGACCAGACCGGCTTCGAGACGACACGGTATCCCCGCAGCCCTGGCCAGGGCTGCGAACAACACCGCGTGTTCATTGCAGTCGCCGACGCGGTTTTCCAGGGTTGAAAGTGCATCCGGCAATGATAGCACCGGCCTCTTTTCGATATTGTGATAGACCCAGTCGACCAATGCCTGCACTTTTTCCAACGATGTACTCTTGTCGGCGACGATCTCATGGGCCAGGCTCTGTATTTTTTGATGATCGGATTGAACAAATGCAGAAGGCTTCAAATAAATTTTTTGCAATATCTCCAAGTCGTTAGGGTGTATATGATCTGCCAGATCCGCGGTCGATTCCCGGCTGACGGTCAAAACCTTGTTCTTGTACGCCTGGCGACCGCCCTTCAGGCTGAGCTTCATATTCGCGATGCCGTCAATCTCAAATTTTAGAGATGCCAGCTGATCCGGGGATTCAAGCTTCACGTTGGAGGCCACGGAGGCTATTTCGGTAAGATCGGCGCTGGCCTGCCGGCCCAGTCCCGCGCGGATATCATGCCGGGTCGTTTTTTCGAGCCGGATTCCCAAAAGCCCTTTTTCCTGCACGACATCACCGGCTTCGTCTATCCAGGCGGTTTGGGAGGTACCTTTGAAATTCAGGGCCACCTTGGTAGCCGGTATCTGTCGGCCGGCGACGGCAATATCCTCGCGGCCGATTATCTCGGCCGTGACAGGCGTTTGCCCCATTGTGGCCGGATCGAAGATATGGAACGCATATCTGTCGCCGGCTTTGAGCTCGACAGCTGCCATGGCCGCTGTAATTCCGGCCAGTAGATAAGGCTTGTTGTCAAGCCTGATCTCCATCCGGCGTTTGGCGCCGGCGCTGGCAGTATTGATGGTCAGAACATCCCCGGACAACGAGCCGTCCACATGGAAGCCGAATCGTCCCGAATTGATATCAAAATCAAAATCGGCCAGGCTGTAGTCCTTTTTGAGGCGTCCCCGGGTTTTGAGCTGGATGTCCTGAACCATGCCCATGGTGTTGATACGCATACGGACGGTTTCCTGCAATTGATAGCCGTCTTGTTCAACCGACAGCCGGGTGTGCGAGAACCCGATTTTACGGTTTCCCTGAAATATATTCATCCAGGTTTCTTTGGCCTGAGGTAAACCGACGGTCGGTATTGCCAAGGCTTTGGGTCGGTAAAGGAACTTGTCGAAGACATCCAGCCGGATCATGAACAGGCACACAAAGACCAGACAGGCGAGGGTGCCGCCAAACCAGAACCATTTGTTTTTGGGAATTCTCATGACGCCAACATTCGGCCGAAGGACCGGATCTTGTCCACGCTTCAACCTTACTCCAACGAAGTACGTATTCTAAAAAAAAACGGGTTGGACCCCGGCAAGTCCAACCCGTCTATTATAGCATGAATTTCTATTTATTGGGCGAAGGGGATCCAGTATTTGATCATTTTCTTAAGTTTTTCCTGATTGTTAGTATCGGTTAGGAATTTATTGGCGGAATCCAGCAGGACCCGGTCATCTTTTCTGACGGCCCAGGCCAAGTCTTCTTGGTGCAAAAGCGCAAAGAGGGCCGTCAAACCGTTGGTTTCATTCTCCGAAGCCAGATAGAGGATAATCGGTGCATCATGGATAAACATGTCGATTTTTTTGCCGATCAAGGCCTTGACGGCGTCCTGTGATTTGCGAAAAACCACTTTTTTGACACTGGTAAAGCGGGTTTCAACAAAGAACTCACCGGTTGTGTCCTTGATGACGCCGATACCGGAGCTGGTGGTGATGGAAAACAATCCCGTGCTGTAGCGGGCAGCATCTTCTCTGCGGATCAATGCGGTTTGGCCGCTCTCTAAGTATCTGTGAGTAAAGGCAATTCGAACTTCGCGCAACGGTGTCCGCGTCATGCCGGACATGATGATATCGATCTTATTTTTGAGCAGGGCAGGTATGAGATTTTCCCAGGAAAGCTCCACAAACTGCAGTGTTTTGCCGATATACTTGGCGAATTCTGCCGCAAATTCCGCTTCCAAGCCAATAATTTTACCGTTTTGTTTATAGATAAGTGGCGGCGCATTGGTTGCAACCCCGACTCTCAAAATATCGGCGTCTGCTGAGTTGTGCAAGTTTCCATCGTCCTGTGGCGGCGGTGCCGCGCAGCCGACAAGCAACAGCAATCCCGCAAGCAAATATATCAAAACCGGCCAGCAGACCCTGTTCGGATGGTCAGGCATTCTTTCACCCCCTTTGTCAATTCATCATCGCGAATCCCTTGCCTAAACCCGATCACCATATGCTGATGTCGTTCGGCCGCCGGGATCGATCATTTCGAGACCGAGTCCTATATTCCCGAACTGAAAGGATCCCCCGCATCTCCACGTATCTGCATGTATCTGCATGTATCTGCATGTATATCATGTATTTGGGTACTATGTACAGCGAGTATTTATCGGCTTCCCCCAATTCGTCAAATGCTTGAGCGGGGATTTATTTTTTTCTTGACACCCTATTTTTTATTAGCGATAAATTAGCGGCTAGTGCGACGCTTACAGCCGATTGGTACACTGGATAGCTTCCCTGCGGTCTGCAGCGACAGAAGTTGATGAAATCCATGACATATCCATTTCGAAAACGAGATAGAAGCAAGCGATACAGGCAGAGTCAACCATGACCCTGCCTTTTTATATGGGTTGAAGAGAACGCGCGGTCTCGATCACGCCTGCGGCGGGCAGGCCGCGCCTGAGGCGGACGGGCCGCGAATCTTGCGCAAGTATCCGCCGGACAGGCAGAATTCAGGAGCCGCTTTATACCGCGTTTCAAAAAAGTTCCGCGATACGAGAAGGTGGTAGAAGCGGCTGCAGAAAAAACGTTCGCATACACCTGAACGCCTTTGGGTAAGGCAACGTTTTTTGACAACCGCTATAAAGCAAAGCCGGCAATATCTCAACGGGGGTGGACCCTTGCGATAAAGAACGTTACGCAAAGGGTTCAGAAGTGGATCAGGAGTTCAAAGCTATGCTGCAAGGAACAGTCAAGTGGTTTAACAACAAGAGGGGTTGGGGCTTTATCGTCAAAGAAGACGGTGAGGACATTTTTGTCCATTATTCCGCCATAAAAGAGGAAGGCTTCAAATCGCTTACCGAGGGCCAGCGGGTGCAGTTTGAAATCGAGGAGGGCACCAATGGCCCGGCTGCCGCGAATGTTGAAAAGTTATAGCCGGCGGCGCTCAATTTCACCAAAACCATAGATGGCATGGCTTTAGACTTTTGATCTAACAGTGGTGGAGTGTGCCCCGGGACGGCTTCTAGCCGGTAGAAGGCTCCGCCCGGGCAAAAATCTCTTTCAACCGCTGTAATTCCGCTTCCGCATCGTTGACAGCTTCGCTGATTATTTCTGCTAGCGGTTGGATCTTATCGACCAGCCCGACCGACTGCCCCGCCATTAGGGATCCGCGGGTCACATCACCTTCGATGACCGCTTCGCGCAAGGCACCGGCCCAAAACTCTTCCACCTTGTACTGGGCTTCGTAACGACCGATGAGGTTTTCGTCCAGTTTGCTCAACAGTTCAAGCTGAAGTTTGGCAAATTCAATGCTGCCTTCATTTTTCAGCGCCCGCACCGGAATGACCGGCAGGCGGCTGTCAAACTGGGGGCTTGCCATGGCATCTTTAGCCTTGGCCTTGCGAAAGGTTTCCTTAAACTTCGGATGGGCAATGCATTCTTCGGCCATGATAAAGCGTGTGCCCATCTGTATGCCGGCAGCCCCCATCATCAGCAGGTGGGCCATCATCCGGCCGGTTGCGATCCCCCCCGCAATGAAAATCGGGACGGTGTCCACCTCGAACAGAATCTGTTGAATCAGAACCGACAAGGCAATCGGGCCGATGTGGCCGCCTGCTTCCGAGCCCTCCAGAATTAGGGCGTCGGCCCCCCTTTCGATTAGATTGTGTGCCAGGGGAGCTGTGGGCGCGAAACAAATGACCCGGGCGCCGCAGCGCTTGGCCTTGTCGATTTCGTTTTTTTTGGGGATCCCGCCGGCAAAGACAACAAACGGGCATCCCTGCTCGCAGACCAGTTCCAGTTGACCCTCGTAAACCGGGGCCAGAGTGATAAGATTGACGCCGAAAGGTTTGTCGGTCAAATTTTTGGTTTCAATTATTTGTTCTTTAAAAATTTCCACCGGTGTATTGCCGCCGGCCAAAAGCCCGAAACCTCCGGCATTGCCGATGGTGCTGACGAGCTTCGGGTCGCTGACCCAGGTCATCGCACCGCACATAATCGGGTACTTGCAGCCCAGAAATTCCCTGCCTGTTTTAAAAAAACTGTCGATCAACATGGTAGCTCCTGGCCTCCATATCAAACCAAATATTTGATTCTACACCTACGGACCTAATTGGAATACATAACTTTCTAGCCCAACTCTGCTTTCTGTCTTCTGTCACCTGTCTTCCGTCTTCTGTCTTCTGTCTTCCGTCATCCGTCATCTGTCTTCCGTCATCTGTCTTCTGTCTTCCGTCACCTATCTTCCGTCATCTGTCTTTTGTCATCTGTCTTCTGTCATCTGTCTTCTGTCTTCCGTCTTCCGTCATCTGTCTTCCGTCATCTGTCTTTTGTCATCTGTCTTCTGTCATCTGTCTTCTGTCTTCCGTCATCTGTCTTCCGTCATCTGTCTTTTGTCATCTGTCTTCTGTCTTCCGTCTTCCGTCATCTGTCTTCTGTCTTCTGTCATCTGTCTTCTGTCTTCTGAAGACCGGCACCTGCATATTGATGGCCAAAGTACTCACCCATGCCACCTTTCCGGGGTAAGTCAAAACCGGATCCCGCACAAGCAGAACTCTACTTGCCCAATAGCTCGCGGGCATGCTTCAGGGTGGTCTGGGTGATTTCCTCCCCGCCCAGCATCCGGGCGATTTCCCTGCAGCGGTCTTCTGTGTCAAGGGGCTTGATGGCGGTCAAGGTTCTGCCGCCGGTGACATGCTTGGAAATGCCGAGGTGATGTTCCCCGAATTTTGCGATCTGCGGCAGATGGGTAATACAGATGACCTGGTGGTGACGGGCCAGTTCGGACAATTTGCGGCCCACCACCTCAGCCGTGCCGCCGCCGATGCCGGCATCCACCTCATCGAACACGACGGTTGCCACCGCATCGGTGTCGGCCAGGATGGCCTTCAATGCCAGGACCACCCGCGACAGTTCGCCGCCGGAGGTAATGCTGGCCAGGGCCTTTAATTCTTCACCCGGATTGGGCGCGATCATAAACGTGGCCCGATCGATGCCGCTTTCGGTGATCAGGTGCGCTTCGGCCCTGAGATAGGCACTTGTCTTTCGATCCGCCGCAGTCGGCTGAACAACGGCCTGAAATTCTGTCTGGGCCATTTTCAAGGATCCCAGCTCGGCGACCACTTTGAGGGCAAATTTTTTAGCGGCCCCGGCCCGCATCTGCGACAACTTCATCACACGGCGCGTCAAGCGGTTGTGCAACCCGGCAAGCTGTTGTTCGACTTCACGAATTTGGTCCGCGATGCTTTCCACCTTGGAAAGCTCCTCCTCGATGGTTCCCAATCGGGAAAGAACCGCTTCCATCGATCCGCCGTATTTGCGCTTGAGCTTGTTGAGGGAGTCCAGCCGCTCTTCAACGGTTTCCAGCCGTTGGTCGTCAACCTGTATCAGGCTCAGATGGCGGCGCAGCTCCTCTGTCAGGTCTTCGATCTGATAAGCGGTAGAGGCTAAGGCGTCAGCGGTTGTATTCAACTTGGAATCGATTCGACCGGCTGAGCCCAGTTCTTTTTTAACTTGCAGAAGTCTCTCGGTGATGGAGCCGCTTGAGCCGTAAAGCGCTTCAATGCTGCTGTAAACAGTGCCGTAAAGGGCTTCGGCGTTTTTCAGGCGCAGCCGTTCCTGTTCCAACTGTTCATCCTCACCGGGAGCCGGATCCGCCGTGCGTATTTCGTTGCTTTGAAACTCGAGCAGCTCGCGGTGTTCGTCCTGGCGCTGCCGGATCGCCTGGAGCCGTGCGAGGTCGTCGAGCAGGGGCAGGATGCGATGGTAAATTTCGAACACCTCCCGGCGCTGATTCATCAAACCCCCGAACTGGTCAAGGATGAACAGGTGCTGGTCTTCTTTCAGCAGCCCCTGATGGGCGTGCTGGCCGGAAATGCTGGCCAGATTCTCGGTAATGGTGGTCAACAGACCGATGGTCGCCAAACGGCCATTGATATACACCCGGTTGCCGTCCGAGCGCGAGATAATGCGCCTGATCAGCAAACCTTCAGCGGGATCATAGCCGTTGGCCGACATGATCCGGGCCACGCTGCCGGATGGCGCAATTTGAAACAAGGCTTCGAGTTCGGCGCTGTCGTTTCCGCTGCGCACCAGATCGGCCGATGCCCTGCTGCCCAGCAGCAAGTTGACTGCATTGAGAATAATGGACTTGCCCGCCCCGGTCTCACCGCTTAAGATGGTCAGGCCATCTGAAAAGGTGATTTGCAAATCATCGATGATGGCGAAATTTCGAATGGACAGTTCTTTAATCATCTTATTTGCTTAGTGTCGGAGTTGTCCGGCAGGTACCGAAGTGTATCGCGCAAATTATAGGCACACCGGTTCAGCTTTGTAAACACCATACATCATAGCGCCGGCCGATGATTGACTCAAATAGGTGGTGCAGCGACGATAATTCTGCCCGGCGGTCGACTGGCTCGGCGCCCTCGATGATGCCATGGTTGACGAACAAGCGAACGTCGACCTTACCGGAAGCCACCCCGATTTCGTGCTCAACGGCAAACGCCGGTGACCGCCCGAAGGTCCAGTCCCAGGAGTCATATTTTTTCTGTACCAGCCGGCGGATCTCCGCCCAGTCTTGCGCCGTCAAGCGGTACGGATCCAGCGGGCCGAAAGCGTCGGACACACCGTCTGCCACGGCCGCCCGGAAGGCTTGCATACCCATGGGGTGATGCAGGTGTTGGGAAATGTTGGTCACCGGGCTCCTGATCGAGGCAACGGCCCGCGACTGGGTGATCACCTCGTGAGAATCCAGCGCACGCTGCAAAACGTTCAGATCCGAATCGAAGAGCAGGGTTCCGTGGCTGAGCATCCGGCGCATATCGGTATGCTGGGAATTGCCGGATACCTTGTCGCCGTCCACCCGCATATTGTTTTTCTCCGTCAGCCGCACCGGCACTCCCAGTCGCCGCAGGGTATTAATAATCGGCGTTAGCAGGGTCTTAAAGTAATCCAGCCTTTGGGCGGTGAAATCGGTAATAAAGCTGAAATTGAGGTTGCCGGCGTCATGATAAACCGCCCCGCCGCCGGAAATTCGCCGCACCAGCCGAATGCGACTGCACTGCGCCAATTTGTGATTGTATTCCTGAAAAGGATTCTGGTGTCGTCCGATGATGACCGAGGGCCGGTTGATATAAAACAGCACGTACGCGTAGCCGGGATCGAGATTGCGCAGACAGTACTCCTCCAGGGCCTGATTCAGGGCCGGATCGGTTGTCTCGTTGTTGTCGATCAGAAACATGGCCATCTGATGAAGTCTGTCGGGGGCGAAATTTTTGACCGGGTGGTCAGCCCTCGCCTGCCAATCGGTCGAGGGCCTCGCCGGTCAGGCGGTATAGAATCCATTCCTTCATGGGTCTGGCGTTCAAGCCCTCGTATGTACGGATGGCCGGTTCGTTCCAATCCAGAACCGACCACTCAAAACGCCCGCAGTTGCGTTCCTTGGCCAGCCGGGCGATGTGGGCCAGCATTTGACGGCCGAAACCATTGCGGCGGTATTGGGGTTGAACATAAAGATCTTCCAGGTAGATACCCGCCTTGCCCAGAAAAGTCGAATAACTATAAAAAAACAGCGCAAAACTGATGGGAACTCCACGATAATCGCCGATCAGCGCTTCGGCCACGGGCCGATCACCAAACAATGATCGGCGGATGTCTTCGGCAGTGGCGGTCACCTCGTGGGCCAGATGTTCATATTCCGCCAGCTCTCGAATCAATGCTAGAATCACCGCGACGTCATTTTCAATCGCGGCTCTGATCGTAAAATCCGATGGGTTCACCAGGGTTGCCTCCGGGATTCAATATACGAATGCATGGATGAATTTATGGTTTCTCGCCATTATAATCGTGGCATTAGCATGAACATTGGCGCAATGATACTCGATACTGGATACTCGGTGCCGGATACCGGATGCCGGATGCCAGTGACCAGGAGCCAGGAACCAGGAACCAGAAGCCATTATCCAGCAACCAGCGATCAGTAGCCAGTGACCATTGACCAGCCTCCAGCGACCAGTAACCAGTGACCAGAGACCAGTAGCCAGTGACCAGCATCCGACCCCCCGGCATCCGCTATCAGGTATCCGGCATCAGGCATCCGGCATCAATCACCCAACACGTCTTTCATCGCCCCCACCACCATATCGATCTCCTCGCGGGTGATCACCAGCGGCGGCAGCAGGCGGATGACGGTGGCGCCGGCCAGCAGGACGATAACGCCTTTTTCCATGAGCTGGTGTACATAGGGGCCGGCCTTTTCCTTGAGTTCGACGCCCAGCATGAGGCCAAGTCCCCTGATCTCACGGATTTTACCGCTCGCGATCCTTTCGAGTTCCTGCCGAAAATAGTCGCCGAGGTTCAAGGAATTGTCCACCAGCCCTTCTTTTTCAATGAAATCCAGGGATGCCAGGGCCGCCGCGCAGGCGGTGGGGTTGCCGCCGAAGGTGGACGTGTGGCTTTTGACGGGGACCTTGATCCGATCGTTGCACAGCACAGCCCCCATGGGAATGCCGCCTGCCAGGGATTTGGCCAGGCACAGCATGTCGGGGGTCACAAACTGCTCGCAGGCGAACATGGTACCGGTGCGGCCGAATCCGGTCTGAACCTCGTCGACAACCAGCAGGGCGCCGTTGGCATCACAGATATGGCGCACTTTCTCAAAATAGGTTTTGTCACCGATCCTGACACCGCCCTCCCCCTGAACCACTTCCAGCAAAACCGCAGCGGTGCTTTCGCCGACCGCCGCTTCCAGCTTGTCGGTGTTGTTGAAGGGAACATGCTTTAAGCCCGTCAGCATGGGGGCAAAGGGTTTCTGGTATTGCGGTCCCCAGGTGGCGGCCAGGGCACCCATGGTCTTGCCGTGAAAGCCGCGCATGGCCGCAATGATCTCCGGCCGGCCGGTGCTCGTGCGGGCAAACTTGATGGCCGCTTCAGCAGCCTCGGCCCCCGAGTTGCAGAAAAAGACCCGGTTCAGGTCACCCGGGGCGAGCTGTGACAGCCTTTGCGCCAGGCGGGCCCGCACGGGGTTGTAGAACATGCTGTAGCAGTTGCCCAGGGTGAGGTATTGTTCATGCACGGCCGCAGCCACGGCCGCATTGCCGTGGCCGATATTGGAGACCCCGACGTTGGCGGCGCAGTCGATGTATTCCCGGCCGCTTTCGTCAAACAGCCTGGCCCCCTTCCCGCGAACCAGAACGATGTCGCGCCGGGGGTAAACCGCAAGTTCGTATGTCTGCTCCAGTTCCCGTGTGCTCATGCAATCACCGTCCCCTTTCCGGCCAGGGCGTCCGCCACCGGGTGTTCGGCGCGTCCGTCGCCGATGACGACCTTGGAGGCGCCGTGTTCAAACAGCTTTCTGACGGCCAGCATTTTGCGCTTCATGCGGCCTTCGACCTGTTGTTCCCGGGCTTCCAGTTCGGCCGCTGCAATCCGGGTGATCAGCGAGGTTTCATCATCCTTGTTTTCGAGAAAGCCCGGCGCCTCGATCAGGCTGATGACCATCTCGGCAGGCAGGGCCTGCTGCAGCACCCGCACGACGTCATCGTTTTCGGTGTTGATGGCCGCGTTTTGCTCGTCGATAATGGGCACCGTCAGCACCGGAACGTAGCCGTTGTCCAGCAGCAGCTGCAAAAGACCGGTGTTGACCGCCTGGGGTTTGCCTGAAAAATCCCGCACGATTTTCAGCTTTTTGCCCTGATAGACCCGAATGCCCTTGTTGCGTCTTCCCTGGACGATTTTGCCGTCCAGCCCGCTGAGCCCCACGGCATTGATGCCGTGGCCGTGGCACAATTCGACGATGCGTTTGTTCCTCAAGCCGGCATAGGCCATCATCATGACATCCAGCAGCCTCTCATCGGAGTAGACGCTGGTGTAGCCCTTGACCGAGGTCAACACCTGCTTGGGCTGGCCCAGATCCTGCGCCAGCTTGTCACGCAGGGCATTGGCGCCGTGAACGATGACAAAACGCTTGTCCAGACCGGAGAGATCGGCGATGATGCCGTTGATGTTGATGCCTTCCCCGCCGCCGATTTTAACGATGATCATTTACCATTTCCTCACTGAATCGTTGGCGATTGCGCGCCAGTTGTCCTGGGTGGGATAGGGGGCCGAACAGATAATCAGTTCGTCCCCTTCCCGGTAGCTCATGGTGAAATAGGATTCGTCCTCTGTGAAATAGCTGGACACATTTATGCCGGTTTCATTGACCATGATGATGTTCATGCCGCGGATGCGGCGGGTCCTTTTTTTGATGATCCCAACCGCTTTTGTCAGGGCCTGCTGGGTGTCTCCTTGGTCGAAGCGGCGGATGTAGTTGAATATTTTCTCGGCGCCGATCCGGCCGTCGGCACGTATCTTAACCCCCCGCAGCTCCCCGTTGAAGATGTAAACCGTGCGGCCGTCGAAAAAGGGCATGTTGTTTTCAACGACGATGTCTCGGTCTTCGAAGGCGCTGCGGGCATGGGCGACCAACAGGGTGGTGCGGCCGAAACGGCTCAGGTCATCTTCCCAGACCGGCTTGATGTTGTGGTAAAACTGCCACTCCCCGAGCGGGTCCCGGTAGGCGCATCCCCATCCGTGGCCCTGGTATTCCCGGCTGTTTTTGGCGATGCGGGCGAATATGTCAAGATGGGGCCCGGTAGCAAAGGGCGTCCGGGACCGTACGGTCAGCAATCGGCACATGATACTAGATTGTAGATTTATGATTGAAGATTGATCCGCCGGAGGCGGAGTGGATGTCGCTGCGCTCCGTCCAAATTATTATAGGTCTTATTAAAATCAATCCGCCGAAGGTGAATCTTCATTCTTCAATCATCAATCTTCAATTCCTAAATGGGGTGCAGTCCTGCAAATTCCAGCCCCTGGGTTTCTTCGAAGCCGCACATGACATTCATGGCGTGGACGGCCTGGCCGGCGGCCCCCTTCATGAGATTGTCGATGGCCGCAACCACCACCAGGCGCCCGCCGTCCAGCTCGAAGCCGATGTCGCAGTAATTCGATCCAACCAGGATTTTGGGCTCCGGAAAGCGATAGATGCCCGTTCTTTCCTTGACGATGCGGATAAACGGCTCCTGGCCGTACACCTGGCGGTAGGTCTTCCAGATGTCCTTTTCGGTGAGCCCGTCCCGGACAAACAGGTGGGCTGTCACCAAGATGCCCCGCACCATCTCGATGGAAGTGGCCGAAAAATGAACCGGGCTGCCCAACTCCTGCTCCATCTCGGCGATATGCCGGTGCCCGGTGGGTCGGTAGGAACGGACACATCCGCTTCTTTCGGGGTGGTGGGAGGCCTCGCTGGCGCTGTTGCCGCCTTCGGAGGAACCGCACTTGGCCTCCGCAATGACAGGCGCGCTGGTGTCCACCACCCCTGTTTTGAAAAGGGGCCACAGGGGCAGGATGGTGGCGGTGGCATTGCACCCGGCTCCGCTGATATATTTGGCCTGTTTCATCTCTTCACGGTGCAGCTCGACATTACCGTAAACAAAATCGCCAAGCCGGTCCGGCTGGCCGTGATCGACGCCGTACCATTTACGATAGGCAGCGGCGTCCTTCAGCCTGAAATCGGCCGACAGATCGACAATCCGGTCGGCCAGGGAAGCGAATTGCGCGAATTTTTGCATGCACTTTGTGTGGGGCAGCGCGGTGAAAAGCAGGTCGACCGGTTCCAGATCCTGGAGGCTGCCAAATTTGAGCGTGGTTCGTTTGCGCAGGTTGGGGTGCAGGCGGGTTACCGGTTTGCCCACAAAGCGTTCCGAGGTGCACTGATGGATTTCCACCTCGGGGTGCTGCAAAAGCAGCCGCAGCAGCTCTCCGCCACCGTATCCTGATGCGCCGACAATGCTGACCTTCATTTGCGTCCCACCTCCAATATATAATCGACAATCCTGGCCGGAATGTTGACGCCGGTCACATCGATGCTGTTGCGAAATTCCATGGTGTAGTTGACCTCGTTGACCGAATAGCCGTCGTCGTTTTCGAAGACGTCGATGGCGACGACCCCGCCCCCGCAGGCCCGGGCCGCCCGGGCGGAAATATCCTGCAGTTCGGGCGTAACGGCGCAGTTGGTGGTCTTGCCGCCCCGGGCCGTATTGGTAATCCAGTGCTCGGCGTGACGGTAGATCGCGGCGATACATTCGTCCCCGACGACAAAGCTGCGAATGTCCTTGCCCTTTTTTTCGACATATTCCTGAATATAAAAATGGAATGATGATAGCTTCCCAGGATCTGCTTGTGCTCCAGAATGGCTTCGGCGGCTTCCCGGTCGTTGATCTTGGAAATGAGGCGCCCCCAGGAACCGGTTGTGGGTTTGATCACACAGGGATAGCCGAGCCGTTCCATGGCCTCCATGGCCGACTCCGGCGTAAAAGCCAGAAAACATCGCGGAGTGGGAACACCGGCCTTGATCAGTGCCTGGGTGGTCAAAAATTTACTGCCGCACACTTCGGCCACCTCGGGGGTGTTTACGGTGGGGATACCGTGGTCGCTGAAAATCTTGAGGGCGTGCAGCGCGCGCGAGTGGTTGACGGAACGCTCCGCGACCACATCCAGGTCAAAGGCATTCTGATGCAGATCAAAATACTGCTGCCGATCGTCGATCTTGATCAACTCGACCTCCGGATGCTTGCGGAACTCGGCCAGCAGCAGCTTTTCCTCTTTCCGAATGATGGAGTGCAGCAATCCGACTTTCATACTTATCCCCCGTCTGTTTATACCGGTTGTTGGACGAAGCCGCTACGCGGCAGAAAAAAAATTAAAATAGTGTATACTCCTTTATCTGTCCAATTTCGGGCACACGTAAAAAGGGAGTATACCATGGACCCTACAGAACAAAAACGATTTGGCAA
>Ga0209454_1000161_pt1 | contig 42039 bp, 33 predicted proteins | sample WorMetHERISLAND1_2_FD_187400 | JGI IMG/M metagenome (GOLD analysis project Ga0209454, IMG submission 187400) | Marine gutless worms symbiont microbial communities from Max Planck institute for Marine Microbiology, Germany - Olavius geniculatus... | ecosystem: Host-associated > Annelida >... | reverse complement strand
TTTGCTCCTGAAGTAAAGCAGCTTGCTGAATTAGCTAAATTTTCAAAGAATATCAACTAAATTTAAAATTTTTAAATTACAATTTTGTAATTTATTGCCTGACAATTTGAGTTTATGCGTACACTCTATAAAGTGAAACCAGCTGGGATAGTGCGGATTCAGCCACTTGGCCCTTTCTATGAATTCCTTCCCCAGCTCATATTCGCCTACGCATGTCACGGCCACCGCACTGCCGGCGAGTATCCGCGAGTAGTTCGGGTTCAAGGCCGAGGTTCTTTTGGCTTCAGCAATGCACTTTTGGCGGCGGCCAAAAAAGGAATTTAAGACGACCATGTTATAACGGGCAATCTGCAGATTGGGGTCCAGTGATACCGCTTTATGCACCAGGTCTTCCATCTTTGAGAGCGAGTCCGGCAGCAGATTCATTTCGTCTCGCGCATCCGCATAATAAATGTTCGCCAGTAGTGCCAGCAACAGCGCATTTCCCGGTCGAGCGGCCAGCGCGTCATTGATTGCCAGTATGGCGCTTTCCCAATCCCGTGGCGCGAGTGTCATCTGGGCGTTGTTGTATTTAAGAACGGCCAGGGTTATGGCGTTGACTTTGAGGTGTTCAGGGTAAGTTTCGGCTTGAAGATTTCTAAAAACAATGCCGGCCCCATCCGCAATGGTCCCCGAGACCTGGCCAGCCACAATGTCCTCAATTTCAAAAAGCGATGTCTTTTCCAGATCATACTCAAACGTCTTGTTCCACAGCTTTTTGCCGGTTAATGCATCTGACATATCAATTGTCATCCGAATCTTCGATCCAGAGCTGCGAACCCATCCCTGCAAGACGAACCTTGCACCGTATTCATGGCTGATTTTGTAGTAGTCAATCGGTTTGGCCTCGGTTTGAGTCAGCGGTCCCAAAACCGACAAATCTGAAAAGCGAGACAATGAAACTATAATTTCTGCAGTCAATCCTTTGGAAAAGAAGCTATTTTGATCATTATCGTTCAGATTCTCAAACATGATCACAGCCATGGCTGGTGCTGATAAATCAAGCGGTGTTTGCGCGGGAACGGGTGAAGGGCATTCAGATGAATCAGGCACTTCTGGTGACTCCTGATTATCTATAAAAACGGGAACATAGCTGCCCTTGGGTATTTCAATCTTAATTGGATCTTTAAATCCCTTCCCAGAGTAATATTGGTCGAGTGCCCTCCGCAAACGTCGTGCCTGGATCCTTATGATCGAATCGGTCTTGGGATTAAAATGCTCTGCATAGCCAAGGGCATCCACCGCTATGGTGTATTGCTTTATGTGGTCCGATTGGCCGTTTAGCGATTGCTCTACCACGTAGCGCAAAAACAGGCTAAGCCGTTCGGCGGCCATAAATTCTGGGCTGCCGAGCAACCGCTTTAGTTGTTCTCGAATTGTTTTCTGTGAAATCAAAGCCATGTGATTGCCCGAGTGCTTTTCGGGGCGTGTATTTGGGGGTTACGTCACCCCATGTCACCTCAAGTCACTCTTTTTAAGATTTATTACGAAACTAATATAGGAAAGATACAAAAAAAATCAATGGTTTCTCATCATCTGACAGGCAAATCATGACCGACGCCCTTTACAGACGATTTCCGGATCATATCGAAATCATCAAGGAATTACGAAAGAGGGACGCCACCTTCCAGGAAATCTGTTCCGACTTTGAAAAGCTCAGCTCCTGGCTGGCCGATTATTGTCGCTCGGCAGGTTTACCTTCTGAACAATGCGCTCATGCCCGTGAGCTTGTCAAGGACCTTGAAGGTGAAATCATAAGAGCCCTGACGGAGTCGGAATAAAAGTAAAGTACACTGCTGCGATAGGAGCGAAGCAGAATTTTGTGAGTTGCGCAGCGATTTTTTATCAATTTTTGAAAGGATCATTATGAGCACGTCAGAAACTCAATCTAAAGAAAAACTTGCCGAGGATTTTACGCGCACCTGGCGTTACAAGACCGGACTGTTTATGATCATCATCGGTCAGGCGGGAATCCTGGTTTCGATGATCCTGCCTTTGCTCGGGGTGGGTGCCGGGATCGTGGGTGCCGTCTTTATCGCAGCTGAAATCATGACCCTGAGCAGTATTGTTTTCCTGGGCAAGGAGGGCTTCAAGGCAATCAAGGCCAAGGCCTTTGCCTTTGTCAAATCGACCTATACCGGACCTGTGAGTCGCAACCGATTCTACTTCGGTCTGATGCTTTTATGCACCAATATAGTGACAACGTACATCATGATTATCTTCGCCTGGGTTGCATTTGCATCAGCTTCGCCAGAACTGCCTCCTCCTAATGTCTGGGGACTTGATTTCGACCAGCAGGCTGATTTGTTGTACTGGCTGTTTCTGGTCGGCGAGATCACCTTTCTGATTTCAATTTATGTGTTGGGTGCCGATTGGTGGGGGAGGTTCAGAAACCTGTTTTTGTGGGAAAAGGAGCAGCAATCGAGTTCGGCACAATGGCGATTATCCAAACTGCAAGATGCGAGAACGTATGCACTCGAAAGAGAAAAAAATAGAGGTAATCCAGGAGAAAAACCATGAGCAGTGCACAAAATGAGGAATTTGCAATATCGCGGGTCGACCAGTGGGTCGAGCCCAGACCGGACTACGAGAAAGCCTACCAGGAAGCTAAGGCGGCCAGTGAGAACGGTGACCTCAATGTCGTGGAAGAAAGGATCCTGAAGCCCTACCGGGGCTACGGGTTTGAGCTCAAGAAGGGCCAGGTGATCCACTATGAACTGATTGACGGGCCCCAGGCGTTGGACATCGTGTACATCGTCAAGGACCGTCCCCACGAGGAGTGGGCAGCCGGTTACCCGACCGCCATGTATACCAGCATCCAGCAGTACGAAGGGGACATCCTCTTCTCGGAACAGCCCTTCTGTCGCCCGCTGCTGACGATCATCCGGGACACCGTCGATCATGACGTGCTCCGAGAAAAGATTGGCAGAACAGCCTGCCACATGTGGAACTTCAACGGCGGCCACTGCCAGCATGCACTTATCGAGGACCTCGTTGGGACCGTCAACTGCAACAGTTGCGACATGAACCTCGTTGAGGGGCTGATGGAGGTTGGCGGTGAAAAGCTGGCGCGGTTGCTGGAATTCAGAATGCCGGTGTTCTGCATGTTTGCCCAGGCCGGTTTTGAAGACGCCCGCATCAATCATGCGGTTATCAGCGGTAAGGGCCTTTACAAGCGCGGTGATTTTGTTGAGTTGCTGGCCCACGACGATCTGTTCGTCGGGATCTCGCCATGTCCCCAGGGTGACTTTAATCATACCAGCACCCTCAATCCGGAAGACTGGGTGAGCTGGCCCATCAAGGTGAAGATTCTCGAGGGCAGGGACAAGTCGCTGTTCACCATCCCCGAGCCCGAGCGCAAATCCATGCGTTCCATAGACTTTGTCAAAGCCGGCCGACCGGGCATGGTCAAGGGCAAAGTCGGTGACAAAAACTCGCCCGCCTTTTTCGGGTAGGCAATTACATAGTTGATACTAAACACATCCATGAAAAGGAGAAAAATCATGTCAGAAAATCTCTATGACCTACAGGCAGCCTTCCAAAGCAATAAATTCTTTCATTTTGACAAAGAGTTTTACGACAATGTTCGGGCAACAAAATCCGACTGGAAAGAGACGCAACGGAAATGGCAACCCAACAACCGAGGCGCCTTCATGTACCTGAAGGGCGGGCAGGTGCTGCGGGTCAATCAACCCGAGGGACCGATCATGACCGATCTCTGGCTCTATAACGCCAATGCCAAGGATTGCTACGATGAGCGTTTCGACAATCATGTCACCAATATCATTGACGGTTTCCTGCTCCCGAAGAACTCCCGGCTCTGGACCCAGGAACCTTACCGCCCTATCGCGACCTACATCGACGACAACATCCACCCGGACGACCTGCCTGATGTGCCCATGGTGGGCGCGGTCTGGCCTGGCGGACACTGCACGCCGAACGTGGTCGAGGCCTCTCACGGCATCAAGTGTCACTCCGGCTGCTGGAGCACCGGGTGGGAAGGCTTCATGGACGCCGGCTTCGAGCCAGAAGTGGCGCTCAGAATGGCCTCGCAAAACAACTTGGCGGTGCATGCCGTTCGCTCCATCGGCATGGGCACGGCCCCGGCAGGCCACGAAGTACCGATATGGATTTCCCATCCGTCTCGATTGAGGGCCGGCACCTACGTGGATTTCTTCATTGAGTTCGACACGCTGGCCGTGACTTCCCACTGCCCCTACGGTGACGGTGCGGCCCCCGTGGAGACCTCAGTGCAGCATCCCCTCGAGCTGATCGCCTTCGACACCGGGATCGAGCCCCTGGTGCACCCGGAGTACTACGATTGGCAACCGGAGTTCCTCGAGCTCTACAACCTGCGCAAGGCGGCGGGCGACACTGGCGAGAACATGAAACCGGCTTCCAAGCTGATCAAGGAAGACCTGGCCAAATACCGAAAGGGCTAAGGCTCTATTTGCGGCTGTTGGGAAGCGGGGGGGCAAAGGTGCTGCGTTATTAGCACCTTAACTCCCGTGCAACGTCAACTGATTGGATTAAAAAAAAGAATTATACACAAGAGAACAAGATAACGGATAAAAAATAAAAGGAGCACTCAAATGAGCGATACAGCAAACATCACCCCTGAGGTTGACCCCAACAAAGGCGCTGGGCTTTTCTTGCTGGAGCTGGTTCCAGATGACTGGGAAATGCCGGAAGATCCGAAGCAGGAAAACTTCTATATCCAGACCTTGAAGGCAACTGACCACCCGGAGGAATACCCAATCCTCATGAAGGATTTCGAAAACCACGTCGGTACTTTCGTGCCGGATCCGAACGCAGATTCGATCAAGCAGCGCATGAACAGGGACAACTACACGGCCGAAGTGCACAGCGCAATGCTCGGCTGGCACGAAACCTGCCATATCCTCCGCACGACCTTTACTTGGATCGTGCGCGACAATGCCGGTAAGTATCGTGGTGCGATCCTAATGCTGCCCAGCAAGAAACTTGCCCACGACGCAGAGGTATATCTTTGGTGGGTTCGTGCCGGGCAGGACAACAGTGACGGGCTGGAAAAGGAAGTCTGGGACTTCGTACAGAAATGGGTAAGAGATGAATTCCCCTTTGAGAACGAGGCTTGGCCAGGGCGAAGCACCTCCTGGGATGAGTGGAAGGCGCTGCCTGGCGGTCGGACCTACGGGTCGCGATAATCGCAATCGACTCAAACACCGTTAGGTCACCTTTGGAAGCCGGCAAGCCGGGCATGGTGAAAGGTCGGGTCGGCACGAAGGACGATGCGGGGTTCTTTGGTTAGCAATGGAGCTGGATGTATTGTATCAATACATCCAGGCTTAAAGAGCCGGGATCGAAGCTGATGAAGGAAGACATTGCCAGACTCCGCAAGTAAATCAATTGGATTATCTAATTAGGATTAGAACAAAATGGATATAAACAAAACGAACACTCGCAACGGTAGCAGCAAAGAAGAGTGGGACAACTATAACGCCCGCATGGTCGCCCAGGCCAAGGGGCTGAAGCTGCATTCCGACTGGGACTGCGCACCGCTCAAGGCGGCTTACGTGGGTGATGTCGGTTCTGTCTGGATTCCTGATCCCAATACGCCGGAAATCCAGAACATCCTGAAACGCAGCGGTTCAAAGGAGCAGCTCGACTTCCTGAACAAGCATAAGGGTAAGAAGCTCGAGGATGTGGATCCGGAGACCTTCGAGACCCTCAGGAATGAGACTGACGCCCTGGCCAAGGCGATCAAGGACTCCGGCGCTGCCGTCATCCAGACGGGCAAAGACATACCGTTCGAGCTGGCCTCATTCCAGGACAGCTGGGGCGGTCCCCGCTGGTTGTCAATGCAGGGGCACGCGGGCTTCGACGTTGTGGGTGACCTGCTGATTGCCGGCTGGGAAGTGGGCCCTAACCGGGCACAGGAACTGGCGGCGCGCCCGGCCATCAACGAAATAATGAAGAACAGCCCCGATGCCGTCTGGCTCACCATGCCGCCGCCGGTGCCAAACCGGCATGACCCGGTTCCCGCCCCCTTCATGAGCATCGGCGATTTCAAGGTCATGCCGGACAAGACCTTGCTGTTCGGCCACGGTATCCCAAACAAGGCGGCGATCAAGGATCGCTCGGTCAATCGGACCTCTGGCGACGAATACGGTGCGGAGATCCTTCGACGCATGGTCGAGCCCTACGGCTGGAAAGTCGAGAACATCTACTATGACTCCCAGTACACCTACCACCTCGACGCACTCATGATGCTGGCCGGCGAGGGAGTCATGGGGCTTCCGGACGTGCCGAACGGCGGTTTGCTGAGCGAGCTTCCGGAACGCTACCAGGACTGGGACATCATCAAGGTCCCCGTCGAGGAACAGGGGATGGGGGCCTGCAACACGGTCACGACAAGCGACGAGGGCATCCTCGTGTTCGAGGACTGTCCAAAGACCAGTGAACTTCTGGCCAAGCGCGGTTTCAACCCGATCCCGGTCCCGTTCCGCCTGAACTACGCGATCACCGGCAGTGGCCTGCACTGCTCGTGTACCTGCTTCTGGCGCGAAGCTTAAGAACTAACAATACCGGCACCACTGCCGAAACCTTAAAACAAACCTACTGAATAGGAGGAAATCATGACTGAAAAAAGAGTAACATGGGATGAGCTGAACGCACACATGACCGACATGGTGGCGGACAAGGGCATCAAGATCTACGTCAAGGACGAACTCGCGCCGATGAAGGCCGTGACCATAGGCAACTGGTCTTCGCTGTTCTTCGTGAACGTGAACTCGGAAGAGATCAAGCATATAGCGGGCGACAGCAAGGGCGACGACTGGTTCGAGATGCACGCCGCTCATGCCAACGAAGCCCTGAAGGATGCCGACCCCGAGCGTTTCGAGGGAATGAAGAAGGCGCTGCTGGGCCTGAAAAAGGCCTATGAGGATAACGGCGTGACCGTCATCCAGTACGGGCTGGACAGCGTTCCGCAGAACCTGGAAGACATGTACATGTCCGCAAGCGAACAAAAGTTCCTGTCGGGCTACGGCAAGCCGGGCGTGCCTTTCGTCTTTGGCAAGCACCTGCTTCAGACGCATGAGGTCACGCTGACCCTGCCAGCGATCCATCTGCATTTGCCGGTCATCAAGCAATTGCTCTCCGAGCCGCAGAACAAGGATTCTGCATGGCTGACCATGCCGATCCCCCAAATCGACAACACCCGCCAAGTCAGTCACTGGATGAGCCCCGGTGATCCGCGCTTGATGCCCGGCAACCGTATCCTGATCGGCATGGGTGTCGACGACCCCGCCAAGATGCGGCCCGGCGGCCCGCGCTCCGGCGCCGACGAACCCGGCATCGAGATGCTGCGCCGGATGGTCGAGCCCTACGGCTTCACCGTTCACACCTTCTTCTACAACAGTAGCTACTCGCCCCATCACGATGGCGTGATGTTCTATGTCGAGGAAGGCCTTTACGCCACGACCGACGACATGATCTGGCCGGATCAGGAGAACCTCCCGAAAGAACTGACCGAATGGGAGCGCATCACGATCACCCCCGAAGAGGCCCGGCTCGGAGCCTGCAATTCCATGGCGCTGGGCAACAAGAGGGCAATCGTCACGAGCAGCGCTCCCAAGCTGATCGAAGAACTCGAAAAACGCGGTCACTCGGTGACCCCGGTGGATTTCGCGGTCGGGTGGGAAACCTACCTGAGCGGCGTCATGTGCTGTTCGATGGCCATGTGGCGCGAGTAATACAAATACGACTGGATCTCTAAAATGGGGATTCAGTCGTAAATATTACTTATATCAGTATCATAAGGAGAACAACGATGGACTATTCCAAACTTATCTTTAACGAACACGTCCCGGGCATGCGTGCACAGGCCGAAGGCATCAAGGTCTACGTCAAGCAGGAAGGCGCGCCCTTGAAGGCGGTTGCCATAGGCGATCCCAGCGCGCTCTACTTTCCGGATACAAATGTGGATGAGGGTGCCGCGGCGGTCCTTGCCAAATCTCCGCAAGTTCTGGAGAACCTCAACAAGCTCGCCGGCAGGAACATGTGGGACGTCAATCCCGAGTATGCCGAGAAATTAGCAGCAAACTCGGATGCACTGGCAAACGCCTATCGCCAGGCGGGGGTGAAGTTGCTTCGCAACGAAAGCGGCAAGACACCCGATGAAATCGTGAACCTCCAGACCGGTTGGGGCGGCCCGAAATTCAATTCAATCCTGGCCGGTCAACCGAGTTGGGAAGTGTTCGGGCACTGCATGGTGAAGTTCCACGAGCACTTCACGTTCAACGCGTATGACATGGTCCTGCGTGATGCGGTGCTGGAATTGATGATCAACGATCCGAAAGCCGTGTGGTTGTATATGCCGCCGGCCTATCCAACCTTACTGGAGGGCAACCCGCCGCCACGCGTGTCGCCCGGCGATCCCAAGCTGCTGGCCGACAATAACATCGTTGTCGGTATCGGCGTTGCCGAGGAGTTCCATGTACACGACCTCTCCAAGCCCCGGTCCGCTTCGGACGAGTTTGGCGCCGAAATCCTCCGGCGCGTGCTGGAGCCCTTCGGGTTCAAGGTCCACACGATCTATTACGACAGGAATCTGACCTATCACCTTGACGCTTTTATGGGCGTGGTGGATGAATCGACCGTTGCCATGCCCAAGGATTATCTATTCGGGACCCTACCGGACTTCATGAAAGACTACAAGATCATCGATGTCCTGGTTGAGGACCAGCAACTCGGTTGTATGAACTCCGAAGTGCTCAACAAGGGCGAGCTGTTGATTCCGCAGGGCACCAAGCAGTACGCAAACGATCTGCGCAAACACGGTGTCGAACCGGTGGAAATCGACTATAGCGAGATTTGGGGCTTCATGGGTAGCGGCATTCACTGTTCTTCCGCGGCGATTTGGCGGGAGTAATATGAAACATATGTGCCCAAATTTTGGGGATCATACACAGCGCGAGCTTCATCACCTCACGCCAGCCATGTGATAAGGCCAGCAGGAAGGGAGCCGGAAAGATAGGAATAAAAATCGATGATTTCGTTATCAAAAAAGAAGGGAGCCCAGAAATGACCAACCAAAACCGAGTGAGTCGCCCGCGAAGACTTGTGCAGGGCCGACGAGTGGCGGCTACAATTTTATTGTTGCTGTTCCTACTGGCCGGCTGCTCGTCGCTGGGTCCGGAACGCCTGGTTTCCAGCCATGAGGGCTACAACGATGCAGTGCACCTGGTATCCTCCCGCGAGGTGCTCAAGAACGTTGTTCGGATGCGCTACCTGGATCCACCCCAGTTCATATCCGTCTCGGCGATCAACGCCCAATTTTCAGTCTCATCCGGAGTGAACGTGGGGACGACCGTGGGCGGCGGCACCGATGCAGTGGGCACAGCGGGTGCGAACGTGGGCTTCAGCGATTCGCCGACGATCACGTTCACGCCGGTTGCGGGATCAGATGCGATGAAGAGCCTGGAAACTCCGCTCGAGCTGCGCTACATGTTGAACTACATCCTTGAAAACGCCGATCCGAGTAGGACCGAGATCGCAGCGGCGCTTATCGCCATCAACAACGCGCCCGATGCACCAGGCCCGAAGGGGGAGCTGTTTCGCCGGCGGGTCGCTGCCCTCCAAAGACTGTTCGAGCTGGGTTGCCGGCTCTCCCAGCGCATGATCTTCTACCCCCGCCACAAGCCATTCAGGGCCGAGGGGATCGACGCACGCGCCTATGTCAACGCGGCCGCACAGGGCCTCTACTTCGTCGAGGTTGGCGACGAGGGGCTGCTGAGCGTAGGGTCCAAGCACATCAACCCGGGCCTGTTCGTCCCGGATCCCGACAATCCCGAGGTGATCGAGCAGTTGAAGATAATCGACGCAAAGCCGGGCCATGATTTCTACTGGATCCGCCCGCCGGAGCAGTTGCAGGTTCCAAACTCCATGTGGACCTCATCTGCAGATGGCCGCGTAGCGTCGTCGATCTACGTGGTTCCGCGGTCGGTCTGGAGCCTGATGAATGCTGCTTCACGAACCGTCCAGACGCCGCCTGATCATGAGCGGAGCGGCGTTGCGCCCCCGCTTTCAGAAGTGCCGACGAACACTTCCCTGGAACTGCCGATGCAGATCAAATCCTCGTCAGAAGAACCATCTGACGAATATCGGATTCGTCATCGGGGGTACTGGTTCTATATTGATGACCGGGACTATTCGTCCAGACGGGTATTCGGACAACTGGTCTTCTCATATATACACACGCTCGGCGGAACGGCGCCGGCAGTGCCGTCACTCACGTTGCCGATCAGCGGGCCATAGCTGCTAAATGAGCTGGCTGTCCTTAGACAGGTAAACGGACGTTTATCGAATGTTGGCAATGGATCTTGCGATATTCCTTGATAAAAACTCACAGGCTATGGAGGTCAAGTATGAAATCTGTCAAATTATTACTGATTGTTTTTGTTTCAATGCTGATGACATTATCCGGTTGGGCGGGCGGTGAATCCAAATCGAAAACCCCGGATTTTGATACCTCCCACTACTGGACTGCCGCCAATACTAGTGATGCTGAAGCACAAAGAATTTATCAGGCTAAGTTTAGAAATATAGATGAGCCTTTGGTGAAACCGTATCCTGTTACTGAATATTACGAGCCGGAGACCGAAGCAGCACCTTATCGGATAGCAGCCGCAGGCGGTAGTATCGCTACTGCCGGTAACCCGGGTGCAGCCGTTAAAGATAGAGAGCCATTGGGAAAGTCGTCGAAAGTTACCAAAAAATACGAGCCGATCACGACTGCCGTGCCGTTCTGGGGAAATGAGGTGCGGGAGATGGGCTATGAGCTGCCGCTGCCATTTGGAATAGGCGTCAATGTTGCCTACATGGACCAGGGCTTGGACCTCAGTGAAGTTAAGCTCGGTTTCAATGACCTTGAGACCGAGCCCAGCGGTGTTACCTTTGGGAACTCGCGCAGCAGGGATGTCGCATTTGTTGCACGCGCCGATGTCTGGCTTCTGCCGTTTTTAAATTTATACGTAATGGGCGGCTATGTTAACGGTGAAGCCGATTTGAATATTAAAGTCCCCGGCGTCACGATCGAGGATCCCATCCTGGGGACCATTGCCATCAGCGATCCGTTTAAAATTGATGTGGACGTGGACATCGAAGGTGTCCAGGGTGGTCTCGGCGCGACCCTGGCAGGAGGCTATGAATACTTTTTTGCCGTGATCGATACAAATTATTCATGGGCGGATCTGGACGGTCTTGCAGATCCCATCGAGGCGTTCTCGTTCAGCCCCAAAGTCGGCGTTGTGATCGAGACAGAAAACCTGCCCGGCGCTGGCGCTGTATACATCGGCGCCATGTATCTGGGTTATGACATGACCATCGAGGGCTCTGTTCCGGCCGAGATATTGGACCCGGCCCTGGAGGGCGAAACGCTGAACTTTGAAGTCGATGCCGAGCCCAAACAACCATGGAACTTCGTGTTCGGTGGCTCCTGGGAATTCAACCCGCGGTGGAATGTAGTTGCCGAAGCCGGTGTCGGCGAACGCAAGCAGCTCATTCTTGGCGGCATGTTTCGTTTCTAAAGGTAAAAATAGACTATTAAAAAACATAGGGGTCGCGTCTTCATTCTTGACACTATGTGGAGAATGAATACGCGACCCCTATGTTTTTTATATTCGATCTTTTTTCGAGTGAATACCTTTAAATAAATACCTGTTGATGACCATCATTACGTCTCTCTATACCTGCTACCTGAGTTTGCCCTATTCAGCGTGCGCCTTGTCTACCGCCTCCCGAAACCCTTTGGCCCAGGCGTCAAAGGTTTTTTCCACATCTGCCCATGTCGACCACGGTGTGGGATTAAGCACACGAGAACCTCGGGTACGAGTCACTGCCACCCCATCGATCCGATGCGTGAGCGATTCGCGAAAAACACCCTCAACAGTGACCTCGCCGACGCTGACCGCAAATATCACCGGCAGCCCAGCCGCAGTCCCGGCGCCTATCGTGCCGATGTTGGCGGCTCCACCGCCACTCGGCGCTTTGAAACCCGATATCGTAAAAGAAATTCGCATCGTTCCAGCTTGTGATCTCGTCCCGATCTCATATCCGGCATCGCGGAGTTCGTTTATCATGGCGTCTCGCAAATACTGTGTCATCCTGCCGACCTGTTCCGGCGATAGCTCTTTCATTTTGGGATCTTTGTAGATAACCTGTACTGGGTCGATGATAAAGCGATTGTATTCGTCAAGACCAGGCGCCCCCGGCCGCGCGTAGATTATCGATGGAGACTGGCTCTTGTCAAGCTCAAGCCCCGAGAGATCCACGGTGGGCTCATAACCCTGGACTGGAATATTTTTAGGCGCGCAGGCCGAAATGAGGACCAAAACCATCAGCATCAGCCCAATGGTGCTAACTTTGTGTACATCATTCATTATAATCTCCTTTCTGGCATAAAGCTTCGAGTACATCATAGCTAGAGTTGTTTATCGGTTGACTTTTTCGACGTTATTGGGCTTTCTGCGCCAAAACCACCGGCGGAGCACTGCATGCGGGCGCGAGATAAAGGCCAATTTATTCTGCCCACCTTTTGTCATAAAGCGCAGATCCGCTTGTCGGGTTGGAGGCTTCCACTTTTATATAACCAAAACTTCATAAAGACAATGACAAAAATGGCTCTAAGATTGGGTGATAAGAACTTGCTTTTCTATCGAAGGAAATTGGGGATGTGAGCCTTGTGTGTCAAGGACAAGGAAAAACAACTTTTATTAGGGTTTATTCTACCTGGCTCCCCGTGCGCTTTGGTTGCACTGTCGATCCGCTGCTTTGATCAAAATTTGAATTCTTCGTTGATTGCTGAGCTTGATTCATGTATCCGGATTCTATCTGAAAATTATTCAGGATCTTTCCCGACCGGTACCAGGGTGATGTCGCCGGTGGCAACAGCGTATTGCCTAAAATTATATCCGCTGCTTTTTCAGCGATCATCATCACCGGCGCGTATATATTGCCGTTGGTCACGTAGGGCATTACAGAGGCATCCACCACTCGAAGGTTATCAACTTCATGGACCTTCAGCGTATCCGGTGAGACTACAGACATGGGATCGGTTCCCATTTTACAGGTGCAGGATGGGTGCAGGGCTGTTTCACAATCCGCCGCTACCCAGTCCAGAATCTGCTCATCTAATGTATTCGACGCCTACGGTTTTCTTGCCCTCAAAAAGAATACGACTGGTGAGAGCACGACAGACAACTTTCAAATTGGGCCGGCCTTTGATCGGATGGAGATAAGCCCGTGCGGCGCTCAGACGGCGTCCCCGATATATGTTGCGGTCAAAGCGGCCAAAGCCCTCTTGCCGATAGCCATTGACATCGGTCGTTAGGGGATATCCCGCCTCTTGTATTGCCTCGAAAAAGGCTTTGAACAAGGGATTTTGATAGAGATCCATTGTGAGATAATGATTAGGAATGTTAAATTGATGTATTTGATAAAAAAAGCGGCGTTCATCAGGCGATTACACGCCGGTGCAAGCTCAGTGGACATGATGTAATTTTAGATTCTATTGATAGATCATTTCCGGCTGAATCTTAGCGTCATCGGCTCAGTAGCCTTGGAATGGTCAGATCCTGAATTATCAAACACTGCTAAAGCAAAACTATAGCTTTTGATTGGATTGAATAATACATCATCTTCATGGCCGGTATTAAGTCTGCGATAAAGCATAAGCATCCACCCCCCATCTGCATAGCGACTTATCGCTTTCACATCAAATCGGGATCCGGAAGGTTTTATCGGTATGCGATAGGAGATGATATCCCCGCTTTTAAAAATAGAATAATCAGAAATTTTGATTGCCTGGTCCATGAGAAGAAATCCCGGAACTGAGGGCTTTTTATTTGGATCTTGCATATACATTGGCCGCGATTCATCTGCGGTTTGATTTTTCACATCTCCACCGGCGCCAGTATCTTTTCTTCGCCCAGTTTCCCGATAAGAACCCGTAGGATTACCAGCCAACGTCAGCCAGGCATCATCCGCATAATTATATGGAGCGGAGCGAGCCGCCTTCCAATGCCATAAATCACCTTTTTCAACAGCCGTCTTTGTGGCAAATTTCCATTTATCTCGGGGCATATCAGCCGGACTGTGACATGTAACAGCGCAGCCCCGAGTCGCAAATTTGTCTATCCGGGTTATCTCAAATAGCAGGGCAATTCGATCCTCATTTCCTTTAAGATGATTCCATTTTTTACCATCGAACTCCCAAGATTGTTTAATTACACTCCGGGTTGGATCTTTCCACTTGAAAAGAAAATAGAGACTATCATCGGAATAAATAGCTCTGGCTGTAACCGTGCCGTTCCCTCCTACGGATTTCTCCCGACCTTCCACGAGAAGTTGTACAGCGTTGGCCTTGCCCCAAACCGGATCATCTATACCTTCAGGAGCTATTTCAACATAGTTTGCCGTTACCACCAGTGTATGAGCCTGTATCGGCTGGTTTGATCCAACGATGAGTCCACCTACGCATAATATTACAGCCAGTAGAATAGCCAGAAAGAATTTTCCAAACATCAGAAACATCCTCACTTAAGATGAAATAGTTATTCCTTTGGTAAAATCGGCCCCTGCTTATTTTCCTATTTCGAGCATAGCTAATTGGATTATGGGCGCTATGGGTGTCAAAGACAGACAGGTTATAGGTGTACCTCATTAGAATGTTCTAAGTACCCCAAAATGGAAAGCCCAATCAAAGCAATAAAAATAATTGCAGCTACAAGCATAACCCTCTTACGTTTAGAAAAATGACGCTCAGGAGAGGAATCAATAAATGGAAGGACAATGAGCAATACGATCACTCCACCCGGGATGATGACACTTCCTATAATCGACCATGAGCCTTTGAATATGGTGACTAACTGGTTCAGAAAAAGGACCCACCACTCCGGTCTGGGAACATAAGTGTAGTCGGTTGGATCGGCAGGATCGCCTAAAGGTGCCGGCCAATACCAGGAAATTAGTCCTAGTACGACTGTAGCTACCAAAAAGAGAATTAACCAGCGATTAACCAGTTGCGGAAAAAGAGAAATGGTTGCGTGTGTTGACCGCCGTCCGGATTGAGAATTTGTTATCCCACGATGTCTAAGAAAATGAAAATGAAAAAGGATAAGAACTATTAGAAAACACGGTAAAAAAACGATGTGCAATATATAAAATCGAGTTAAAGCAACAATACCGGTGAGAGGTCCACCTTGCAGCAAGCGATTAATAAATTCGCCAACAAGCGGAATGGAGTCAATAATACTGATCCGCACCTGGGTAGACCAATAGCCCTTCTGATCCCAGGGTAAAAGGTCTCCGGTGATGATTAAGGTTGGCACAAGAAGTAAAATCATCACTCCGGAGACCCAGACCAACTGTCTTGGTGGTTTGTAGGCACCGACTAAAAACGCTCGGACAAGATGCACCCCCAGAACAATCAGGATAAAGTTCCAGCCATAATGGTGGATACCCTTAATGATGTCACCAAATGGAACCGTGAATAAGGCATAATCAACGCTGTCGTATGCGGAACTAGGTGTCGGTGAATAATAAAACGCCATGAAAGCCCCGGATAAAAACATTAAAACCAGAAGCGCCAGCAGTAAAGCACCAAAAAAACGGTGCCATGTCAAACCTTCAGCGGGAACCTCCAGATCCTTCAGCAGCGTAATAATCCTATCCAGGGCTAGGTGCTCAATTATGGTCTCAGAGCGTTTTCCAGTTGTTTCATTCATATTATGCTTCATCAGGCAATTTTTTAACGCCCAAACTGCAGGCGCAATACCTCAGAGTCATATGAATCTTCATCACCGGAATCGTCAAATAAAGCCATTGTAAAATTATATTTTTTCCGAGGATTAAATGCCACATCATCCTCATTTCCGGTGTCAAGCTGCCTGTAAAGCATCACCATCCAGCCACCATCAGCGTGACGGCTCATTGCCTTGATATCGGCGCGGGAACCTTCAGGCATCTTGGGCATGCGATAGGTGATGGTGTCTCCTGCCTTAAATGCGTCATAATCATTTATTTCCACCGCGTGAGATGCCAGCAGGATATCTTTTTTGGCGAATTTTTTGCCCGGGGCCAGCATGTACTTAGGCTTTGACTTGTCTGCCGTCATGTTCTTGGTATCACCGCCTTTGCCGGCGTCACTTTTTCGGCCGCCTTTTTTTTCGCTGATCTTTGTAAGCCATGTGTCATCAGCGAATCCCGCAGGATCTGAGCGGGCTGCTTTCCAGTGCCACAAGTCGCCTTTTTCGGCCGCCGAGGATGTACCGAACTTGCCGTCCTTGGCGTTCGGCGCTCCTTGCGGAACGTGGCAAACAATGGCACAGCCTTTTGTGGCATAGTTATTGATGCGGTTAATTTCAAAAAGAAGTGAAATTCGATCCTCGTTTCCTTTCTGATGACTCCATTTCTGTCCGTCATACTTCCAGGCTCCCTTGGTCACGCTTCGGGTTTTGTCATTCCAAGAGAACAAAAAATAGATTTCTTGATCCGTATAGACAGCCTTGGTTGTGACGGAGGTCTCTTTACCGGCAAATCTTTCCTTACCCTCAAAGTGAACGTTGACTGCCTTTGCTTTCCGCCATGCCTGATCATCCAGGCCGGCCGGCGCTTTTTCAACCTTTGCTACTGTTACGGCCTGCTTGGCAGCTCCACTCACTTCATGAGAATCGATAATAAACCATACTCCGAGCGCTGCAGCCAAAAACACAATAAAACCGATTTTCTGTTGTTTACGCATTGGACATTACCTCCTTTTTTTTGAATTTACAGCTAAAAACTCAAATATACTAAAAGGTTATCCTCTTCAATTTTATGGTCTAATACCGACAAAGGCTTTGTAGGTGGTCCGGCCAAAGGCTTACCACTGGAATCAAATCGACCGGAGTGGCACGGGCAAATGAATTGGTTGGTTTCTTCCTCCCAGATCACATTGCAAGCCAAATGCGTACATGTTGATGAGAAGATTTTAATATTATGACCTCTGTTTGAATTCGCCCACACAAACCCCCGTTGGGGCAGCACCAACCAACCATCTTTAACCATGAATTCGTAGGTTAGCATTTCGATGCTGCCGGGTGTTAAATCTTCTACGGCCCCGAAGTCCACCCATTTTCCGGTGGCCCTTTTAAAAGCAGGGGCAGTGAAATACGATATCAGAGGAAACCCGGTCAATATAGCGGCGCCGGAGCTTAATATGGCTGTCTTTAAAAACCCGCGGCGCCCGGATTGTTGCGCTTCTCTTGGCGTGCGCTTACTCATAACAATTTGCGATCAATGTAGGGTTTGAATTATCGGTGAGTGGATTTTGGCGGTCATATAATACAATGTGGCATGTGAAAAAATTGTGAAATCGATGTCAAAAAATAGTGAAAAATAAATGAATGGGGGAAGATGAGGAGGTTGACTCTATTTTTCAGCAGTCTGAAATATCAATTTAACTGTTGTACCGAGGCCAATTTTGCTTTCGATTTCTAATTTCCAACCTAACCGATCACATAGTCGTTGAACAATAGACAGCCCTAGTCCAAAGCCTTTATTGGAGTCTCGACGGCCATGCGATTGCGTGTCAAGCTTCATATCTTCGAGCGCCATACCTGCTCCGGTGTCTGAAACAATCACCCGATCAGCTTTGAGGATAACCCTGATTTTACCGAATGCGGTGTGCTGAATGGCATTTCGAATCAAATTTGTGAGCATAATTTGAAGTATGGCTGGGGGAAGTGAAAGCTGTGGTTCGTCTTCGGGGACAAACTCAATATCGATGGACTTATCGACAATGAGGTAGCGATTTTGTTCTATGATTTCCTGGACAACCGATCCAGCCGCAAAGATTTGTTTCTGATCGACTGCGATTTCTTCGCGTGACAACCATAGCAGTGTCTCAATTATATTTTCCATATTGGTTACTGCCCGGTCGATACGTTTTAAGGGGCGATATGCGGGATCATCCTCGCCTAGGAACTTCTTTTTCAACAATATAACGGCTCCCTTGATTATCGTGACAGGGGTTCTTAACTCGTGGCTTGCGTAACGGCTAAATCGGTGTTCCCGTTCTACATGTATCTCAACTCGCCGCATCGCCTCTTCCAGTGCTTCCGCAAGCACACCGACTTCATCATCAAAGAAAGTTTCTGAAAGGTCTGTCGGTAGGTTATCCGGCCCGGATTTATTGACCAGGTCTAAGAGATGGGTAACAGGCGCAATAACCCTGCGAGAAGTCAACCATCCAATCCACAATCCAAGGGCGATAATTAATAACACGCCGGCAATCAAAACAAGACTGATGCTTAACTTGCGTTTTTCGGTAAATTCCAGAGCGCTTACTTCGTAAAGCAGATATAAAAGATTCTCCTGACCTTGAATTCTTTGGATTGCGATATGGTATTCTTCTTGATCACTGTAGGCCTCATGCAGTCCTTCCGCATATCCATCTATCATATCAAGGATATAAAGCGGCATAGATCCCGTACCAACATATGCTGTAATATAAGGGGATGTTGGTCGAGGATAATCGTTATAGCGTTGATAATGGGCAATAAAATGCTCCACCTCCTCATTTAGACGGCTGTCGATGAGATGATCGTCAATCATGTCCAAAGATATGTAAACGGCGGTGGCATATACGGTACCGAGAACGGCGCCAAACAAACAAAACGCTATAATAATACGGGTACGAAGGCTATGTCGGAAGGTCATTGGGGTCCACCAATTTATAGCCAATACCGTGCACGGTCTGGATCAAATGGTGTTCATAGGGTTTGTCAATGGCCTGGCGCAAGGTGTAGATATGGCTTCGCAGGGCATCACTGCCGGGAGGCATATCACTCCATAATTCTTGTTCGATCTCTTTGCGAGATACGACATTGGGCGAGGCTTGCATTAGCAACGTTAGAATTTTGAGACAAGCTCGGTTCAATTCGATGGTGCGGCCGGCCCGTTGGACTTGCATTTTTCCAAAGTCTATTTCGAGGTCACCAACTCGGATGGGCTTTTTTTTCCCATGATCAGATCGTCTAACCAAGGCTTGCATTCGAGCAATGAGCTCCTCCAATTCAAAAGGTTTAATTAGATAATCATCAGCGCCCGCGTCAAAACCTTCCAGCTTGTCTGAAAGTGTGTCTCGAGCCGTCAGCATTAACACTGGGGTTGCTTTTTGGCCCTCTTCTCTGAGTTTTCGGCAAAAGGTCAAGCCATCCATTCCGGGTAACATAATATCCAATATAATAACATCATATTCCTGGGTTAAGGCAAGATGCAATCCTCCGATGCCGTCCATGGCATAATCCGTCAAATGACCTTGGAGTTCTAAATAATCACCTATGTTTTCAGCTATGTCGATGTTATCCTCAACTATCAGTATCCGGAGCGCGCGTGAATCCTTTAAAATCAAGTTTTTATTCCTATTTAATGGTTTGATTGATGGATCATAAAAACTTTCAAAAATCGATATTAAAAAAAGGATTGGAAAGTGTCAAGGTAGATACACTCCAGAATATTCCGCTACCGTCGGTAGCTAGGTATGAAGCACGCTTAATTGCATTTTACGTCTTAGAATTTATTGGTGTCGCGTCTTGATTAGTGATTAAATAGACAAACTAATAATTGATCGAAATTTGACACCCGTTCAGAGGTGGTGGTTTAATGCCGGAATTACTGCCGTTTACCCTGTTTCCGTCTGCCGGCTCATCGCATGACTCCAGCAGTATTGCCGGAATTTGTACTACACCGATGAAGCTTTCAACGCGGTTTGCATCCGCAGAAACTCGCCCAGATTGTCCATCGTCAACAACCCCACCAAGCGCCCGTTGCGCGTTACCGGCAGCGTGTGGCAGTTGCAATTATTAAGCTTCGCGAGCGCGGTTTCAAGCATATCCAACGAATCCACCGTTACGAACTCTTTTTGGAATGCCGCCTTGACAGGATGATCGGGCGCGGAATGCGAGAGTGCCTTTATCAAATCGCTTTGGGTCAGGACGCCTTCGATTTCACCGTCTACCAGCACTGGAAAATCCTTTTGGGAACCGGCTATGGTGAGCTCGACCGCCTTCTCGAGTTGATCGTTCTGGTCGAGAGTTTTAAAATCGGTGATCATGGCCTGCTGCACCGGGATACCGCTGAGGGCTGATTGCAGCTTGGCGCCGCCCGCCTCCTGGCCGGCGCCGATCCAGACGAAAAAGGCGATAAAGAGCAGCCAGGGATTGTAGAACATCCCGATAAATCCGAAGACGACCGCCATACCCTGACCGATGGACGCCGCGATCTGGGTCGCCCGACCGTATTCCGTGCGGGTGGCCAGAACGGCACGCAGCACCCTGCCGCCGTCCATTGGAAAGGCCGGGATCATATTGAATGCGATCAGAAAAAGGTTGATCACCATAATCCGCTCCAGAAAAGGACCGGTGGTCATGGTCAATGCTTGCAGGGGTGCAAAAGTTTCCGTAAACCTCAGCCAGGCGAACAGTGCGACGGCGATAACTACATTGACAGCCGGTCCGGCAAGAGCTACCCACAACTCCTGAATCGGGTTGGTCGGCAATCGTTCCAGACGGGCAACGCCGCCAATTGGCAGCAGAATAATATCGCGGGTTTTGATTCCGTATCTTCTGGCCGCGAGGGCATGTCCAAATTCATGCAAGACGACACAAAAAAAGATTGCCAATATGAACAGCACCCCGGCGGCGGCAGCCCCAACGCTCTGCCCTTGTCGCCAGTGCACGAATGCGACCCAACTGATTAGCAGTATAAAGGTAAAATGCACAAACACATCGATGCCAAGAAAACGACCTATTTTGAATGACCACTTAGTCAATTTAAGCCTCCCTTCCACGCATATCGTTGTAATTCAGTGCTCGCTTTTGTACCTTGTTAAGCTAAATATTCGGCATTTTAAGACCAAAACAATAAGAGAGCTTTGATGGTTTTATGATAGGAAAAATTCCTTATCCCATGCCTGGCAGAAAACCTTTAAAGATGACTGGTAATCGTACAATATCGCTATAGTCGCGCTCCTTAAGGCGAAAAAAAGCGACCATAGGCAGCGCCTGGACCAGTTGCAACCGCACATGGCATACAGGCACCCGCGACTGTTGGCGCTTGATTCATTAACAAATGTGCTTAAGCTTAGTATGTGACAAGATTATCTAGCAATGATTTTGCTTAATCAATTGATGAATCCATTTTAGTTTCTAACCCATCTCTGCAAAGCGCATAAATGTCGAGGAATCCATGCGAAAAAAAATAGCTTTAGCTACATCAGTTCTGACGGTAATCACCTCGGTAACCTTGTTGGTTTCGACGAATATAGTTACTTTCGGTGATGCCTCTACCAGCGATGCACCATCCACTCCTCCGGTGAAACCGAAGGTGCCGGTCATCACGGCCGTGGCGATTAATGAACCATTTTCGGAAAAGCTGGAAGCCTTGGGAACTGCCAATGCCAACGAATCGGTGGTCATTACGCCCACCGTAGAAGATCGGGTTGTCGGCGTATACTTTGAGGACGGCGACCACGTTAAGCGCGGCCGGAAGTTGATCCAGCTCGATGACAGCGAAGCACAGTATCTGCTGGCAGAGGCCCGCGCCGCTCACCAGGAGCAACAGAAGCAGTTCGCGAGAGTCAAGCGTTTGGCCAAGACCAAAGCCGCATCCCTGTCCCAGCTGGATGAGGAGAAAGGCCTGCTGGAGGTCACCCGGGCCAGAGTTGCCAGCCTGGAGGCCCGCCTGCAGGACTACACCATTCGAGCGCCCTTTTCCGGAGTCCTCGGCACCCGCCAGGTCAGTGCCGGCGCGGTGGTCGATTCGGACTCGGTGATTACGACGCTGGACGATATCACAACGATCAAGCTCGACTTCACCGTTCCGGAAATTCATCTCGGTGTCCTGAAAATCGGCATGAAAATCTCCGCGCACAGCCTCGCTTATCCGGATCGGCAATTCGGCGGCGAGGTGACCGCCATCAGCAGTCGGGTTGATCCTGAAACCCGCGCACTTATGGTCCGCGCCCGGATACCCAATCCGGATCATCTGCTCAAGCCGGGCATGTTGCTGACAGTGGATATCGTCGCGAACCGCACACAGTCCCTGGTCATCCCTGAAGAGGCCGTCATTCAAGAGAAGGACAAAAAATTCGTCCTGTTGATCTCCTCTGAAAATACGGTCGTAAAAAAAGAAATCGCCACGGGCCGGCGCGTTCCGGGCAAGGTCGAAGTGATCAACGGTTTGCTGGAGGGGGAGCAGGTGATTATTCAGGGAATATCTCGCGTTCGGCCCGGCAGCACGGTCAACGTGGTCGAAATTCGCAATCCAGGGGAGGTGGGGGCATAACCGTCAGGATGAGAAAATTCATGACCGTGTAAGGCATGTTGTAGCTTTTAGATTAAAAGGACTGTAAATCCCAAATAGCAAATCTCAAATTACAAATAAACTCCAATGCATCAAATCCCAATGATCAAACACGAATCTATTTAAAAAAGACAGCAGGGCAGTCATTTTTTAATGTAATCTGAGCCGCAACATCAGGATCTAATTCCGAATCAATATCGCCCCTAGGTCGGGAATCGGGTTTGGGTCATTGGTTATTGGGATTTGGGATTTGCTTGGATTTTGGTGCTTGCGATTTGTGATTTTATAAGGTCGAACTGTCACATTAGTTCGGACATATCGTATTTTTTTTAACACGGCGGCTATGTGATGAGAATATGCCATGTTTCTTTCTGATATTGCCATACGACGTCCGGTTTTGGCAACAGTCTTCAGCCTGTTGCTGATCGTTGTGGGCGTGATCAGCTTTGATCGACTGCCGGTTAGAGAGTACCCGGATATCGATCCGCCCGTCGTCTCGGTCGAATCGCGCTACCCCGGTGCCGCCGCCGCTGTGGTCGAAACCCGCGTGACCCAGATCGTCGAAGATGCCATCAGCGGAATCGAGGGCATACGGTCGGTTGATTCAACGAGTCGCGACGGGATTTCCGAGGTAACGGTGGAATTCTTCATCGACCGTGACCTGGAAGCCGCGGTCAATGATGTCAGGGACCGTGTTTCCCGCATTCTGGACAACCTGCCCGAAGAAGCCGATCCCCCCGAAATTTTCAAGGTCGACTCCAACAGCAGCGTCATTATGTGGCTCAATCTGGTCAGTGACCGCATGGATGGCCTCGAGCTGACCGACTATGCCCAAAGGTATCTGGTCGATCGATTTTCCGTGCTGGATGGTGTCGCCCGGGTGTGGGTGGGCGGTGCCCGCCGCTACGCCATGCGTATTTGGCTCGACCGCCAGGCCATGGCCGCCCAGGGGATCACCGCCTCCGACGTTGAGCAGGCGTTGCGATCCCAGAACGTCGAACTGCCGGCCGGCCGGGTGGAATCGATCCGCAAAGAGTTCACGGTACGCCTGAACCGTTTGTTCAACAGCGCCGAAGATTTCAAGCGGCTGGTTGTCCGCCAGGGGCAGGACGGCCACCTGATCCGTCTGGGAGACATTGCCCGCGTGGAGCGGGGAGCCGAGGACAATCGCAGCGTATTGAGGGGAAATCGCATTCCCATGGTCGGTCTTGGCGTTGTCCGGCAGTCCAAAGCCAATACTCTCGATGTGGCCCATGCGGTGAAACAGGAAGCGCAGGTGGTCAACAAGACCCTGCCGGAGGGGATGCAGCTGATTCAAAGCTACGATACGTCCGTTTTCATTGAGGCGTCCATAAACGAGGTTTACAAAACCCTTGCCATTACGGCCGTTCTGGTGGTGGCCGTGCTGTTTTTGTTTTTGGGGAGTTTTCGGGCCACATTCGTACCGGCCGTTACCGTGCCGGTGTCCCTGATTGCCGCCTTCGGTGTCCTGTGGATCATGGATTTTTCGATCAATCTGCTGACCTTGCTGGCCATGGTTTTGGCCATCGGCATGGTAGTGGATGATGCCATCGTCGTGCTGGAGAATATCTTTCGACGCATTCAGCAGGGCGAACCGCCGCTGCTGGCGGCGCTCAGGGGAACGCGCCAGGTCGGATTTGCCGTGATTGCCACAACGCTGGTGCTTGTGGCGGTTTTCCTGCCGATCAGCTTCATGCAGGGCAACACGGGGCGGCTCTTCTCTGAATTCGCGATGGCATTGGCCGGTGCTGTCTGCCTGTCGAGCCTGGTGGCCCTCACCTTATCTCCGATGTTGTGTTCCCGGATCCTGCGGGCGCGGTCCCCGGTGAGGCCGTCGAAATTCATGCGGCTCACCCGCCTTCACGAGACCGCGGCGCAGGGCTACGAATCCCTGCTGAAGGGCCTCATGCAACGCAAATGGATTACCGCTGCGGTGTTGGCGGTCATTCTGGGATCGATCGCCTGGTTGTATGCCGCAGTCGACCAGGAATACGCGCCTCTGGAGGACCGCGGCGCTTTTTTCGTGATCGCCGACGGTCCCGAGGGCGCGGCCTTCGACAAATCTTACGAAATGATGGAGCGCATGGAAAATGTCCTGATGCCGCTGTACCAGAACGGCGAAGCCACCCGCGTGCTGTTGAGGGTGCCGGCATCTTTTGCAAGCACCAACGAAGTCAACAGTGTCCGGGGAATCGTGGTGCTGAGCCATTGGTCCCAACGGGAGCGCTCCATGCAGGCGATTATGGCGGGCGTCAACCGCCAATTGGCGGCCCTGCCGGGATACCGCGCTTTTACGGTGGCCCGTCGCAGCCTGGGGGGCGGCACCGGCAAACCCGTTGAATTCGTTCTGGGCGGCGGCGACTATGATGAACTGGCGCGGTGGCGCGACATCCTCACAGACCGCGCCGATGAAAACAAAGGCCTTTTCAACTTAGACAGCGACTACAAGGAAACCAAGCCGCAGCTAGAGGTCGTCATCAACAAAGATCGGGCCGCCGATGTGGGGGTCAGCATTGCCCAGATCGGCAGAACCCTGGAAACCATGCTCGGCTTCCGGAAGGTGACCACTTACATCGACCGGGGTGAAGAATATGATGTAATCCTGGAGGGCAAAAAAGAGCAAAAACAGACACCCACGGATATCCGCAATATCTACGTCCGATCGGAAACCGGCAATGAGTTGATCCCGCTCTCCAGCCTGGTTTCACTGAACGAATTCGCCGATTCGGCATCCAAAAACCGGTTCAATCGTCTGCGGTCCATCACGCTTTCCGCGACACTCAAAGACGGCTACCTTCTGGGGGATGCCCTTGACTACCTGGAAAACATAACCCGCGCGGAACTCGGCAATGCTCCGGTTATCAATTACAAGGGCCAGTCCCGCGAGTTTGTGGATGCCTCCCGGGCCTTGTTTTTCGCCTTTGGGCTGTCCCTGTTGGTCGTGTTTTTGGTGCTGGCGGCCCAGTTCGAAAGCTTCGTGCACCCGTTAACCGTCATGCTCACCGTCCCGTTGGCGGTCGCCGGGGCTCTCGGCGGTTTGTATCTTGCCGGCAGCTCTCTCAATGTCTACAGCCAGGTCGGCATCCTGATGCTCATCGGACTGGCGGCTAAAAACGGCATCCTGATCGTCGAATTTGCCAACCAGCTGCGCAAGGAAGGCAAACCGGTGGCGGAAGCGATATTGGAATCCGCCCGCACCCGTCTGCGCCCGGTGTTGATGACATCGGTGTCCACTGCCATCGGCGCCGTTCCACTGATTCTCGCCTCGGGTGCCGGCGCCGAAAGCCGATTCACCATCGGTGTCGTGATCATTTCCGGAGTCGCGCTATCCACGGTCCTGACCCTGTTCTTGGTGCCCGTGGCCTATTCACTGCTGGCCCGCTTCACATTGCCCACCAACCATGTCGCGCGTGAAATCGAAGCCCTCGAGCGCGATCTGTCAAATTGAACGCTCCTACCGCTGAGCGAGAGGCCTCAGGAAGCCTCCTGGAACGGGGCGAAGACCTCTAAAACAACTATTTAAATCCGAAATTCGAAGCACGAAACTCGAAACAAATTCAAATTATTAAATACCAATGACAAAAACAAATTCCCCAAAATGAGGCTATCTGACATTCAGTGCTAGCTTTTGATCGTTTTGAACATTTTAACTTTCGGATTTGTTATTTGTTTCGGATTTCGAAATTCGTGTTTCGGATTTTTACACGCTCTACTTAACTCTCATCGGATCGGTGGCATCTTTTCGGGTCCACCATTAGCAGTGGTGATTTGATGTCGAAATTATTACGATGCAATACTTAGCTCATAAACTCTTGAGTTAAATTGCCTCTAAATTCGACCACGAAATAATCTCTCCATGGGCCTTCGTTTTTCTCAGCTTAAGATTCGAATATTCCCCAACCGACTTAGTTTAGAGAATCCTTTTTAACGCCCATAAAAATGTAATTATCTATTCTTTGATAAGGTCTAATTTCATGCTTTTTGCAATCTGTTCTCCCCGCCTTACCGAGATGCTTACTAATGGCTGTGAGACACCAAGTTTTTTTATATTTCGGTGGCACTGAAGCCCAACTTTCTGACTGCCCAGTAGCACATTAAACTGCGAGCTTTGACTCAATAGCGTAAATCTTTAATCTATATGCTATATTTATAGATAAATAGTTATATTGCTATGTAGTTTTCTATATAATTTCATGAAAATTTTTTCATAATTTGGGCCGATATTTTGTAAAAATTCAATAAAAGTATTCTTCCAAAATTATTTAAGTAATTGCAATTTATATATTTATAGTTACTAACTAAACTTTGGCATAAAAATTGCTGATGGACTAAATAAATAGTTTACGAAATTCCTGGGGGAGAAAAAGCCTGACTAACCATGACTGCCTTATCATTTCGAATGTTGGCCGCGACATACTCTATCCTAAATTGGCTTCATAGATCTCTCACAACTCTGATTTATTAAATAATCTGTAACATTTGGGCGGGGGGGATTAAGCAAGAAATAAGGTTTAACCCTCACTAGTGCTTCAAGCTGCCCTTGCAAAGAAGAAAATTCAGAATTTTCCTCTTGTGACTTTGAATGACCATCGGATATGCGGGATCGAGTTACGCTGATTTATTTGATGTCGCAACCGGTCAGTTGACCAACCGTCAGATTGCATAACAGTTTGGTTTAACCTATTCGGCAGTGAGCCGGAGAGTTGGCGTTTTATAAAACTTGTTAAAGAAAAGCAAGACTTTATGGAATAAGTTGAACCCAAATAAATCACTAATCGAGATTTGACATCCTATTTCACAAATATAGATAACTATATTTATTCAGTAACGATATTATTTTATAAATTGAAGTGATCGCTATCATCGGTTGGTATAGGTGTTAATCAATTGGCTGAATCAGTGACTCATCGAAATTTCTACTGATTTGCAATCACAATTTCAGCCAGCTAATATTGATTAATAGATTATAGGAGAAAATCATGATGAAGGGTTTTCTAAAACTCCCTGTCATGGCCCCTGGGAGAATATCCTCAGGGGCTGCTTCAGTTTCAACTTAGCTGAAAATATTTCCTTGATTTAGCTATAAGAAGTTTGAAAAAGGAGGTAAGAGGATGTTAAGAAAAAAGGTACTTATTACTTGCGTTATAACTCCTTTTGCGATCGCTTTTCTGTTCAATGCTGCATTTGCTATTCCACTCAGCAGTTCTGTTTTTTTAACCAATGGGGGAGATAATGTCTCTATAGTTGGGAATAATGTCAATGTTGGGGTTACTAGTTTTTTAGCAGCTGAGTTTGATACTCAGCCTGAACAAATCTCCGGTGTATCTGTTCCCATTGGTAATACTCCTGGCACTTTGGTTAAATTCAACTGGGCTCTTTTCACCTGGGACTCTTACAACGCGCTTGGAACCAGCCCCTCCTCAGGTTATTGGGACTCCTTTTCAGTCACCCTCACCCAAAATCATCCTTACTGGGATCTAGGTCTGACAGATCCGGTGGTAGGCGACGCTCAGGATCCTAATATCATTGATGTAGCCACAACGTTTACTTTTTTTGGACACGGGAGTGGTGCAACAGAGGAATTTGGCGGACTCGAATTTGCAGACGGGACGTTGGAGTCATCCCAAGGACCTCCTCAAACCTTTGCGCTGAATGATCCTACGCCTGATCCGACCGCTACGTATTTTGTCAATTTTATTTTAGATACTGCCACAAGTCCTGAAAATAACGGGAGTTATCCTTCCTGGGGTACTTTCACCAACATTGATGTTGATGCTGCAAAGGCCATCCCTGAACCCGCCAGCATTATTTTGTTGGGCGTCGGCTTAGCTGGTCTCGCAGGATATAGCAGAAAAAAGTTCAAAAAATGATCTAAGGTAAAGGTACTTGGAAAAAACAAACAACCCATTGTTGGTTAAAACATGGAATATCGACGAACCATTTTTCAAGGTCGGTCTTGCGTTTGAGCAAGAAAAAATATGGGGGCACATTAAAAATAGGGACATTCTACATTCCCTATGTCAAAAAAAAATTTAAACTAATAATATCAATTATATAAAGGGTTTTCCACCAAAGAGGCGCAATTATGCTGTAATTGTTCAGGAATCGGCGTTTCTCTTCCTTCGGCGAACTCGCGATCTGATCGTTACGTTTATCCGGTATGATCCGAACACGCGGACCGGCCCCATCGTTCATTATCCAGATTCTTAAGTTCGGAAGAGAGCTCCGGGATTGTCCCGCACGAGGTCTTAGGCCGCAACGTCCTCAAACGAGCTCTCTCGCCGAATATGTAAAAGCGGTATTCGCTTCATGCTTCGCCTCCGGCTAAGACCCGACAGGTTGCTCTGTCTATTTTATTGGGTTATTTAAGGCATAAGAAGGAAAGCTTGAATAAATGGGTAGGAAGGGAAGATGCGGGTTCAGCCATATCTTCCCTGGCGCATTATTCAATGCTGCCCAGATGCGGCTATTCCTCATTAGGTTGCTCCCCAGCAAAGCCCATCGCAGCTTCACCGGACAACTAATGTCCAGGCGATGTTGGATGGTCCATGATTGTCCCTCCCGAAATCAGAGTCTCAACGTTTTTGGACGGACTAACCCAACAGGCGCTTGGCATCAAAAGGTTCATTGTTTTTAGGCATGGTCCAGACGACAACCAGCATCTTGGCGGCCAACCTTAACCGGGCTTTAGTTCTAATGCCCCGTTCCCCGTGACGACCCTCGAGCAAACGGTGATAATGCTTTGTGGGGCCCATAAAAATATAATTATCTATTCTTTGATAAGCTCTAATTTCATGCTTTTTACAATCTGTTCTCCACGCCTTACCGAGATGCTCACTGATGGCTGTGAGACACCAAGTTTTTTTATATTTGGGTGGCACTGAAACCCAACTTTCTGACTGCCCAGTAGCACATTAAACTGCGAGCTTTGATTGTGATCGGATGTTTGCCGGCTGCTCATACCTGCTCAGGATCTACTCCCAACTCAGATGATACCCGCATCGTTATTATTTCCAAGTCGTACCCTTGCACCCGCAGCCGGTAGCGCTCCTCCAGCCGTTCATTCGCTTTATCTAATACAGACTGCGTAAAACCCTCATCACCTAAATTACGTTCATCACTTTTCATTTTTGAAACAAATGACCATGCCTTCGGTACCGACGATTAAACGATACCGCATACCCGGTTAATAATGATGTAAAGCACCGGGAGCGCACGTCTTCGCTGAAGCTATGCCGCACAAGTCAATGCGAGCTTTACGTGGCATATGCCTCTCATGTCATAGATCATGCAAAGAAGAAAGTTATTTTTTATGTCCCCAATCCGTTGGCGTCCCCCATTCGTCCCCACTAACACACCGTCCCTAAACCCCAAATACCCCTTCTTTTTCTCAGCTTAAGATTCGAAAATTCCCCAACCGGCTTAGGTTCGAGAATGATGTTAGCGTGGGTATCGCCAGATTGAACAAACTCTGTCTGCTACGGTCGAAAATATTAAGGACGGATGACAGTCCAACGGGTGGATCCAGCTTTACCATTGTGGCCTGGAAGATCCCTTCTTTGGCTCCGGCTAAAATTGGGCTCGCCGCCGCTAAGTCTCCCAGGACGACGTACGTTTGGAGATCTCCGAAAGAGATCACGTTGGGTTGGCGGGGCGGACGAAATTCTTTCAGATCTTCGCCGGCTGCCAGCAACTGGATATTCTGAGCAACACGTTCCCCCATTTCCATGGCATTATAGGCCTGTCTGCTCTTGATCCCCGGCCAATCGACTGCATCGCCGGCAATAAAAATCGAATTGTGATATTGACTCTGCAAACAGCTATTGACCGGCGCCCAATCCCCGGGATGTTTAGTCAGGCCGGATTTATAAAGCAGCGGTGACGGGATGGCGCCGCCGGTCCAGATGGTGATATCCGAGTCCAATCTTACACGGGAAGAGAGCCATACTTTATTGCCGGCAACTTTGGTGACGCGGGTATTGGTATGAAATTGGACATTGAACGGATTGCATATCTTCCGGATATCCCGCTCCAGCGCCTTCGGCCGGTTTGCCAGGAGCTGTTTGTTGTTTTCAATCAGATGGACTTCAAGCCCGGGGTGGCGGCGATATCGGCGCAATATCTCACCCAGCGCCTCCACGCCTTCCAGGCCGCCGCCGACGATCACAACCCTCGCGCGATCTTGGCGGTCAATAATCGCTGACAGGCGGCGGCCAATGTTGTCACACTGTTTAACCGATTTGAACGGCCAAGCGAACTTGGCAGCTCCGGCAATGCCGTACGTGTTGTTGACACCGCCCACCGCCACCACACAGATATCATAGAGCAACCGTCTGCGGCCGCTCGTGTAGACATTTTTTTTCGCCGGATCGATCGTGGTGACCGTATCTCTGATGAACCGATGCCCGGCATTTGCAATCAAACGGTTGGTATCGATCTGAAGATTGCCGGCCTTTTTTACGCCGGAGAGCAATTCATGGATATTCGGCAAAAATTCAAACTGCGGCCGGCAGTCGATGACCTTTACCCGGAAGTTTCGCGGGAGATTGCTTGCCGTCGTCAGTCCGGCAAAGTTGGCACCGACAATGATGACGCGCAGGGGCTGTTCGACTTTTGCGGGCTTTGACTTTTTCTCATGGTTAGGCATGGCATTAAGCGATTAGCGGCGTCGTATCGACAATTTGTTGTCAATGCTAAATGAGTCATTGTACTTCAAAGGTACAAAGTACTACAAAGGTACTAATGAGCTAAAATTTAAAATGACTAAAATGAACTAAAGTTGTGGAATTCTATCATTTTAAATAGATGCCCCGCTTACAGCGGGATTAGGCATTTTAGGCATTTGTCCGCTGAGATTCTGATTATTCACTGATCCGCAGGGGCCACTTTTTCCGGAGGCTATCTGAGTTAATAGCCTAGCTTTTTACCCCAGTGTTTATTCTGCAACAAAATAAATTTTAATCATTAATGTCTTGAAAACAACTTTAAGTTGCGGGGGTGGGTTTCGTATCATCGAGGCTCCGGCTTTGATTTCACCCCAGAAGGAAGCCGTTTACTTTCGACTCTGCGTGGAATGATGGAATAATGGAAAAATGGAATATTGGGTATCAAGAACGGATGATAATCTGATTTTAGACCCTTAACGGGTTTTATCTAACAACAAGTTGTAAGAAAGTGAAGGTTACCCCGCTTACGCTTCGCTTCAGACGGGATCGTAGACATGTGTCAGTGTTTCTGCCGGAGGCAGATCAGGATTTCGCACCACGGTTTCTTGACACCTGAAACCTTGTATGAAAAAGTCGATGGGATTGACCGACAATGTAGTGGCGGGGTTTATCCCCGCCTAAACGGCGGATACTGCCGTTGTCCGCCAACGAATCGACTAAGTGAGGTTATCCGTGATAGTCGCCAAGCTCTTGGCGGGGATAAACCCCGCCACTACATTGGTCGCCCAAAGAACAGGTTAAGATTAATTGGGCTATAGGGCATCTATTCAATAAATCGCGGTTGAAAACCGCTCCCACATTCTATCGTAGCGTCATAGATCAATAACAATTTCTTTTTCGAATTACCGGCAGTTTGTTTGGCCGGCGGCAGGACTGACATCTGAACCGATTATCAATGGACTGCGCTATTGCTGCCCCGCAAGGGCCCCTTTTCCGAGCGTAGTCTCGGAAAAAGCTTAGATTCTGATTCCTGCAATCATGATGAAATCAGACACCATTCCGCTAATCCCACTATTCCAACATTCCAGTATTCCATTATTCCGCGGCATGTTCGCTCGTCACAGCCGATTATCTCTGTCCCCCGGCGGCGGGATCAAAGGCTGGCACTATGGACCAAAATTTCTAGGTTGAGTTAAAAGTCTAGATATCCTGTCTTCGAATCCGTCGGAGTGGAAAGACTCGCTTAATGGGTCGGTTTCTTAATCTTCATCTTTTTTATCCGGGAAGAAAGGGTAGTCGGTTTAATGCCGAGGAGTTGAGCGGCACCCCCGGGGCCGTAGATTTTCCAGTTGCTTTTTTTCAGTGCGGCAATCAGGTTCTGTCGTTCCCGCTGTCTCATTTCCGACTCGGGAACAATCACCCATTCATCATTCGGCTCCGGATCGAATGGAGCTGCCTGCCGCAAATTGCCGGGTCCATCGCTATTCGGCAGGACCAACTGAAGTGCGCGGCCTTGGGAGGCGATGGCAGCGCGTTCGATGACATTCTGGAGCTCACGCACATTTCCCGGCCAATCATAACTCTGCAGCTGTTTAAGGTTGGCGGTGGACAATCGCGGAAGCTTAAGATTTCCTCTCTTTTGGATCAAGCGCAAAAAGTGCTCGGCAAGCAGCGGGATATCCACTTTGCGAAGCCGAAGTGGCGGCACTTCTATAGGAAAAACATGCAGGCGGTAATACAGGTCCTGACGAAAACGCCTCCTTGCGACGGCTTTCCTCAAGTCGCGGTTGGTCGCGGCAATGATACGTACATCAACTTGTCGCGTAACTTCTTCACCGACCCGTTCATATTGGCCTTCCTGCAACACACGCAGAAGCTTGCTCTGCAGGTCAAGTGGAATTTCACCCACTTCATCAAGGAATAGCGTCCCACCATTGGCAGCTTCGAACCTTCCGGCGCGATCTTTTATTGCGCCACTGAAAGCGCCTTTAACATGACCGAAGAATTCACTCTCATACAGCTCTCTGCTGATGGAAGCGCAGTTGACCTTTATCAGCGGAAGGTCTTGCCGTAAGCTGCGTTTGTGAATTTCCCGGGCGACAAGTTCTTTGCCCGTTCCGGATTCGCCGAGAATGATAACATTGGCGTTTGTCGGCGCTACCAATTCAACTTGTTTCAGTACGTTTTTCAGGGCATCGCTCTGACCTACGATTTCACCGAATGCACGAGCTTCCTGTACCTCCTCTCGCAAGTATGTACATTCCAACTCCAGCTGCTCCTGCAAGCGCTGGATCTCCTCAAAAGCCCGTGCGTTGACAATAGCGGTGGCAGCGTGATCCGCAATCATCCGCATCCAGACGAGTTCTTCATGTTTCACTCGAATGCGCGTAAAAATTGCCAAAACGCCCAGGACCTCTCCCTTGTAAAGTAGCGGCTGACCGCCAAAGCCCAGGATCCCCTCCCGGCTTGCCCAATCGGGCTTAGCAATCCATTTGGAGTCCATTTCAATATCATTTACTTCCACCGCTTTTCCGGTGGCTGCAATCCAACCAACCTTGCGGGCTCCCAGCGGAAACCGGCTAAACTCTCCATCAAGACGAGACCAGTCTGCATCATTGTCGGTCAACGAGCGTCCTTCACTTGCCACCAAGTGGAGGCATTTCGCGGTGTCATCACATTGGGATTCCTTTGTCGGGCAGGGACAGTGTCCCTCCTGGATCAGCCAGATCCGTGCCAGAGCGACATGGGGTCGCCGGGCAAGCTGCCGAACGATCATTTCCAGTAACGTGGCAACAGTGTGTTCCTGGGCCATTTCCAGCAGAAGTGTTTTGAGCGGCCCGTAGTCCGGATTGTAATCGCGGTCGAATTCCATGGCATATTAATAAACGAAATATCGTTGTTATGCAACGATATATCGTTAACAACGATAATTCGTTGTTCGATCCCTGCAGCAAATATATGGTAAATATTAAAATATCAAGGGTTTATAAGTTTAACTCAAACTGGCACGTGTTTTGTAATAACTTTGATCAACGTAACCGGTGACAGCAAAAAGTGTTCAATACACCGAGATTATCGGCAAACTCAAACAAAATAGGAGGCTGACATGGCACTTCCAAATCCTGGTATGAAAATAGACATCAATCGTACCGCAATGGTCATTATAGATCCCCAAATTGATTTTCTGAGTCCTGACGGCGTCGCATGGGGTGTCGTTGGCGAAAGTGTAACGGAAAACAACACAGTGGACAATATCGAACGGCTCTTTGTCGCAGCCAAGAACGTTGGCCTGCCGGTGTTCATTTCACCGCATTATTACTACCCCTCGGACCACGGTTGGCAGTTCGAAGGAACTTTGGAGACTTTAATGCACAACATCGGCATGTTCGATCGCAAAGATCCCTTGAGCCTTGAAGGTTTTGAAGGCTCCGGTGCAGATTGGCTCGACCGCTACAAAAGATATATCGAGGATGGTTCAACCGTGGTTGCCAGTCCTCACAAAGTGTATGGGCCGGAATCCAACGACCTTGTTCTGCAGTTGCGAAAACGAAACATGGACAAGGTCATTCTCGCCGGCATGTCGGCAAACCTGTGTGTGGAATCCCACATGCGGGAGCTGCTGGAGCAAGGCTTCGAGGTGGCGGTAGTCAAAGATGCGACGGCGGCGGCTAAACTGCCCGAAGGTGATGGTTATCGGGCTGCAATGATCAACTTTCGCTATATGGCAAATACGGTTTGGACCACTACCGAAGCGGTAAACGCCATCAGGGAAGGTCGCAGTGCGATGAAAACTGCTGCGTAAGCGCAATGGCGGACGCCGGGTCGGCTGTGCAATCATTCGACTCGGTGTTCGCCGATTAACTCAATAAATCAATATAATTGATAAAGGAGATATACGATGAACAGATACCATACTATCATGGGTGCTTTCGTTCTGACCTGGTTTTTATTTACCAGTATTGCGATTGCTGAAATAAAGGATCAAACGGCGGCAATCGTATCGAACCGATACCAAACCCAATACCACACCGTTTCGGTCCAAAATTTGGAAATCTTTTACCGCGAGGCCGGATCTAAAAGTGCACCAACAATCGTTTTGCTGCACGGGTTCCCGACATCCTCCCATATGTTCCGCAACCTTATTCCGGCCTTGGCCGATGAATTTCATTTGATCGCCCCGGATTATCCGGGGTTTGGCAATAGTTCCATGCCGAAGGTCAACGAATTTGATTACACCTTCGATCGCCTGGCGGATGTAATGGAGGCGTTTCTGGAAAAGCTGGATCTGCGTCGCTACAGCTTGTATGTCATGGACTACGGTGCTCCCATTGGATTCCGGTTGGCCGTCCGTCATCCGGAGCGCGTCCAATCGTTTATTATCCAGAACGGCAATGCCTACGCGGAGGGGCTGCGTGAATTCTGGGACCCCATCCGTAAATACTGGAAAAGCAGAACATCGGAAAATGCCCAACCATTAGCCGGCTTCATCTCACCAGAGGGAGTAAAATGGCAATACACGCACGGAGTGAGGAATGAGGCGTCCATCAGCCCGGATAATTGGAATGTAGACTTGAGTCATCTCACTAAGGATGGCAATCCCGCGATCCAGCTTGCCCTGTTTTACGACTACCAGAACAACATTCCCCATTACCCGGCATGGCAGGCGTACTTTCGCAAGAATCAGCCGCCTGCGTTGATTGTCTGGGGTAAAAACGACTACATCTTTCCCGCAGAAGGAGCGCATCCTTACAAGCAGGACCTCAAAAACCTCGAGTTCCACTTATTGGATACCGGGCACTTTGCGCTTGAAGAAGATGGCGACCTCATCGCTGATCTGATGCGCAAATTCCTGAGTGTAAAGCTGGCCTTGAACAAGTGAGAAGGCCGGATTTGGTTTGTCACTCGGAAAAGATAGTGTGGCTATCGGGCAAGCCAACCGATAGGTGCAAATAAATCAAAAAGAAGTCGGCATTAATAGCCAGCCATGCAATGCTGTGGTTGGCTATTTGCTTCTCTGGCTGCAACAACCCGAGCATTGCATAATTTCCTTGTAGCTAGCTTGGTAGATATGCTTGAAACGGTTACCATTAGCGAACTGATGCTGGATGCTTGATACTTGATGCTGGATAATTAATAATGTCCCACCGGTAAAATCCAACTACATCCAATATCCAGAAACGAGAATTCTGGATCAGCCAATAATGGCGATGATTTCCATTGTAGCAACTGTGTTTGGTTTCAAAATTTTATGCAACTAATGGGATCAGTCGATTTATCTTCAGCCCATGTGGGCATGATGCTGGTGTTATTTAGCCCAATTTTCAACCTTCAAGTTATTTAATCTTTTGAATTCTCGGTCATTGTTGGTTACCAAGATCAAATCCTGGCTGAGGGCATGGGCTGCAATCAACAAGTCGAGAGGCCCAATGACCAGACCGCGTTTTTCCAGATAGAAGCGAATATCCCCGTAAATCCTTGCCGCTGCCTCATCATAAGGCAGAATTTCGAAAGGTGTCGCAAACTCTTCCAAACGCTTTTGATTTCTATCTCGATGATGGCTTTTCGCGATGCCATATTGCAGCTCTGAAATTGTAACTGTCGAGATCCCAATCTCGCCCGGTTTAAATTTTTTGAATTTTTCAATGACCGCAGGCGGGCGCTGATTCATGATGTAAATGCAAATATTGGTATCAATCAAAAATTTCATCCAATCCTGCTCTCTCTTGTTGATATTCCGGTTGCTGCCTTTCGGTCATAAAAGGTTCTTCATACTTTTTCAGATTCTTTTCCCACAGGTCCCAAAGAGATTGATCTTTGGGGATCAATAGGATTCCTTCCGGAATCTTTTTGATATATACTTCATTTCCCTCAAACCGATAGGCTTTTGGCAGCCGGACGGCTTGGCTTCGTCCATTTAAAAATAATTTGGCCGTTTCCATATAGTCTCCTAAATATTCTATATTATCTCCTGGTCGTTCTATTCTATCACGGAAAACATTGTACCTTAAGTTCCATCCAAGGCCCAAACTACCGTTTAGTATTTTCAGCAAGGTCGGCCCGTCCAAACCCGGACCCAACACTTGATATATACTTATTAATATATATCAAATGATGACGAGGTCAAGGAATATTTCATTTCATCGAAAACTGACCCATGCAGATCGATCCGTCAAACCTAGACTTGATCCTGTAACAACGATCAATCTACTCATCCCCCATCCCCTGCTTGTCTTGATGGAATATCTATAGGCTTGCTATAAGATACAAATTCTGACAATGTATCTTGTCCCGGTTGGCCTAAACAAAAATTGGTAAGGGAGGCAAAAGCCATGATGATCGAGGGCATTGATCTGACTCTTGGGGTCGAGGAGGAATATCAAATCATAAATCCCGAGACCAGGGACCTGGACTCATATGTGCGGCAGTTCCTGGAGAATGGCGGCCAGTTCACGCCTGACAGCTCGCTGAAGCCCGAGTTGATGCAGAGTCAGATCGAGGCCGGCAGCTCGGTTTGCTCCAATGTGCAGGAAGTGCGCTCGGAGATCATCCGCATGCGCCGCCAGGTCCGGAAATTGGCGACCGAGCACGGCATGGCTATCGCCTCGGCCGGCACCCATCCGTTTGCCGACTGGAGCAAGCAGACTTTCTCGGCCGGGGAGCGTTACGCACGCTTTCTTAACGACATGGCGGGAGTGGCCAACCAGCTGCTGATCTTCGGCCTGCACATCCACGTCGGATTTGGCAAAAATCCGGAAAACCGGGATCTGCTGATTGAGATCGGCTCTCAGTTGCGCTATTTCCTGCCGCATATCCTTGCCGTATCCACCTCCAGCCCCTTTTGGCAGGGCCGCAACACGGGGCTCAAATCCTATCGCAACGTGATCCTGGAGATGGTTCCCCGCACCGGTATCCCCGGCTCGTTTCGTTCTTTCAGCGAATATCAGGCCTTTGTGGATCTTCTCGGCCAGGTGGGCACCATAACCGGTGCCGACGGACGGCCGGATGCAACCATGATCTGGTGGGACCTGCGCTTCAATCCCAAATTCGGCACGCTGGAGGTGCGAATTCCGGATGCCTGTACGCTGGTGGACGAAGCGGTCTGCGTGGTCGCTTTGGTGCAGCTAATTGTGGTGCGGCTTCTCAAGCTGCACCGCCGCAACCAGAGCTGGCGAGCCTACCGCCGGCATCACATCGTCGAAAACAAGTGGCGTGCCATGCGCTACGGTCTGGAGGACAGCCTCATTGATTTCGGTAAGAAGGCCCTGGTTCCGGCCCGGGAACTAATGACCGGGGGGATGGAAAAAGACCTTGAAAACGCGGCTGAACTGGGAAGCCTCCAGGACGTGGTCTATATCCAGACCATTCTGGAAAACGGTACCAGCGCCGATCGGCAATTGGCGGCATATCGGCAAGCCAGGGATGAAGGGGCGGACGACAAGGAGGCTTTGCAGGCGGTGGTGGACCTCATTTGCCGGGAAACGGTGTTGGGTGTTTAGCAATAGCAAAAAAGAAAAGCAAATTTTAGATTTTGGAATGCGGATTTTGGATTTAAGGTGTCTCCGCATTTTGGATTTTGGATTTTGGATTGCGGATTACGGATTTCGGATTGCGGATTGCGGATTGCGGATTTAAGGTATTCTGTCTATTTTAAAATGACTAAGCGACGTGTCGGGTCGTCTTGTGGGGTCGCAGCCCGAAGGGCGAAGCCCCAAGCCGAAGGCGACGTGTGGGGTCGTAGCTCGACGTGTTGGGTCGTAGCTGAAAGCGAAGCCCAAAGAGCGAAGCCCCAAGCCTGAAGCGATTCCACCATTCGTCAATCGACATTCGCCACTCGTCATTCATTGAAGTTTCACACGAGCAGCGGCCTCAGGCTAAAGGACAGCCGGTCTGATCAATAAAAGAAACTTCATCCGTAAATCGAGCGTTCATGAATCGTGGGAGCGGTTTCCAACCGCGATTACCCGGGTAATCGTGGCCGAAGGCCACTCCCACAAACCATTAACTTATATCAGAACGGGTTTGAATATGCTGTTGGCCGTTGTTGGGTTTCGCATTTTATGATAACGCCGGAAAAAGGTAGGTTGGGTAGAGTGCAACGAAACCCAACAAAGCCCGGATTAGGCTCAACCCAACCTACAATGGCACCGTAGCCCAAAATGCAATCAATTCCAGCTTTTGAAATATAGTTTTACACAAGAAGCAGCCGCTGGCCAGAAAAACGGCCAGCATGATCAAAGAAAAGAAACTAATGAACGTCGAACATCGAACGTCCAACGTCGAACATCGAATAAAGTATTCTGCCTGTCGTGAGTCTTTTGTCGAGCGGTCTATTACAAAACGACTGAGCGAAGCGATACCACCATTCGTCATTTCATGTGGTTTCACAAGAGGGAACACCAAATTACGAATTTTGAACCTCTATTGGGCTGAAGCTGAAGGCCAACACCGGTAAAAGCAAGTCTACTTTTTGAGGTACTCTACCCTAATGGGTTGAGTTCTTTTGCTGACACCTGAAACCTGACACCTGAAACCTAAATACTGCTGCCGAAGCTCATCAACTGCATCACCCCTCCATGGTGGATCAAAGCCAGATACCCTGCACCCAGAACCTCACTCGTATCGCAATGCCGCTCCCTGATCCGCGGCTTTGGCCATTTTGGCGTAAATGCTCAACCAGCCTTTTTTGACTTTGCCTTTAGGAGCAATCCATTCTCTCATTCTGGATTGCAATTCCTCGTCGGATATATCGACCCGAAGCTTCTGATTGGGAGTGTCGATCTCGATCATGTCGCCGTCTCTGACCAACGCCAGGGGGCCGCCATCCGCGGCTTCGGGGGCGATATGGGCCACGGCGCAGCCCTTGTTGGTGCCGGAAAAGCGGCCGTCCGTGATAAATGCGATTTTATCCTGCATGCCCCTGGCCGCCACCTGCCACAAAAAGCGCTGCAGCAGCCGCATCCCCGGGTCCCCCTTGGGTCCGACATACCTGACGATGACGACTTCACCGGCGGCAATTTTGTTATCATTCAGCGCATCGCAGGCCTGATCCTCGGTGGCAAATATTCTGGCGGGTCCCCGGTGCTGCATCATCTCATCCGGCACCGCCGACTTTTTGATCAATCCGCCGCCGGGAGCCAGGTTGCCCTGCAGGAAAATGAGACCGCCTTCCCGGTCGAGGGGTTCATTCAGCGATCGAATGACGGAGCGATCGCCGTGGGCAACATGTTTGAGATTGTCCGCCAGGCGGGTACCCGTGACCGTCAGGGCGCCGGTGTCGAGCAAGGGCTCCAATTCCTTCATCACGGCCTGAATCCCCCCGGCTTCATCCAGAGTTCCGAGATGGTTGTCGCCCGGACCGGATGGGATCACATCGCAGATAAAGGGGGTCGTTCGGCTCAGCTCATTAAAGATCTGCGGTTCGATTGCCAGATCAATTTCGGCGGCGATGGCCTGCAGATGCAGCACGGCATTGGTTGACCCCCCAATGGCCATCAGTAACCGGATGGCGTTGCGAAATGCCGCCGGCGTCATGATATCCGTCGGCCGGATGTTGCTGCGCTGCAATTGGACAGCCTGCTGTCCGGCCCTGAACGCATAGCGCATCAGCTGGGAGTCAGCACCCGGCACGGTCGTGTTGCCGGGAAACGTCATGCCCAAGGCTTCAGCCATGGCCGCCATGGTATTGGCAGTGCCCATGATGGGGCAGGCTCCGGTCCCCATGCAGCCTCTGTCTTTGATGTGATTGAACTCCGAGGGTTGAATCTTGCCGGCTTTGAATTCCGCGTAGTGCACCGGGGCAACATCAAGCGGTTCCAAAACATCGCCTTTATGCCGATTGAGCTGCATGTAACCGCCGGTGACGAACACTGACGGCAAATTCAGCCTGGCCGCCGCCATGAGATGGGCCGGGATCACATCGTCGCAGATGGGCACGCAGACCAGCCCATCGAATAAATTCGTCTCGGCAACGGTTTCGATGTAACCGGCAACGAGATCGCGGTGCGGTAGATGGTAGCGGTCATTGCCGGCCATGCTGGTGCAAATGGAGCTGATGACAAATTCCCGGGGCGTGCCGCCGGCCGACCAGATCCCGGCTTTCACGGACTCGGTGACACGGTCCAGATGGATGGAAGCCGGGTTGATTTCGCCCCAGCTGCTGACCACACCGATTTGAGGGCGCTCGATGGCTTCATCACCATAGCCTACCCCGCGCAGCATTTCCTGGCGTTCGATCAGAGCATAATCGGGCAGACGGCTGTCTCGTTTTTCAGTCGCCATGAGACAAATCTCCTTTCACGTAAATTTGGATGGCTGAGAAATTCTATAAACCGACACCTCGTTTGTATAAGGATTCAGAGTTCTGGTTTTAAAGTTCTGGATTTTGGGCTCAGAGGTTCAGGTATCTTAGTTTAGATCTAGCTAAACGCTTTTTCCGGATAAACGGACCAATTGGTGAGCTTTAAGCCTTCTATGCGGCTAAAATGCTTTAAGTTGTTGGTGACAAGGGTTAAATTATGTGCCAATGCGCAAGATGCAATGGTCAAATCAAAATCATCCAAGCGGGTGCCGGATTTTTCCAATGACGCCTTGAGCATGCCGAAATTTTCCGCGGATTCCTTGCCTGATGGAATAATTTCAAATGTATTTTCTATTGTTCTTACCTTGGCAAGATTGCTTGAAAATTTTTCAGATTTATATGCACCGTAATATAGCTCCATTAGAGTAATGACGGATATTTTCAAAGGGGCGTTAATGTGATGTTGAAGATTTTTCTGAATTGCTTCTTTGCCTTTCAGATTATAGAGCAAGCGCACAAACATAAAATTTTCAATAAAAACAGTGTGATAAATTAAAATACTACTTGATTTTTTTTGCTATAAATACTACTAAACACTTAAATTTTAAAGCAGATTGCCCTAAAATAGGG
>Ga0209454_1000159_pt1 | contig 42518 bp, 31 predicted proteins | sample WorMetHERISLAND1_2_FD_187400 | JGI IMG/M metagenome (GOLD analysis project Ga0209454, IMG submission 187400) | Marine gutless worms symbiont microbial communities from Max Planck institute for Marine Microbiology, Germany - Olavius geniculatus... | ecosystem: Host-associated > Annelida >... | reverse complement strand
CCCTATTTTAGGGCAATCTGCTTTAAAATTTAAGTGTTTAGTAGTATTTATAGCAAAAAAAATCAAGTAGTATTTTAATTTATCACACTGTTTTTATTGAAAATTTTATGTTTGTGCGCTTGCTCTATAAATACAATCAAAAATCGAAATTCGGATGGTAGTGCTGGATTTGCCTCTCGGTTGATTCCTGTGTTTTGATGTAGGGTGGGCTGTGCCCACCTTCGACAGTCAGATTTAGCGCTTCTCGGTGGGCACCCGTCTTCGTCACGCTTGCAGCGTGACTTCGCCGCGGCACGTTGCAGCCCACGCTGCATTATGGAGTATTTGCAACGTTAGACCGTTATCAATTCAGTTTTGCGCTTAAAGCGCAAAATATTTATCAGTTTCTTCATAAACCTTTGGTATACAGGCGTTTACGAAGATAAATTTTGGTTTCAACTTTTTAATATGGCTATCAGTGTAATGATCGATTGTAATATGATAGACAGAGCGAAGCGATACCACAATTCGTCATTCGTCATTCGTCATTCGTCATTTCCGGCTTGTCCGGGTTGGGGTAGAATCAACCATCAAGGAGCCGCAGATGTACACCGCTTTTCTATCGGCAAGGGTCTTCACCGGGAATGATGAAAATCCCCATGCCGAAGCATTGCTCGTAAAAGACGACAGCATCATCGCTGTGGGCAGTAATGAGGAAGTAGAACGGCAATGCAACGGCCAAGCAACAAAATATCATTTGCCCGGCAGCTTTATCTGCCCTGGATTGGTGGACGCCCATACCCATATCTGGTCTTTGGGCCGGACCCTGAGTATGGTGGATTTGAGGAGTTTGATCTCCCTGAAGGAATGCCAGGAGGCCATCGCCGACGCCTCACAGAAAGCCCCTCCCGGCGAGAGGATTCTGGGGCGGCACTGGAAACAGAACATCTGGAAGGAAAAGCGGGATCCTACCCGCCATGATCTGGACCAGGTTGCGCCGGATAACCCGGCGGTTATGATCCGCATCTGTGGTCATGCCAACTGGGCCAATACCAGGGCATTCGAACTGGCCGGGATCTGCTCCGATACACCGGATCCTTTTGGCGGCCAGATAGACCGGGAACCAGGCACCAAATACCCCGCCGGCGTGGTGCGGGAAGCCAGGGAATTGATTGAAGACGCCATTCCGGAACCGGATTTGGAAAAGCGCAAACAGGCTTTTCTAAAGTGCCAGGAACGATTTCATAGCCTGGGTATTACCTGTGCGCACAGTTTTGAAACACTTGCGGACTACAAGGCAATCCGGGAGGTGGAAAAGGACGGCAACCTGAAACTGAGGATTTACCACACGGTTCACGAGGATGAGCAAGACGCATTTGATGATTGGGCCCGGCAAAACCCGCCCCAGACCGACATGCTCTGGCATGGCCACATCAAGATGTTTGCCGACGGCTCATTGGGTGCAAAATCCGCGCTTTTACATGAGCCCTATGAGGGTTCGGGGTCCAATTGCGGCATTTGCTGCATGACTCCCGAGCAGATGAGAAAAAATATCAAGCGGGCCTATGCCGCCGGGCAAAAAAGCGGACCTGACCGTCTTGGATAAAGATCCCATCAGCGTTCACCCAGAAGCTATACGGCATATTGGGGTTAAGATGACCGTGGTGGACGGCAAGGTGGTTTATAAAAAAGGTGAGGCAGAATGATCCAGCTTAATTTACGGAACTTCTTCTATCTCTAATTTTTACGAATCCATGGGTCAGGATGGTCACAAAAATACCAATCAACGCAGCCGGGACCGGAGTTAAATGCTGATAGTCAAAAATTAACACCCCCCAACCAAACAACACCCATTGTATCATGTAGACAGTTGTCACGTTTTTGCTCCAGAAGATCATTAGCTTTGCCAGTTTTGAACCGGCGAATCGCTCTTCGATGAGTCTGATCAGCCAAAGCCATATGAATACGAAACCAGCAGTAACCAGATGGACCTGGATTCCACACCGGCTATAGTCACCTGCAGGGAGCCAGGGGGTGTCGGCTATCATCCAGATCGTTCCGCCCGGAAGCATGAGCCAGGCCCCCACAACAGCCGAATTTCTCATGAACCTGGCCCTATCCTCTGTCATATCGAATAAAGCGCCCCAATACATGCCCAGCAGCGGGTAGATCAACCAGGGAAAGAATGGGAAAGCGACATTGTGATGGGTACCCCAAAGAATATCCAGCCATGGGTTCTGGGGTGCATACCTCCAGAACAGCGGCGAAATCAGAGCTACACCCAGCGCCAGTGCCAGCCAGATTATTGGTCGTATGCGCCGAACCATACTCATGCAGATCAAGCTCAAGCCTGCCATCTGAAGAATATCTACTGTCATCAGCTGGCCAAACGGCGAATCCGGACCGCGGGAAGGATAATCGCCTGCGATCATGATCGGTATAACAAAGCGCAGCAGGTTAAGCAGATAGCCCATCCCTATCAGTTTCAGGCCCCTGAGTACATTGGTTTTCATACCTTGAGTACGCAGAAAAAAGAGGCCCATGATCAGCATGAAAACCGGTGCAGCGGGCGCCGTACCCGCCAATACAATCAGATCTCCAAGTACGGATCCTGCCCCCTCATTTACGGCATACATAATCATGGCATGCTGCATGATCATAAAAAAAATAGCCAGGCCACGTGCGAAATCCAAAAAAAAGATGCGCTTTGTGTCCATTTAAACTCCCCATCCCGAAATTGAAAAATGAAGATGGAAGATTGAAGATTTGAGGTACGCCTCGACACGACTGAGTTCGTCGCAGGCCTGCGGATCTATTTTATTCTGCCGCTTCCGTCGAAACCGCCAAAATCAGAATAACACCTACTCACCCAGGACAAGCTGGTTTCATAAAAATACAAAAAGTTGAATTCATTTCCATTCTGTGTAAGCATGATCCACTTCAATCCAGTGGATCGACTTCAGTTGCTAACACCCCGTGTGAAACTACGCCTATATTAACCCCAAAACAGGGTATTTAAATCGTGCTCGTCCTCGTACTCAAAATCGAAAGACGTAGGGCGGGCCACCGTGCCCGCCAAATTCGGTCGGCACGGTGGCCGACCCTACGTTGTCATCTGAACAATGTTTCTAAAATTGATCAGACTGGCCGTTTTTTTTGGTCGGAGGCAGCGCTCTTATGAAACTTCATTAAAATCGACCTGCAGAATTTTAAAAATCCCCCCAGCCCCTTTTAGAAAAGGGGGAGCTCCAAGTGGAATCGCTTCAGACTTGGGGCTTCGCTCTTCGAGCTACGACCCCACACGTCGCCTTCGGCTGCGACTCGACACGTCGCTCAGTCGTTTTAAAATAGACAGAATACATTATTCGATGTTCGATGTTGGACGTTCAATGTTCGATGTTCATTAGTTTCTTTTCTTTGATCAGACCGGCTGTCCTTTAGCCGGCCTGCGACGAGCTCAGTCGAATCGAGGCTGCCGCCCGTGTGAAACTACATTTAAAGCGAACCGCGGAAGGTCGAAGTGTGGAATGGCTTTGCTCAGTCTTTTTAATAGAATAGATAGAATGCATTCCTTCGACATTCGACATTCATTATTCGATATTCGATATTCGCTATTTCAAAGTTTCTTTTTCAATTAGACCGGCCGTTCTTTTGGGCCGGCGGCTGGGCTGACACATATACACTGACGGTAAAAGTTGCCACTTGCATCACCCCTCTGGGCTCGGACTCTTTAATTCAAATTTTTACCTTCTACCGGGGGTTGCAACAATATTATTCGCTTCAACTGCCTGCTCAACATGATCAGATCATTTCCGATGTGGATAAACAGCGGCACAATAAACAAGGTGATCGGCGTTGCAAGCAATTCACCCCATGCCAGGGATATGGCGGCAGGGATTAGATACTGCGCCTGTTCAGAGGTTTCGCTTAACAGCGGCAGCAATCCGCACACTGTAGTCACGGTGGTCAGAAAAATAGCCCGAAATCGGCTGCCGCCGGCCATGACAAGGGCCTCTTCAAGCGATCTCCCTTCTTTTCGGATGTCATTAAAACGTGTCAGCATGACCAGGCTGTCGTTGACAACGATGCCCATGACCGCCATCATCCCGAAAAACGAGAGGATACTTAAGGGAAAGTCCATGACAAAATGGCCGATGGCCGCCCCAACACATCCGAACGGTATCACCGACATGATTACAAATGGCTGCCAGTAGGACTGCAACGGAACCGCCAGCAGGGTATAGATCAGAACCAATATAATGATCAGTCCCCGAATCATTCCGCCTTTGATTTCACCGATTTCTTCCAGTTCACCTGCCCCTTTGACGGTCAGTTGAGGATAAAGTGCGGTGAGTTTCGGTGTGACGTTTTGTCTTATCCAGTCCATTGCTTCCGTCGGACTGATGATGGTCTTATCCAGAGACGCACGTACTAGAACTATCCGCTTGCCGTTTTGTCTGTAAATGGACGATGGAACGTACCCGGACTCAACAGTTGCCACCAGAAGCAGCGGAAGCCACTTTCCCTGCGCAGTTTGGATCCGGGTGTCCAGAATGTCACGCATGTATCGCCGGCGCTCTTTTTTAAACCTCACTACTACTCGAACTTCATCGGCCTCCCGCTGAAGCCGTTGAACCTCGAGACCGCCGAAAGCATCACCGATTTGACTGGCGAGGTCGGCGACGGTCACTCCCAGGTGCTGGGCCTCCGGTTTCAAACGCAGCCTGATCTGCGGACTCCCCTGCCTTAAATCATCCCGGATGCCGTGCACCCCCTTTACTTTTTCAAAAGCCGAGGTCAGACGCCTGACCGCATCCTCGAGTACTGCCTCATCCCGGGCGCCCAGCATGACGGCAAACCCTCCGCCGGTTTCGGTGGATCCGCTGAAAATCAATTCCTCGGTCCCTTCCAGTGTTCCAACTTTTTCACGCCAGCGCTTCAGGGTTTCCATGGTTTCAATTGATCGATTTTTTTCCGGCTGCAGTTCGGCATACACCTCGGCATCATGGGGGCCGGTCAGGGCCGTCATGATCCTGACAATGGGAGGTTCGTCGATGGAAAGCTCAGCCATGATTTCCCGATTTAACCGGTCAGCCGTTTTTTCGATGATTTGAAGATTGGATGCCGTCAAATGCCTGGGACTGCCGTTATTCATCTTCATTTTGACGGTGATGATCTGACCCGGGACATCCGGGAAAAAGACCGTCCGAATCCAGCCCTTGTAAATCATGGATATGCCGCACACGGCAACGGCCAGGAATATCGCAAGGCTGCTGTAGCGGTGCCTGAGTGACCGTTTCAGAAATGGTTGATATATTCGTTCATTGGCAAGCGCCAAAAGACCCTGAATGAATCCCTGGACTTTCCCCCACAATCGAAAAACAGCATTGTTTGCCCCACTGGTATCCATGCGGACAGCCGCCAGGTGGGCCGGCAAAATCAGTTTGCTCTCAAACAGGGAAACCAACAGGGCCGTAATCACTACAATTGAAAATCCGGCAAAGACTTTGCCCAGATCGTTATCGATCAAGAGCAGGGGATAGAAGGCCGCGATGGAGGTAAAACACCCGAAAATCGTGGCTGTTGATACGCGGCCTACTCCCGTGATGGTTCCTGCAACGGGATCTTTGGTGGTTTTGCGGGTCTCGAACACACTCTCTCCCACCACAATGGCATCATCCACCAGGATACCTAAAACGATGATCATCCCAAAGGTGGTGATGTCATTCAAAGAATGTCCAAGAAACCGGTCTCCCATCAGCACCAGGGTTCCGCCGATGGACAATGGAATACCCAGTGCCACCCAAAAGGCCAGACGAACGTTGAGAAACAGGGTCAACAAACCAAATACGATCAATAGCCCTTGAAGCGCATTGGTTGCCAGAAGGGATAAGCGGTCTTTCATGTAGATGCTGTATTCCCCCCAAATATCAATCTGAATGCCTTGGGGCAATAAGGGTTCTAGGGTCTTTAGCACCTTGTGAGCTGCTTTGCTGACTTCAATCAAGTGGCCTTTTTTGCTGGTGTAAATCATCATGCCTACCGACGGTTTCCCCTGAAACCGGGCAAACAAAATTTCATCTTCAAAGCCATCGATAACCCTGGCCAGGTCTTTGACAACCAAACGGGTTCCATCGCCGAGGGTTCGAACGGGAATGGCGGCGAATTCCTCGTAAGAAAAGGCTTTTTGATCCGCCCGCACGACAACCTTGCCGGCGCTGCTTTTTATGCTGCCGGTGCGGTAATCCAGAGAGGCCTTTTTAATCGCGCCGGCAACCTCTGTTAACGTGATTCCATGAGCCCTCAGTTTGTCATCATCCACTTCAATGCGAATTTCGTAAGGCAACTGGCCAAAAGACGTCAGCTTGGTAATCTCGGGCTGAGCCAGAAGCTCATCCTTGACCTGGCGGGACACCTTCTGCAATGTCTTCCGGTCGGTATCGCCATACACCTGAACCAACAAGGCCTCCACGTTGAACTCATCCCTCGTGGTGACCGGGCGTTCCGCCCGCTGGGGCAGATTGTAAATGGCATCGACCCTGGTCGTGACCTCATTTTGGAACCGATCCATATCAAACCGGCTGACCTTCCGGACCATGACCGATGACATCCCGGCCACAGAAAGAGAGGTTAATTTTTTAATCCCGGGCATGCCCTCGAGGGCTTTTTCGATTTTCCGGGAAATCCCGCGATCGATCTGCTCGGCACTGGCCCCGGGGTACACCGTTGAGACGGTGACCGAGCTGGGTGGAAGGGCCGGAAATCCTTCAATCCGAATGGATTGAATCGTAAAAAATCCTGCAATTAGAATCAGAAACATCACCAGATTGGCGGCAACGGGATTTTTTGTAAACCAGGCGGATAAGGCATGCATAATTAAATGTTCCCATCTTCCTCAAATGGTTGTACCAACAAGCCATTGGTAAAGCTGGCATTGGGTGAGACCGCGACCCGCACGGATCTGACTTTCGGCTTCGGGTTTTGTATATAAACAAGCCCTTCGCCGAAAAACACAGGCTCTGTTCTATGGGCGGTAAGCCGGTTTTGGCTGTCCACAAACCAGACAAAGCCCGCTTTGGTTTGAGCAGCTTCAGGAATACACAACAAACCGGCCATCTCTTTGCCTGTCAGTTCAACACGGACAAAGGTGCCCGGAAGCAATGGCGGCGTCTGATTCAGCGGATCTTTGACCTCCAAAAACACCTTGCGAAGACGGGTTTCCCGGTCAAGGTGCATGCTTTTGCGCACCACGACAGCATCCCAGGCCGCCTTTTGCCTCGGATCGGTCAACCTGGCTGTGGTGGTTTCGATGGGTGTTGATAACGATGACCATTGAGCGGCATCCAGATGAATACCGACTTCAACAGCCGAAAGACTATACAGGGTCGCTACTTCGTCGCCGGCGAAGACCATTTCACCGGGATTAACGGAGCGTTTCATAACGACCCCGTCGTAGGGGGCCCTGATCTCGCTGTGGCCCAATTGAACCCGGGCGTTTGCCAGCGCTGATTTTGCGGCCTTCAGATTGGCCAGGGCTGCCTCGAGATGAGGCTTTCTCAAAACCAGACGAGAAGGGGGGCCCTTGATTCCGGATCTTTTCCAGTTTTTCTCTGCGTCCGTGGCCTCCCGCTCTTCTTTCAACACATTCAGCCGGGCTGTTTTCAGTCGGCTTTCGGCTTCGGCCACCTGGGCCAGAAAAACGCTTTTTTCAATGCCGACCAGCACATCCCCGGAACCAACGATCATGCCCTCCTGCAGTCGCTCCGACAAAAAGACAATCCGTCCCGGAACCCGGGCCTTAATGGTGGAACGATAACGGGGTGTTACTTCACCCAGGGACGTGATTCGAGCGGGAAAATCCCCGGGGGAGGTAGTTTTTACCGTCACCGGCATGCCTTTGGTTTTGTCAACCTCATTATTCTTATGCGTTTTAGGTTGGGGAGAGGTTGTGATGACAATGGATGCGATTCCCAGACATATAAGTGAGACAACGCCAAATACGATGATTTTCTTCACGATAGGGTGACCGGCGATTCTATTTGACCTTCGGTATAAATTCAATTTCTGTCCTTTCATATGGACCTTTAGATATCATTGCCAAGGCCAATCCCCAGCGCCAGGCTCAGATCGATGCGGTTGCTCAACCGGGCTGCCGACACCTGGTTGAGGCGGATTCTGACCGCCATCTCCTGTTCCTTGGCGATAAGCGGGGACTGGATGGAATCCAGCCCCTCCAGGTAGCGTTCGTTAAAATAGAGACTGCTTCTTTTGGATTCCTTTGCTCCGACCTCAAGTGCCTGCACCTGTTCGGCCAGTTCGCGATCCTGATCCAAGGCATTCTCGACCTCCTTTAAGGCCTGCAGCACAACATGATGCAGCTCCATAAGGGCTGCTTCCGCTTCACTGCGTCGCCCCCGGGATTCATCAATGATCCGGCCGCCCTCAAAAAGGGGCTGGAACACCCCGCCGAGAATCTCCCAGTAAGTTGTGGTCCCGCCGATGCTGCCGAGTCGGGTGGAGCTTTTAAGAAGCTGCCCGGACAATCTCAGTTCCGGCAAAAGCGCCTTTTGAGCCGCAAGGGCTGAATCTTTGGCCGCCTCTGCGCGGGCCAGCGCCGCTCGGATATCCGGCCTGTTCAACAGGGCTGTCGCCGGGACGGCGACCGGCGGCCAATTGACGGCAGGCAGATCTTCACCTGCCAATAGTTCAGCCCGGGGATAGCGCCCCAACAGCACCTCCAGGCCCCGTATCGAACGGTGCCAGGCGGCCCTGCGCTGGCTTAAATCCGCCCTGGCAATTTCAGTTCTGCTTTTGGCGGCAGCCAGCTCATTCCAGTTGCCGATTCCGCCCGCATAGCGCTCGATCAGGAATTGTTCGATACGCTGTAAAATCGCCACGCGCTCTTCTTCAATCCTCATGGACCGGTGAATGGCCACCTGCTCGATCCAGGCTTGAATCGCCCTTGCCGCCAGGGCATCACGGGCGTGCAGGTATTCATATTCCTGGGCAAGAACAGCGTTTTGGGATGCGGCGTATTCATCGGCAAACCGACCCCAGATATCGATCTCCCAGCTGACTCCCAGGGACAGGCGGTGGGAATTTTCTGTTTTCCGATCACCCGTTTGCGCGTCCACCCCTTGATTATTGCGCCCTTTGGCAAACCCGGCATTGACCTTCGGCAGCAGTCTCGAGCGCGGGCCGCTCAGAAAGTATCCGGCCGCCTTCAGGCGCAGGGCGGTTGCATTGAGATTCGGATTGTTTTCCAGGGCCTCTTTAACGAGCTTTCTGAGGTGGTCATCGTCGACTAAATCCAGCAGGCTCGCAGCAATCGGCAAATCCTCAATCGCCACATCCACCGCCCAGGAGGTGGGAAGGTTATCAGGCAGCTGAACATCAGGCCGCTTCTGAAATAGGGCGCACCCCGGCACCAGAATCAGACTTGCGGCACAGAAGTAAACTATGAAAATTGTCCTAATGCGGCGCATCATTTTGAAACAGAAACAAATCATGGTCCTAGAGATTGCGAATCTGCCAATCGCCCACCGATCTCCTGCAGCCGGACCATTTGCTGATAGTGAAGCGGGAAGGCCATGACACTTTCCATAAACCCGAAGACATACATGACGATAGACACCACTTGGCCGAAACTGGTGTCGGCCGATGTCGCCGCCACAAGGATCGACCCGATCAGAACCCCGGTCAAAACTACCCAGGTAAGTGAGAAATTTATCGTTTCCAAATCGGACAGCTTGATATTCCAGGTCATCAGACTACGGAAATGGGTGTTGATTTTGTCGAAATTATGGGATGCGATAATATCAACCTGTTTTTCAAATTCGCTATTCTGGCCTGAATTTAGATTGAGTATCTTTTTCTGGCTCAGAATATAGATAATGGATGTAACTGCAGCACCGACCAGACACGCCCAAAAAACCCGAACATTAATAAAGACAATGATGCCCAGGGTGCCCACGAGACCGATAAAATGGTTGACTATATCGGGTATTGAATTTTCCAGGAATTCGACAAACTCTGTAAAGAGATTGGTCCGGGCGGAAATCTTGGAAACGCTGGTTTCACGTCTTTTTTCCCGCCTTACCAGCTCGCTGCTGACTTTCCTGAAAATGCCGGAATAAACGCGGGTATCGTAAAACCGCCGGCCGGCCCCGATGATCAGAAGGCCCAGGCATAGTCCACCCAGCTGAAATGTGCCGTGCATTCCGCCCTTCATCAGGTCATCCACCGCCCATCCGATGACCAGCGGCATCAACAGCAGACACACGCCTTCAAGGACAACCAGAATCCAGGTTACCAGCGATTTTTTCCAGAAGCGCCGGAGCAGGTTTTTCAATGAAATGCTTTGACTTTTCATGGACGTCCCTCATTGGGCAGGTAATCATTTGCTTTGCATAAACCTGCAAAAAAAGTGTCCAGGCCCAGTTGAACTATTTTTGATCTTTTGCCGGTGCCGTCATTCGGATCGGACAGACAATATGCCAGCAATCCGCCGGCCAGGGCAGATAGAGCGCGGGCCAGATGATCGATATTCTTTTCCTGGGGAATCTCTTTTCTTAACTGGGCCTGGCGCAGGATATCCTTACTCCACTGCACCATGTCCTCCTCCTGCTGATCGAAAAATTGCTTCATCGACAATAGCTCATCAGTCCACTCCATTCGATAGAAAACAATGGAGTAGTATTTTCGCAGTTGTACGTCTTCAGAGATCAACAGAATCATTTTAAACAGCATTTGCCGGTATTCATTCAGCGTATGGGTCTCATAAAAAATGTCGTGCAGCGTGGTTTCGATTTTATCTTCCATCTGCCGGCCCAGTGCCAGAAACATGTCCGGCTTGCTTTTAAAATGCCAGTAGATCGCGCCCTTTGTGAGTTTGATTTCTTTGGCAATATTGACAAACGTCGAGCGGGCGTAGCCTTTTTCATAGATTACATCCAAGGCTGCACTCAGGATGTTCTCCCTGGTTTCCTCAGCCTCCTGTTTCGTTCTGCGTGCCATAAAAAGTTTTCCTTTTTTTAATGTTATTTTCAGGGAGAGGTCGGTTTTATTAACCGGGGAACTTATTGCGTCCTATCGGCCGCAGCGAAGCGGAGAGCCGGAATCCAGCAAACGCCTCAATTTTACTGGCTTTTCGCCTCAGCGCATGCGAGTCAACTTAAGCATTGGTCTAAAGACCTGGCAAAAATGTAGTGGCGGGGTTTATCCCCGCCTCATCGGCGATTGACGCCGCTATCCACGAATTTTCCTCGCTCCAGGCGGGGATAAACCCCGCCGCTACATTGGTATCTGATTAACGCAGGCCGAAGCCAGTTGAGCATTATCCATAGTTAACCCGATCAAATATCCTTAAGTTGACGCCTAAGCGCCTTCGCGGAATGACCGGAGGATAATTAAATGATATTCTATTTTACCGCAGGTTTAATAATAGGCTCCCAGACCTTCAAGCAAATGCCTAAGGCGTAGTCAGTCTAAAACTGGTCAAAGCATAGTTGATGACATCATTTATTCGATCGTCTCTGTCTCCAAAGACACCGATGATCGAGTATCCGTAAGATCCATCCACTGCGTATCCAACCCGGGTCGTTACCTTTTCGCCCGCCAGTCTGCCCCGCCGGTATTCCCTGAAAATTATCAATTCATAGAGTTTGATTTTAACGTCGCTTGTAACTATACCAATCATATATACCTACCTGTAGGTATGTCAAGAGATTTTTTAACATGTCACAGAAATAACGGTCCTCCGCTACAGTCGTTGATCCCGTGTTCTTTGCGGGGGTCAGAGACAATCGGCTCTGCCATGAATATTGCTGCTAGTGGGACCGGAATGATGGAATACTGTGTTCACCGGAATGGCTTTATTTTTCTAATGTTGTGCGGATCAAAATACAAATCAGACTATAATCCGCTTTCAATTCCCAATAATCCATCATGACACCAGGGATAAACCGAAATTAGAATGGTATGTTGGATGTCACCCCTGGTAGACTTTTGTGTTTTTGTTGTAGGGTGGGCTGTGCCCACCTTCGGCCTTTAGATACAGCGCTATTTGGTGGGCGCAGCCCACCCTACTATATGAAATTTTTGTTTCGTTAGGGTTAAATACTCACAATTGATGTCTGTAATTTCTAAAGCTGAGTGACCCCTTCGATCAATTTTACTTTTTTCGCTTTGGTAATATTTTCGTTCGTAATTTTGATGTTAACGTACGGCATGGGATTCCTCCTGATTTTTCATTATGGAAGAGCCATTACGTCCGGCTCGAAATTTTCCGACGACTAAAAGCAGCCCTCCTAATGCTACGATAGATGCAGATAGAAGGAGTGCTGATTTAAAATTCCCGCTATGGGTTGAAAGCACCCCGGAAACCAAAGGGCCTAATATTTGGCCGACACCGTAGACGGCGGTAAGCAGGCCGATAACCGCCTGGCTTTTGTTTGGACGCATGGTTTTACCAATATACAGACTCAGGGCGGTGATGCCCATAAAAGTGCCGCCGAATAAGACGGCTCCGGAGTTGACTAACAGCCAATGACTGGAAATGACCGGAAGCAAGATGCCCAATGCCTGTAATCCGTGGCCAAAGATCAATACATTAACCGGCTGCCAGTACCTGGACAACAGATGGAAGAAGGGCACGGCAGCAGACGCTGACAGGCCTACGATTATCCAAGCCACTTCTCCTGATGAGTTGACATCTGCCGTTTGCTTGAGGAAGGCAACCAGGAAAGTCCCACTGACGATGTATCCAAAACCTTCACAAAAATATGCTCCCGACAGCCAGCCCAATAAATTAGAATTATTCGCCTTGGATTCTTCGTTCCGGATTCGCTGCGCTTTATAAGCTTGCGCTTGCGGTATGAGGGTATGCCAGCACCATACTGCTAACGGCAAGCACAGGATCGCCAGCCCAATCCAGGCATTTTGCACGCCAAAAGCCTTTGTCAATGCCGGGGAGATAGCCCCGCTGAATGCAATACCGAGCCCAACCCCACTGTATATCAACATTGCGAGATGCGAAGATGTCGATTGTTCAAGTTGATCCATGACAATCGCAGAACCCAGCACAAACACGGCCGCACTTGCCGCACCTCCAAGAAACCGGAGCGCCATCCAGGTCACCTCGTTATCAAACAAGCCCATTGTCAGGGTCGTCAAAAGGCTGATGACTATCGAGTAGCGAAAACCCCGCAGTTTCATCGCATTGGTCAGGGTCTTGCGGCATAAAACTGCCCCCAGCAAATAACCGACATAATTCAAGGATGCAATCAAGCCGGCGATTGCATCGTTAAACCCAAACTGCGCTTGCATGCCGGGTAATAGGGGAGTGTAGGCAAAGCGTCCCACCCCCATTGCGATTACCAGGCTGCAAAGCCCACCGGATATGAAGTGAAATGCTGATAATTTTTTGACAGCAACCATGAAAAACTCCAATTGAAAAATATTGTTTGACAGGTTTATATCAGCACTATAGTATCATTACAAATAATTTAAAAAGATATATGATATCAATAATAATGATATATTTTGAAGGACTATAACATGGACATCCGGGGTTTGAAAATATTTAAGACCGTTGCCGAGGAAGGAAGCGTTTCCAAGGCCGCAGAAAAATTAAACTGTGTGCAGTCCAATGTAACTGCAAGGATAAAGCAATTAGAGGCTGAACTCGAGGTCCCGCTTTTCTATCGCAAAAGCCGTGGAATGTTGCTTACTACAAGTGGGGAAATCTTGATTCCGTATGCGGAAGGAGCGGTTCGTCTATTGAGAGATGCAACTCGTGCCGTGCGAAATGAAGAAGGTGTTTCAGGCCCGCTATCGATTGGAACCATGGAATCTACGGCAGCCGTTAGATTGCCTGATTTTCTGGCGGACTTCTATCGACGATACCCGGAAGTAAAGCTGCATGTCTCCACGGGCACGACTGAAGAACTGGCTAAAAAAGTTTTGAACTATACCATTGAAGGCGCTTTTGTCGCCGGGAATATTGAGCATGAAGACATCGAACAGCACCTTGCATTTGAGGAGAGACTGGTTGTCATTACCGAGCCAAAGGTAAAATCACTCACCACGCTCGAACATCCGACCTTTCTGGTTTTCCGCAGAGGGTGTTCGTACCGGGCAGTGCTGGAGAGTTGGGCAAGGGAAAACGGGATCATTCCGGGGGCGATTATGGAATTGGGGACCCTCGAAGGGATACTGGGATTTGTGGCTTCCGGCATGGGGGTGACACTTTTCCCAATTTCGGTTGTTGAAAAGCTCCAACGGAAAAAATCGGTTCGAACCCATGACATCTCTAAAGAATACGGTCAGACCTCAACCATTTTCATTCGCAGGAAAAACAGCCTCCTGACAAAGGCAGTGCAGGCACTGATCAATTCCTTGGCAGCTTGATACCTCACTTTAATAAAGACAAGGAGGCATTTTTGATATGGATCGATCGAAATTGACGCTGACGCATGAGGAGATGACTGAATCTCTTAATCGTATGTCCGACATGATTCTGAATCATTTCACCGAGCTTCAACAAAAATCCGTTACGCGCAATAAATCACGCAAAGAGTTGGACAAGCTCATTAAAGCAACTTTTTCCGATAGCGGTTCCACGGTTTCCGAAATGCTGACGTTTATCGAATCTGACGTATTCACGAACATCATGCACCTCGATCATCCGCGGTTTTTTGCTTTCGTGCCCAGCCCCAGTAATTTCGTTTCCGTACTGGCTGATGCGCTTATTTCGGCCTTCAATGTATTTAACGGCACGTGGATAGAGGCGTCAAGTTGTGCGAAAATCGAATTAACAGTTTTGGAGTGGTTTCGAGATGCCTTGGGATTGCCCCAATCCGCGGGCGGTTTGTTTGTCAGCGGGGGCTCCATCGCCAACATGACGGCAATGTGCACAGCCAGGGACGACAAGCTGCAGGGCTCATTTTCAGATGGAACAGCCTATTATTCCGACCAGGCTCATTCGTCTATCAAACGGGGCCTTCATGTTGTTGGGATTCAGAACGACCATCAACGTATCATTCCGACAAATGCAGAATTTACAATGGACCTGGAGGCGCTTAGCCGACAAATCGAGCTCGATATCCAATCCGGGAAAAAACCATTTTTAGTCGTGGCCAGTGCCGGTACCACCAACACCGGCGCTATTGATCCATTACCGGATTTGAGACGAATTGCCGATCAATACGGGATGTGGTTCCACGTAGACGGTGCCTATGGCGCCGCCGCCATCTTTTCTGAGCGGGAATGCAGCCGTTTGTATGATATCGGCTGCGCAGACTCAATCTCGATAGATCCTCACAAGTGGTTGTTCCAGCCCTACGAGGCCGCTGTTCTCATGGTAAACGACCGCGCCAAGCTGCTTGATACGTTCCGAATCCTGCCCGAGTATCTTCAGGATCTGGAAGGCACCGGGGACCAACCGAACTTTTGTGATTACGGCCCCCAACTGACCCGAAGCTTTAAAGCCTTCAAGGTGTGGCTCAGTTTTTCCGTTTTCGGAAAAAAGGGTTTGTCCGATGCCATCACAAGAGGATTTGACCTGGCCGGCTTCGCTGAAGGCATCATCGAAGCGTCTGACGATTTGCATCTCGTGACGAAATCCCAGATGGCCATCGTTTGCTTTCGATTCGGAGATAACGATGGTATACAATCGGCGATTGCCGAGCGCATATCTTCCGACGGCTATGCGATGATCAGCACTACGCAACTCAATGATCGAACGGTGCTCCGGCTGTGCACTATCAATCCAAGGACCACGGAATCCGATATCGAAAACACTTTAAATCTGATTATAAAAATCGGCAGGGAAATTTGAATTCTTTCGAAAAACGACAAGGGGGACTACTACTGCCCGAACCAAAACTCCTGCGCGACCAAGCAACCAGCGCTTGATTTTGCTCGACTCCTTTTCTCCTCCGGGTAAAAGCGGGTTGTAGAATTATGCCTCAGAAGTCGGGCCATCTGGCTGTTAGACCCTCTTATGAAATGACGAATGACGAATGACTAATGTCGAATGGCGGAATCGCTTCGCGATATCTTTTTTAAACTGGCAGAATACCTTATTCGACGTTCGATGTTCAACGTTCATTAGTTTCTTATCTTTGATCAGACCGGCTGTCCTTTAGCCGGTCTGCGACGAGCTCAGCCGAATCGAGGTCGCTGCTCTTAACTGTCAGCATATTTGATATCCTAACAGTAGTTTTGCGTTTTCCTCACATAATACAAACACAGCCATGATTCAGTGACAAACTTGTTGCGGCATCAAATTTAAATTCACAAGTAGACAAAACGAGGAGAAAGCAATGATGTTTATGAGCAAGTTGAATTGGGCAAAATATGTTCTGTTGGTATGCTGTTTTTCCCTGATGGTGGCCGGCGGTATCGGTACCGAACTGCGCCGTACCATCCGATGGGGAAAAGGGGCCGGTGACGAGACCGCGGCTCTGTTTTTTCTTTTAGTCCTGTCCATCTTCGCTATCGATCAGTTTTCCTCGTTCATGCGCCAGCGACTGGTGTCCGGCAAGCAAAGGGATTAAGGGGGGCAATTATGTCAGGAAGGTCCATGACCATCGATACCCGTCAGCACATGGTGGACTTCCCGGGCGTATTCCATATGGTCCGGCGCAAGAGCCTGATGATCATTGCCGGCACGCTGGCGGCGGCCTTGTATCTGGTCTATGTCTTCGTTGCGTTTGATGTGCCCGAGCTGATCGCGAAATCCAAACCCATGCGGGCCATGCTTCTGGCGACGGATGCCATCGCCCACAAGGTGCACGTCACCAAATTTTTACGGGGGGACACCCGGACCGTTGTTGCGGTGGAAGGCGAACGCACGGCGACTTATCAGACGCCGCCGGAGTGGGTCCGCATGTCAGACGATGCGGTGTTCGTAGATCTGGGCGGCGGGTATCAGGTAGAAATAAAAGACAAGCAGCTCGTCATGGAGATCCCGGATTACGGTTCGATCCGGACAGCGGTTACCGGCAAGGGGGTTGAAACCCATCTGCCGGAGGGCCAATCTGCTCCGGTTTGGTCTTGCTTTTTTTAGCGGTTCATTCTTCGCATCCGGGTAGACTATCCGCCCTTCTGATACCATATATGTTTTGCTTGTAACCTTCCCCTCAGATAGAGGACTCTTTGGAGAGAGAACGAAGCTTTACCAGTCTTTTTTATTGTGGTCACTGTCTCATGAGTTAAACGACCCCCACCCCGATATCCTCCGGTTCTTTGGAGTCTTTTTTCAAGGTAAATTAGCTCGCCGGATGATACTGAAATTACCTCGACATCTGAGTCTTGAATATTTAGGCCTGTGAATAATTTATCTTCGCTTAAATAAAGCTGAAGGGTTTGATCCGCCGTGACCCGATTCTCCCTGGAATACAATTCGGTCTCAAGAACGAACAGTCCGGTCGAGTTCGTGGTGCAATCGGATTTAATCGAAAAATGTTCCATCTGCTCAATGACTCGGCCGGCCCATTCTTCGCAATAAAGTGTCCATCCATCTCCCGACCAGGAACCGTCCAATTCTTCGAATAATTTTTTAAGTTCCTTGTGTTCTCCTTCACTAATATCTCTTGGAGTAATTTTCTCAGATACGCCTTTGCCCTGTTGAACACTATAAGACGGGCTAAAGCATCCCGAATCGAACCAATACCGTTGATATGGTATTGCCTCTGCCAATCTCTCCTGCTGCTCGACTGATTTCCTTTGTTCCTCCGCAAGGGCTTGCTGTTTTTCTATTCCAAATTGTTCAGCTTGTGCATCCATTTCCTTTTGATCGGACCTGATGCGTTCCTGGTGCGCGGCTTCATCGTGTTCGTACTCGTCAAATACCTTTCTGACATCCCTATCCTTCGACGGCGGCACGTTGCTGTAGTGATTTACGCCTTTTGCGTCAACCCACTGAAAGATTTTTGCATCCGGTTGCGGGGTGCAAAACAAACTCGTAAATGCAAAGACTGCCGAAAATATAACAATGTGTCCCCGAAACGTCTGTGAGCATTTTTCTTTCTGACCCATTATGCGCTTCACCGATTCCCTCCTCTCCGAGCCATTATGATTGCGACAAACAAAGGGGTCTTCATTGTTGACATATAGTGAAGAATGAAGACGCGACCTCTTTAATTTTCTCCGCCCAAGTCCAACTTCATGAGAAGCTGAAGAGCTGTAACCAAAATTGCGTTCGGCAGCATTGATCGGAAAGTTGTAGTATCCACCATCTTTTTCTTCGATCAAAGATCCTGAATTAAAATCCATGTAGAAGAAATCGACATTTGCGCTATCTGTATAGGTATAAACAGAGCCATCATTTCTTCTTTCTCTGTATTTGGATTGGGTGTGATTAAAAGGCTTATGTCCCTCCTCCTTCACTGAGCAAATTTCGTGCAAGCTCATAGAACTTTAAATTGCGTATTATATTAGTAGGTTGTGTTTTTTAGTATGTTGCATAATACCCACATATGTTACAGCAATTACGCAAAATATGTTTCGCTAGTGTAACACTTACTCTGTATTTTCGAAAGATAGGAAGGTGCTTATTCGAAGCTGATGAAACGACAAACACGAATTGTGTATAATGTCAGTCGATCCCTTTTGAAACGGTCTGGATCTATTGGTGATGGAACATTTTGTTCATGATTAGCCAGTTGTCATCGACCTTCATCAAGGCAAGGTAGTCTGTAAATGACTTGCCCAAGTAGAGATCGAAGACTTTGACCTGGGCGATGTTGTCTGTAATGTCGACCGACACGATTTTCATGTCGTAGGCTTCTCCATTTTTCGAAGGCGCCGGTCTGTGCTCAACCTGTTTGAGCCAGGCTTCGAAAGGCACATGTACCAAATGACCTTCGAAATAACCATGCAAAAAGGCCCCCGGATCGAACGCTTTTTTCAGCAATTCGGTGTCGGAATGATACAAGCCGTTGAAATAGTATTGCACGGTTTGCGTGATTTTTTCCAGATCAGTTCTTTTATCTGACATTGGCTGTCCTCCTGTGTTTGAGTAAAAAGCATACTTAAACGTTGCACCATAACCATTACGCCAAGCCTAGTTGAGCGAAAAATTCTCAATAAGCCGTTATTTGTGAATCGTTATTTCGACCCGGCGAAGCCGGAATTGAAGATTGAAGATTGAAAATTGAAGATTTGTGGTATCGCTTCAGGCTTGGGGCTTCGCTTTCAGCTACGACCCAACACGTTGAGCTACGACCCCACAGGTCGCCCTTCGGGCTACGACCCCACAAGACGACCCGACAGGTCGCTCTGTCTTTTTAATCGATAGAATTCCTCAAATATTCAATCTGGCTAACTTAGCAGCAGTTGTCTCATGTAAACAGCAGATAGTTCGCCTTAATTGACGGCCCGCTCTTTAATTTTGTCACTAATCTGATAAAACCAGTAAACGGTCTGGGCCACCACCGGACCAAAGGGTTTGGCGGCATAGTCAAGGCCGAAGGGTTCGAATAATTTATAGGTTTCATCGCCGGTGGCGATGGCTGCGGCGGCTACCTCGGCGCCGGCCACGGTGGAGCACATGCCGTGCCCGCAAAATCCCTGGCAATACCAGGAGCCGTCTTTCAGCTTTCCGATCTGAGGCATTTTGTGCTTGGTGTAGCCCATGTGTCCGCCCCAGGCCACCTCGGCCTTGATGCCCTTCAACTGCGGGTAGACATGCAAAAGATCTTTGATCATAATCGTTTTAAGTGCTTCCTGGGAGGGATGAAACATGGATACCCGCCCGCCCCACAGGAGGCGGCCGTCGGGCAGGGGGCGGTAATAGTTGGATGACGTCCGGTTGTCGGAAGCGCCATGCTTGGCTCGAATTGCCGTTTGCATGCGATCCCCCAAAGGTTCTGTCAGCAGGACATAGGTTGCCACCGGGAGTGTCGCATTGGCCAGCCGCATTTTCAAATTGCCGATATAGGCGCTGCAGCAGTAAACGATCTGGTCGGCGATGACCGTGCCCTTGGGGGTTTTGACATGCCATTGATCGCCGACTTTTCTGACTTTTTCCACCGGAGATTTTTCATAGATGCCGGCACCAAGGTCTTTCGCCAGTTTGGCGACGTGGCCCGTATATTTCAGCACATTGGCAATCAAACCGCCTGTTTTGAAATAGGCGTCATAATATCTTTCGGTCGTGAAATACTCGCGGACCTTTTCCCGTGGCCAGAACTCAAAAGTCTCTCCGAACACCTCATTCATGCGTTCCACGTAGGTACGAATTTTTTCGGTCTCGTTGAACCAGGATACATTCAAAATGCCCGTATTCGGATCGAGCAAATCATCCTCGACCCCTTCCATTCGCTTGCGAATGAGTTTCATGGCAGTCTGGGTCAGGCCGTACAAGTCCCGGGCGTGGCTTTCGCCCACTTTTTTCACGATATCAAAGGGCGGTCTGGAATACCCGGCCGAGATGAAACCGCCATTGCGGCCGGAGGCGCCCCAACCGATGCGGTTGGCCTCGACCAGAACCGGGTTCTTGACGCCCCGCTCGGCCAGACCCAAAACCAGAGCTGAGCCGGCCATGCCGCCGCCGATGACGCAAACAGGTGTTTTGACCTCTTCATCCAACTCGGGGTGGGGCGGATCGTTGCTTAAGGTACGGGAGTAGTAGCTGTCGATATGCTCGTTGCCCTGGTTAACATTCACATAAGGCCTTCCTAAATCTTCTTTCCAACCATTCATGCTCTCCTCCTAAAACCGAGCTTATTTTAGAAATAGATAGAATACCGCAAATCTTCAATCTTCAATCTTCAATCTTCAATTATCACTCGGGCTTGCCCGATCGGGTTATTGAGATTGCTCGTAAAATTTTTCAATGGTTTTGATGTAATCCGGATCCAAACCGATTTCCCGGGCGCCGATCAGCATGCCTTCCACATAAATTCTGGAAGGCGGAAACGGACCCCGGGGCTCAATGACCTGGTATAGATCCGCCGGGTGGATCTTGCCGTCCTCGCCCAAGATTAGATGAGTTCTGCGCTCATAGTCGCCCTTGTAGACCCCATCCATCTCGTCTAAAATTTCCATTTCTTCGCGCGGCACCTCGTAAAGCGCTCCATGCACCATCTTTCCGGGCGCCGGCACGGCATTGCTGATGCCGGCTTTCTTTTTTTCGGACCAGAAGCTGAACTGAATTTCGTGATTGAGCAAATACCCTTTCATGGCAAATTCAGCACTGGGAAGCAGGGTTTTCAAGAAATCGAGCTGTAGATTGGAACCGTAGCCGAAGTGATACATGCTTCATTCCTTATTATAAAGGGTGATTTTGAAATAAAGTCACATAATGCAAAGCATATCTATTAGGATGAGAAGAGCGTGTCAAGTGTTTAGCCTGGAGAATTGTCACCAACTAAAGTGCCGCGATTGTGACGTCTGGATGTTGCTTGCAGGCAGCAATAATCATCCGTTCTTAATTTGATAGATTGGTCCAAAAAATAGCTTGACAAAGCGAATTTGAACGTTCTATAAGAAGAACGAATGTTCTTAATAAAGAACGTATCGAGGGTGCCATCGTGTCAACTGAATTCAAAAAAGTCCCCGCCATTGATAAGTGCTTTGCAATTTTGCAGCACTTTGCAAAATCGAAGCAAGCGCTTGGTATCAGTGATATTTCCAAGCAACTGGAAATGAACAAAAGCACTGTCTTCAATATCATCTACACCCTGAAAGAAATCAATATTCTTGAGCAATACCCTGATGGAAAATTTCATTTTGGTACGCTTCTTTATCTTTTGGGAAATTCCAACGGCAAAAAGTCCGACCTCATTCAGACCGTCCACCCATACCTGGAAATGATCAACCGTGAGACTAAGCTCTCCGCATTTCTGGGAATCCGCTCCGATCTGCGTGCGACGATCGTCGACAAGGTCGACACGGCAAATGATATCAAAATCTCCTCAGAGATCGGCATGCGTTTGCCCTTGTTGGCCGGTGCCGGAGGCAAAGCCCTTTTGTGTCAACTTTCGGATAAAGAGATTGAACGTATTCTAGCCGATAATCCGTTAAGGCAATTCACCCGTAAATCTTGCATCGATCCAAAAAAGTTTAAAAAAGAGGTCTACAAAATCAGGGAAGAAGGCATTGCGATTGACGATGAAGAATATATCGCGGGCATCGTCGCTTATGCTGTGCCGCTTAAAGCCTATCGCCAAGACCTGCAGGCCGCCATCTGGGCGGTTGGGCTCAAACAACAAGTAGGCCCGGCAGATGTGCCTCAAATCGATAAACTGTTGAAAAATGCTGCAGCCGAAATCAATCTTCGTTTTTCACGAACGGAGGCCGGTGGATAAGAGGTTCCGGGTTCAGAGTTTGGTTAGCCTTCACAGATTCCAAGTGCCGCGGTAACGGGCTGGCCTTGATACCTCTGGGAACTCGGAGAATAAAGGAACTCCTCGTGATCCGATAATACAAAGCTTCAGATAGCCGGATCTCAGGAAAAATGAACATCGAACATTGAACGTCCAACATCGAATATTGAATTCTGTCAATTTAAAGCAACAGAGCGAAGCTAATTCACCCTCTGTTATTATTGATATCAGCGTTCAGCGTTTTGTTATCTTAAGAAAACGCCAAAGCGCAGCGTCATCCTTATTGGACGATCGATGTTGAGCGTTCGATGTTCGACGTTCTTAGTTTTTTTCAATTTAACCGGCAGAATGGTTGCATGGAGGCAACGATTAACCCTGGACCTCCTAACCTTGAACCTTGAACCTCTGAACCTCTGAACCTTGAACCTCTGAACCTTGAACCCTGAACCTCTTCAACCCTCAACCCAAAGGTATTCAAATGAAGGTTTACGAATCCGTTGCCTTGGGGCAAATATTGGAACGAGGGGCCGCCCTGGTTCCTGAGAAGATCGCTGTGATTGATGGTACCAGTAAAAAAACTTACAGAGATCTAAACTCCATGGCCGACGCGCTGGCTGTCAGTCTGGCGGAAACCGGACTGAAAAAAGGGGATCGCGCCGCCATCTATATGCCTAATTCCATCGAGTTGATGGTTGCATTTTATGCGCTGCAAAAATTGGGGGTCATCGTCGCCTGGGTGAATCCGATATATCGCAAGACCGAAGCCCGGTTCATCCTCAATAATTCAGAGGCCAAAGCGGTGTTTATCTTTGGTGAATGGGATGACCGAAATTACCAGGATGACATTCTTGAACTTCGAAATGAGCTGTCCGGCCTGGAATTTATCTTCACTGTTGTTGATATTAAAGGCCGGGAAGTATATTCATTCTATGATTTGATCGACGGAGGGTTAGGCAAAAAAATTGCACCGGTAGAGATTCATCCCCAAAATGATCTTGCGATGCTGCTTTACACTTCCGGAACGACGGGCCGGCCGAAAGGCGCAATGATCACCCATTATGCGGCGGTCAGGGCAGGGTGGGAGTACTCGGTCGGGATAGAAGCTACTGCGAATGATGTCTTTATCGGGTTTCTGCCCATGAGTCATTCCTATGGCTGCGGCTCGATTCTGATCCAGCCCATACTGCTGCAGGCCACGGTTGCCCTGATGGATAAATTCGAAGTGGAAGGAGCCTTCCGGATCATCGAACAGCACCAAGTCACGCTGCAATTGGGCGCTCCCACCCACTACATTTTGGAGTTGAATCATAAAAACCGCTTAAATTACGACCTCAGCTCTTTGCGGGCCGGTCTGATCGCCGGCATGATCGCCCCCGAGGGATTGATAACGCGCGTTGAAAAAGAGTTGGGGGTCTATATAACCTCTTTTTGGGGCGCTTCCGAAGTCGGTCCGGGACTGGGAACGATGTGTCCCTATCCTTCATCTCTGGAGATCCGGGAAAAGTGCATCGGCCGGGCCGTGACAGATACTCGGATACGGATTGTGGAGCCGGTCACCCACCAGGAACTCGAAGATGGTGAAATCGGGGAATTGACCACCAAAGGCTGGCACGTCATGCAGGGGTATTGGAAAAATCCGGAAGAAACCCGCAAACAGATTATCGACGGCTGGCTGCATATGGGTGATCTGGCATCCAAGGATGAAAACGGTTTTATTAGGATTTACGGCCGCATTAAGGACCTGATCAACCGCGGCGGCTATAAAATCTATCCCCATGAACTTGAATGCATGCTCGTGGACCACCCGAAAGTCGAACAGGTATGCATCGTCGCTACTCCCAACCCGGTTTTAGGCGAATCAATATGTGCCTGTGTCATCCCCCGAGGGGATCAAGCCGTAACCCTGGAAGAAATTCGAGAAATCATGCAAGATCAAATTGCGCCGCACAAGCTGCCTGATGAACTTTGCATCATGGAGGATTTTCCCAAACTTTCCGGTGGTGTCAAGGTAAAGAAATTCGGTCCGGGCGGTCTGGCTGAGCTGGCTGAAAAGGATGAGAAACGGGAAAAATTTCGTAAATAGTATTTGAACGATAACTCGGCTAATCGATTTGTTGGGTTTCGCCCTTGGAAAATATATGTGGCTAAATTCTTGATTTTTAAAGGAAGGGTTGATCCGCCTGAGGCCGACAACATTATAAATCAGGCTCAACCCAACCTACCACTGATTTATGCTGTTATAGCGGTGGCAGCAGATGAAAACAGATCCGCCGAAGGCGAACAACAAATCTTCAATCTTCAATCTTCAATTTCCATTTCCGGCTTGCCCGGATACGGGGGGTAATGATGGGTGATGCAACAAAAGTCAGGACGGCCTGCCGTCAGTGTCATGGGGGATGCGGTGTGATTGCCCATGTAAAGGACGGTAAAGTCATCAAGGTCGAAGGAGACCCGGAGTCTCCGATCAGCCGCGGTACGCTGTGCAGCAAGGGCTTGTCGGTAACCCAGCTGGCCTATCATCCCGATCGAATCTTGCATCCAATGCGCAAAACCGCCCGGGGCTGGGAACGGATTACCTGGGATGAAGCCCTGGACACCATCGTCGCAAAATTCAACGCCGTTATCGATGATTACGGACCGGAATCGATTGTCGTCGGCCAGGGTACCGGCCGGGATTATGAAAGTCATCTGTACCGGTTTGCCAATCAGCTGGGAACACCCAATGTCCTGACCGCCGGACACATGTGTTACGTTTCCCGGGTGGCTTCCACCCTGGTGACCCTCGGAAACTTGCCCATCTGCGATTACGAGGGCGGGCCCAAGTGTATCGTGGCGTGGGGCTGCAACCCGCAGTGGACCAACCCCGATGAATACAAGGGCGAAGGATTCTGGCGGGCTTATAAAAAAGGCGCCAAGTTGATATGCATCGACCCGCGCAAAGGATTTGTGGCCAAAAAAGCCGATCTGTGGCTGCAACTGCGGCCGGGCACCGATGCCGCTCTGGCCATGGGTTTTCACCAGGTCATTATCGCAGAAGAACTTTACGATCGGGAGTTTACCGAAAATTACATCAACGGCTGGGATGCTTTCAAGGAAAGAGTCAAGGACTATCCATTGGAAAAGGTGCAGGAGATCACCTGGGTGGATAAGGATCTCATCCGCCAAGCCGCCCGGACGTACGCCAAAACGAAACCGGCCTGCATTCACTGGGGCGTTCCCACCGAACAGACCAACAACTGCGCCGACTGCACCCGCACCATCGCCGGATTGATGGCTGCCACGGGCAACCTGGATACACCTGGCGGCAATGTGCTTTTTGTGAATCCGCCCACTCGCACGGTCGCTGAATTTTCCCGGCACAAGGATCTATCCAAGGAGCAAAGAGCGAAAAGGCTGGGCGGCGACCAGTACAAGCTCGGCGCCCGGGTCGCTTTTATTACACCGAAGGTTGCCTGGGAAGCGATTCTGACCGGCAAGCCCTACCCGTTGAAAGCCGGTCTGCTGTGCGGCACCAATCCGGTCATGACCCGGGCCAACGCGGCCGAAGTCTATGAAGCCCTCGATAAGCTGGAATTTTTAGCGGTTATTGATTTTTTCATGACCCCTACCGCCGATCTGGCCGACATCTTTCTGCCGGCCGGCACCTGGCTGGAGCAGAACCACGTGGCCGACAATTGGAAGCGGCACGGCTATGTTCTGGCCCGCCAAAAATGCGTGGAGATCGGCGAAGCCTGGCAGGATCATAAAATCTTTCTGGAACTGGGCAAGCGGATGGGCCAGGAATGGTGGGACACCGTGGAGGACAGCCTTGACTACCTGCTGGAACCCGCCGGTATGACCTGGGAAGAGTTTAAAAAGGTCGGACACTTAAAAGGAGAGATGGTTTACCATAAATACAAAGAGCGCGGTTTTTCTACTCCCACAGGTAAGTTCGAGCTGTACTCCACCGTCCTCGAAAAATGGGGCTATGACCCGCTGCCCAAATACACGGAGCTTCCCGAAAGCCCGGTATCCCAACCGGAGCTGTTGGATCGCTTTCCCTATATCCTAAATGCGGGTTTGCGCACTCCGACCTTTTTCCATTCCGCCAACCGCAACATTCCCTGGCTGAGGGAAATCCGGCCCGATCCCATCGTGGAAATTCATCCGGATACCGCCCATAAGCATGGGATCGAGGAGGGCGATTGGGTCCACATCGAATCTCCGCGCGGCGGCGCCCGGGAGCGCGCTAAATTAAACGACGGCATCGATCCCCGGGTGATCGTAGCCGAACACGGCTGGTGGTACCCGGAAATCAAAGAGCAAGGCCATGGCTGGAACATCTCCAATATCAACATGCTGACCGATAATGCCCATGAGACCATGGATCCGGCCATTGGTTCCACCAATTTGCGAACCTGTTTGTGCAGTATTGCACCGGTTCAAGATGAAGGCAACTAGAAGCGGTTCCCATAAATAGCTTAAATGTAGGTAAAAATGGTTAGCTGAAGTATAGTCGTTTTTTGAATCGGAAATTTCAAGCACCAAAAAACAAATAACAAACAATATCCAAATTACAATCTCCAATGACCTAAACAGATTTAGGCAGGCCGAAAACCTTGGATCCGGGCACAGACCGAGGTTACAATTGCGTTAAGCAGACATAACCAGAAAGGATCTCATAAAGGATACTCAATTCAAGCTGATTTGCTGAATCATATGGTTTTTTTTGTTTTGAATTTGAGTTTTGTGGTTTGAGATTTATTTGTAATTTGTATTTTGAGATTTGGAATTTTTGCGAATTTATTAACCAACATGACGAAAGCAACGACTACACAAATGACACTGAACACTGCCACTTGGATCGATCCGGCTACGGGCCTGGAATGGCAGCGCGAGTGTCCGGGCCGCATGAACTGGTATGACGCACAATTTTACGCCCAATCCTTAACCATAAACGGGATGGCCGACTGGCGCCTGCCTGAGGCGAGAGAACTGGAAACGTTGCTGGATCGGACCCTTTTGCTGGACCAAAATTTGTATCGACCGGCGATGAGAGCGCAAATACCGTTTCGCGACAGCTTGAGCTATTGGTCGAACACCACTTTCGGAACCGATAAACGCAATGCCTGGATCGTGATGTTCGACGGTGCCTATGTGCTCAGCTACTATAAAACCAATGAGTATCATGTGCGCTGCGTCCGAGGTTAAAACCTGTTAGCACCCAAATAGGCTGTCTATGGTATCCGACCGGCAGTGGGCCATGGTTGGTAGGGGAGGGGTTTACAGGCTGTCTAACAACTGGTTTCCCCTCCCTTGACGGGAGGGGATTGAGGGGAGGGTGATTAGATAAGACCTTTGATCCTTTTCTGTTTTATCACCCCCACCCTGACCCTCCCCGCTCGGCTGAGCTTGCCGCAGTCCGTCAAGGGGGAGGGGATTGCGGATTTTCGGATGTTATTGGATCCGCCAAAGGCGGATGAACCCCGCCACTACAGATATCGAAGATATTGATCCGGCGGTTAATTAGAGTATCTTTGAGTTATCCTCCGGTCATTCCCGCGAAAGCGGGAAACCAGTAAAATTGATGCGTTGGCTGGATTTCCCGCTGTCCTTTAGCGGGGTATGACGTAATTAGTTGCCAGGTTAATAATTTTGACTGGCCTTTTTTGAACGATAGCAGGGATGAGCCTTTTTCCCTGATAAACTAAGAAATTTTACGATCCCAATTTATCCCGTTAAACCTTTTTGTCGTTTGTTTAACCGGGACGATTTCAACGATAGCGAGGAGGAGCTGCAATGTCAAAAATCTCATTAATGTTTTACCGGAAAGACTGCATGGGCTGCCATGCCTGTGAGGTGGCCTGCAAGCAGGAGCACGAACTGGGTGTTGGGCCGCGCCTGGTGCGGGTCATCGAAAAATCATCTGATTTTTTCCCAGTTTATTGTCACCACTGCGCCCAGGCACCGTGCAAGGAGGCTTGCCCGGTGGATGCCATTTCAAGAAATGAAATGGGTTTGGTTTTGATCGATGAAGAACTGTGCATCGGTTGCAAAGAGTGTCTGGAGGCCTGCCCCTTCGGGGCCATGCAGTATAATGACGACCATGAAACCGCAGTCAAATGCGATCTGTGCATCGATCGATTGAACAACGATCAGACCCCGGCCTGCTACTCAGTCTGTCCCACGCGTTGCATATCATGGGGGGAGACCAAAGCGCTCTCAGAGCGAATTGTTATAGAGGTCCTGCCGCAGAAAATGAAGTAGCTTACAGGACTTGCGATTGACTTAAATGTTGATTTTACATACCGATCGTTTTTTAAAATTTAATTAATGTTGAGATCGATTTAAATCACGATCAGATCGGTATGATTTTCATCACAATTATAATATAATTTTAAGTAGTTAATAGGAATATCATAACTTAGTAAAATTAGCTTGACAAAGGATTGAGTAATCTGTTTATATAAACGATCGGTATGTCATTTGGCCGCCGTCACCTGGATTTTACACGAGTCCATTTTCATAAAATATTTAGTGCCTATTTATTAATATCCCTTCAATCTTCAATCTTCAATTCCCCGGATCGACGGGATCACCGCTACGCGGCGACCGGCTTGTCCGGGTTGGGTATCAGCTTTTGGGGATAGCAGAGTGGCGCATGCCAGAACCAAAAGGGAACAGAGCCATAAGACCATGGCCCTTATTCTGGAGGCCGCGACCCACCTTTTCGTGGCCCACGGGTACCATGGAACCTCCATTTCATCCATTGCCAAAGCCACCGGAATGACCAAAGGAGCCCTCTACGCTCACTACGCCAGTAAGGAAGCCCTCCTCCTGGCCTTGATGCTCAAATTCGAAAAAGAGTATTTGGACCAGCTAATCCGGGAAATGAACCGGGGAAAGGGCACCGCCCGGGACAAACTCCATCGATTTCTAACCTTCTCTGCCGAGTTTGCAGCCAAGAACCGGGACCTGTGCCTCCTGGCAACCATCGTATCGGCCGAGTTTTCCGGGGCTGGAAATGAAGAACTGGAATCTGAACTCAGGCGTATTTACTCCAAGTACGCGCGCCATCTGCGGCAGCTGGTGGAAGACGGCAAACGTGAAGGGGTATTTGATCTGAACCTGGATACCCATCATCTAGCTTACTTGCTCATCGCCATCCATGATGGAGTTCTTTTGTCCTGGCAGCGCAGCAATGAATTTATGGAGGGACCGGTCTTTGTCAGCACCTACAGGAGGATGCTTTTCAATGGAATCGGCCCGGGGACGCTGGAAGAATAGAACACCAGTTGAGAGTTATTGGTTGTAGGTTATTCGTTATTGGTTATTGGTAATTAGTTATTGGTTATTCGTTATTGGTTATTGGTTATAGGTTATTGGTTATTGGTTATTGGTTATAGGTTATTGGTTATTGGTAGAAAAGTAATCCAATCTTCATTTTTGCGCGGGATTTATAAAATAAATGATTTTTGCCACCAAGACACAAAGAATCAAAGTTTATTATAAACAAAGATTTTTTCTTCGTGTCTTGGTGACTTTGTGGCTAATCTTCTCGGTTTAATCGGGTAGGGGTGAAAATCTTTGTCTTTTCAATCAACGTTTAGTCGGGTCAATTAAGGAGTATTTTTCATTGTAGATGCTTGAACTCAATAACATAGAGGTGGTCTACAACGAGGTGATCCTGGTGTTGAAAGGCATCTCGATCTCAGTGCCCCGCGGCGGCATTGTGGCGCTTTTAGGCGCCAACGGGGCCGGCAAAACCACCACGCTTAAGGCTGTCAGCGGGATTCTTCGATTGCAAAACGGTGAGCTGGAAGGCGGTTCCATTTCACTGGAAGATCGAAGAATCCACGATGAAGATCCCGACAGTATCGTGCGTATGGGGATTTCCATGGTGCCTGAAGGCCGGCGAATCTTCTCGGATCTGACAGTGATGGAAAACCTCATGGTCGGCGCTTTCACCCGATCTGATCGCAACGCCGTAAACCAGGACCTGGAGATGGTGCTGAACTACTTCCCGGTGCTCAAGCAGCGGACCGGCCAAAGGGCCATTTACCTCTCCGGTGGAGAGCAGCAGATGGTTGCCGTGGGCCGTGCCCTGATGGCCAGGCCCAAGCTGATCATGCTGGATGAACCCTCCCTGGGTCTGGCCCCTCTGGTGGTGAAGGACATTTTCAAGATTCTCAGGCAGATCAACCGGGAGCAAGGCGTCACCCTTTTACTGGTGGAACAAAACGCCAACCTGGCCCTGAATTTCGCCGTTTACGGATATATCATGGAAAACGGACGTATTGTATTGGACGGACCCTGCGAGGAACTCAAAGAGAATCCCGATGTACAGGAGTTTTACCTGGGCGTCACCGAAGATCAGCGGCGCAAGAGTTACGCCGATGTCAAACACTACAAGCGACGCAAACGCTGGCTTTCCTGACCCAACGAGGATCGTATGGCACAGCTCGAGATACAGGATGTGACCCTCAACTTCGGCGGCATTACCGCCCTGGCCCTGGTCGACTTCAAAGTGCAAAAGGGACACATCCACGCGCTCATCGGCCCCAACGGCGCGGGCAAGACATCATTGTTCAACATTATCAGCGGAATCTACCGCCCCAGCGAAGGACAGGTGCTCTTCGAAGGCCGGACCCTGAATACGATGAAACCCCACCGCATCGCCGCCTTGGGGATTGCACGCACCTTCCAGAATATAGAGCTCTTCCAACAAATGACGGTTATCGACAACCTCATGCTGGGCCGTCATCTGCATATGAAAACGGGCCTGCTCAGCGGGGCCTTGTTTTATGGACGGGCCCTGGGGGAGGAGCAGAACAATCGCCTGCGGGTCGAAGAGATCATCGATTTTTTGGAGATAGAGAAACACCGCAAGCAACCGGTCGGCTCATTGCCTTACGGGATTCAAAAGCGGGTGGAACTGGGCCGGGCCCTGGCGAACGACCCCAAACTTCTGCTGCTGGACGAACCTGTGGCCGGCATGAATGTGGAGGAAACCGAAGACATTGCCCGTTTCGTGCTGGACATAAAAGAAGAGTTGGACGTCACCATCTTCATGGTGGAGCACGATATGGGCGTGGTCATGGACATCGCCGACCAGGTGACCGTGCTGGACTTCGGACAGATGATCGCCGACGGACCGCCGGAGGAAGTTCAGGCCGATCCCCGCGTGATCGAATCCTACCTCGGGGAGGGCGAATGATGTCAGGTTTAACCAGAACTGATACCACCGGCCAAACCATGCCTAAGCTGCTCAAGGAAAATTCCCTGCGGTATGCGGACCGTATCGCGTTGCGGGAGAAGGATTTGGGCATTTGGCAACGCACGACCTGGCGGGACTACTGGGAACACGTGCGTAATTTTGCCCTGGGCCTGCGGGAGTTGGGCCTCACCGAGCCGGGCGCTAAAGTTTCCATCCTGGGCGACAACTGCCCCGAGTGGCTTTACGCTGATTTAGCCGCCCAGTCCTGCCGGGCTGTGGCGGTGGGCGTCTATCCCACCAATGTGGCCGAACAGTGCCGGTATGTGATGGACAACTCCGAGTCATCTTTTGTGGTCTGTAAAGACCAGGAGCAGGTAGACAAGGTGCTGGAAGTCGGGGACCGCCTCCCGCTGATCAAGCGTATCATCGCCATCGATATGAAGGGAATGCGCCACTATGATGACCCCCGCATCATCAGCTTCGATGATGTGGAGCGCTTGGGCCGGCGTCTTCACAAAAAGCAACCGGAGCTGTTCGGCACCTTGGTAGCGGCCACCGAGCCGGATGACGTAGGAGTGATGGTATACACGTCCGGAACCACCGGCGTGCCGAAGGGGGCCATGATCACCCACCGCAACATGATCGCTATGATCCAGGGCCTTTCCACGGTCGTGGCGTTCAGTCAGAAGGATTCTTTTGTTTCCGCTCTGCCGCTTTGCCACATCGCCGAACGCAGCTTCTCCATGATCTACCCCATGTGGGCCGGATGCTCTGTGAACTTTGCCGAGAGCGTGGCCACCTTGCAGGAAGATCTACGCGAAATCTCTCCCTCGGCGTTTTTGTCTGTGCCCCGCATTTGGGAGAAGATGCACTCGAACATCTGTATCAAGATCAAGGACGCCTTGTTTGTCAAACGTTGGGTTTACCACACCTTGATGCCGGTGGGACAGAAAGTCGCGGCCCGACGCCTGCGCGGACAGCCGGTGCCGGTTTGGCTCAAGCTTCTTAACGGGCTGGGTTACCTGCTTTTGTTCAGGGCCTTGAGAAACTCCCTGGGGCTGCTCAATGGCCGTATCTTTGTCAGCGGCGCGGCCCCGCTGTCCGACGAGCTACTGGAATTCTACCACGCCATCGGGGTTCCGGTACGGGAGTGCTTCGGCATGACCGAATGCGCCGGTATCAGCGTCATTCCCGACGGCGACAGCATCCGGGTCGGCCAGGTGGGCAAGCCCATTCCGGGGGTGTTGATGAAGCTGGCCGGGGACGGCGAGATCATGCTCAAGGGCGACTCGGTATTCAAAGGTTACTATCGTTTGCCCGAGCAAACCAGCGACACCTTTACTGAGGACGGATGGCTGCTGACCGGAGATGTGGGCGAAATGAGCCCGGAAGGCCAGCTAAAGATCGTTGACCGCAAAAAGGATCTGATCATTAACGCCTACGGGAAAAACATTGCGCCCAGCGAGATAGAGAACAAGCTCAAATTCAGCCCGTTTATCAAGGAGGCCATCATCATCGGCGACGGCCGCAAGTACCTGTCGGCCCTGATTCAACTGGAGTTGGACAATGTTTCCGACTGGGCTCAGGAAAACTCTATCGCTTATACCACCTATAAAAGCCTGGCTGAGAATGCCGACGTGAATCAACTTATCGATATCGAAATAGCCCGGGTCAATGAGTCATTGGCCCGGGTGGAAAAGATACGCCGGTTCACCATACTGAGCAAAGAGCTGGATCAGGATGACGAGGAGGTCACCGCCACCATGAAGGTGCGCCGGTCAACCATCGAGAAGAAGTTTGGGGAGTTGATAGCGGCGATGTACTAGTCAGTGATTATCAAATTCTGTAGCTGATAATGGTAATTTAAAAATCTGCTCATCTTTAGCCAAATTTAATGAAAAATTATAAACTCGAAATTCGAAAACCGAAATCCGAAACAATATAAAAATCCGAATGCTCAAAATTCAAAACTAAAAAGCTTGTCATCTGCAGATTTCGGCGCTGTATAGTTTGTGCTTCATATGGATATTGATTGCGACTTAGCTCCCATTTGCAGGGCTTGTCAGCGACAGTTTTGATCATTGGAATTTTTGTAATTTGAATTTGTTTCGAGTTTCGATATTCGAATTTCGGATTTTATCCGTCTCTAAAAAAAAACGGATGAGCAAATGTATGTTCTCGAGTGACACTACGCATTGCTTTTGATCCCACTTCTGGAGGTAACACAAATGTATCTGCTGGAATTAATCATCAGCGGCATTGCCGTTGGCAGCCTCTATGCCCTGATCGCCATGGGTTTCGTGCTCATCTATAAAGGCACCGGAGTCATCAACTTTGCCCAGGGCGAAATCATCATGGTGGCGGCCTTCGTGGCCTACTACCTGGTTACCGGTTTTGGAATTCCTTTCTGGCTGGCGATTCCCATGACCCTGTTGGCCGTCGCCGTGCTGGGCGCGGCCACCGAACGCCTGGTGATCAGGCCCATGCTGGGCGAGCCGGTTTTTTCAGTGGTCATGGTAACGATCGGGCTGAGTATCTTTCTGCGGGCCATGTCCGGTATCGTCTTCGGCCACCACAACTACATTTTTCCCAATCCTTTTCCCACCGAGCCGCTGGAGTTGGGGGGCATCGTTTTGAGTCACATTCACTTGTGGTCCATGGTGATCTCCGGCTGCTTGATGGCGGCCTTTGCCCTGTTCTTCAAATTTGCACGGATGGGCCTGGGTATGCGGGCCACGGCCAATGACCAGGACACCGCGACGCTTATGGGGGTAAATATCAAAAAGGTCTTCGCCCTAACCTGGGGCATATCCTTTGTTATCGCGGGGGTGGCCGGCGTGTTTCTGGCAAATGTCATGGTGCTCAACGTGGGGTTGGCCTTCATCGCCATCAGTGCTTTTCCGGCGGTTATTCTGGGCGGCCTGGAAAGCGTACCCGGCGCCATTATCGGCGGGCTGACGATTGGAATCATTGAAAACCTGGCCGGAGGATATCTGGACCAGATCGTGGGCGGCGGCGTGAAAGACATTACGCCGTTTGCCGTTCTTTTCCTGGTGTTGATGATACGGCCCTACGGTCTGTTCGGCACCAGGGAGGTGGAAAGGGTCTAAGCCATGGCCATCCGCAGCAAGACCTTCTGCGAAAGCTACCATGAAGACATCAAGTTGTTGAATACCATCTGGAGCAAGGTCTGGATGGGATTGTTTGCAGCGGGCATGCTGATTTTGCCTTTTGCCACCGACACCTATATCGTCTATATGGTCAACCTCTCCTGCATCGCCACGGTTGCCGCCCTGGGACTGAACCTGCTCACCGGCTTCACCGGACAGATCTCCCTGGGGCATGCCGCTTTTTTAGCCATCGGGGCCTACACCGGAGCCATTCTGGGAGAAGGTTTGGGCATGCCCTTCTGGATTACCGTGCCAGCGGCCGGGCTGGTGGCGGCCCTGGCCGGGATTCTGGTGGGCATTCCGTGCCTGCGCCTCAAAGGTCTGTATCTGGCCATGGCCACCATGAGCTTCGGTGTGATGGTGGAATTTATACTGGTGACCTGGAAGGGGCTGACCGGCGGCGAACGGGGTATGTTCATGGCCGAGTTGGACATCTTCGGTCTGGCGCTGGACACCGATGAAAAGATATATTACTTCCTGCTGATCTTAACGGCCCTCATGGTTGTGGCGGCCAAAAATATCGTGCGAACCCGGGTGGGGCGCGCTTTCATCGCGGTGCGGGACCGTGACATCGCCGCCGAGGTGATGGGGGTCAATCTCACATTGTACAAGGTGATCGCCTTCGCCCTGGGCGCCTTTTATGCCGGCGTGGCGGGAGACATGTACGCTTATGTCATGGGCCACATCCATCCGGAGCACTTCACTTTGATGTCTTCGGTGGAGTATTTGGCCATGATTATCGTGGGCGGACTGGGCAGCGTGCTGGGAGCTATCCTGGGAGCGGTATTTATTGTGGTAACGCCCGAATTCATCAAATTGGCCGCCCAGGCAGCGGAGAAGGTGATCCCGGCCATGGCCGGCAAATATGATGAGGAATGGAACATAGCGGCCTTTGGACTTTTAATTATGCTTTTTCTGATCTTTGAACCGGGCGGTCTCAACGCCATCTGGCAGCGGATAAAGACCGGCTTCAAGAACTGGCCGTTCACGTATTGAGGGGAAAAACCGGAGTGGTGGAGTACTGGAGTAATGGAGTAGTAGAGTGCTGGAGTACTGGAGTAATGGAGTGTTGGAGTACTGGAGTAATGGAGTACTGGAATAGTGGAGTGATGGAGTGGTGGAGTTTTGGAGTACTGGAATGATGGACCAATGGAATACTGGAATGGTGGAATGATGGTTAACTTGGTGTTCCATCTGGTTTGAAAATCGAGCCGATATACAAAAATATGGAAAGGGCATTAGTCTATTTAATTCACGCCCACCCGGCCTCCCTGCTGGGCTGAGCTTGTCGCAGTCCGTCCACGCCTGCGGCGGATCTTCGACAAGGTGGAGAAGCTTCCCTCCCCTGGCGGGAGGGATTGAGGGAGGGGGATAAAATGGTACGATCCTTTAAATTGTAGATGAATCCGAAAAAAATACGCTTCGGGGATAGACAATCCATAAAACGAAAAAACATCAACAGAGGATTTAAAAAACTCCGAGTTTGGCAAGACGCTGTTTCTATTTAGGTGTTGGCCTGTAAAGTATTTGCCAACTTTCCACCATTCCATGTATGCGACACCGTACAAGTGTCATCAAAAGCTACATGTTATCAATATAATACAGGAATTTCGAAATGTTCCACCCAACCACTTCAAATCCAAAAGGAGGGAGTAGCAATGATGAACAAGAAAAAATGGTTCAAGAGTCTGGCCCTGGCCGGTCTGGTATTGGCGTTCACGGCAGGAACGGCCCTGGCCGGGGCCCGGGGGGTCACCGATACCGAGGTGACCATGGGCATGGTTCTGGTGAAAACCGGTCCGGTTGCGGCTCTGGGAATTCCCCAGGGCAACGGCATGGTGGACTACATGAACTACATCAATGAACAAGGCGGCATCAACGGCCGCAAAATCAAGGTGATCTGGGAGGACGACGGCTTCCAGGCCCCCAAGAGTGTGGCCGCGGTGAAAAAGCTGATTACCCGGGACAAGGTGCTCACCATCATGACCACCGGCGGCACCAACCAGACCATCGCCAACATCAAGAACATTAAGCGGTACAAGATCTCCAATATTCCCAACGGCCTTTCCCTGGAGTTCTTCGACCCGCTCAACCCCTACATATTCGCTATGGGCGCGGTATACGAGTGGCAGTACCAGGTAATCATGGACTACATCAAGTATGATCTGCAGATGAAAGATCCCAAAATCGGTGTGGTCTACACCAGAAAGGAATACGGCAAAAAAGGCCTGGATGCAGTCAAAAAGCGCGCCGCCAAGTACAATATCCCGGTGGTGGCCGAACTGGTCCTGCCCACCGGCTCGCCGGATGCCTCCTCCCAAGTGCTGGCCCTGCAGAAAGCCGGTGCCAATATCGCCATCACCTGCGACGTGCTGCCTTCGGTAATTCCTTTTCTCAAGACCGCGGAGAAATACGATTACTGGCCCAAGGTTTTCGGCTTTAACTGGGCCACCGACGACCTGCTGGTCCAGGCTTGCGGACCGGCGGCCAAGAACTACATCGGCGCCGGCTTTGCCGGCAGCTGGAGCTCCGATTCTCCGGGCATCAAGCTGGCCCGCGAGATAGCGGCCAAGTACAACCGCAGCCCCAAGCTCACCAGCCTTTATGTAGGCGGTATTGGTGTCTCAATGCTGTTCTGCGAGGCCATCAAGCGGGCCGGGAAGGATCTCAATCCCGACACGCTCAAGGCGGCCCTTGAATCCCTGCGTGACTTCGACACCGGCGGCATCTTCCCACCGGTGACCTGGACTTCAGAGAGCCACGCGCCTTCCAAGAAGGTGAAACTCTTCAAAGCAGATGTCGAGGGCAAACGACTGGTTCCGATCACCGATTGGCGGCCGCCCAGGAATTAGAAGGATTGTACCCTAAATGAGCGAGAAGCGCTCATTCAGGTGCTATTAGTTATTGGTTATTCGTTATTGGGATTGGTTAGGAGCCTGATTTTATATTTCTAACTTTAGTGAGACATAATTATAAATATTCGAGCCTATACACAAAAATAGGGACAAGGAGATTATCTATTTCATGTTACCCCCACCTGACGTCCCCGCTCGGCTGAGCCCACGCAGTCCATCAAGGGAGAGGTGTCGTGCAACCCTTACATGGGTTACAACTTCCCTCCCCCGGTGGGAGGGATTGAGGGAGGGGGATAAAATGATACGATCCTTTTGGTCTTTTAAATTGTAGAAAGACCCGCAAAATTTTAAGCCTTTAGGAGTATTGCGTCTTTGCGTGAGATAGATTATAAGTAGTTTCATAAGAGCGCTGCCTCTGGCCAAAAAAACGGCCAGTCTGATCAAAGAAAAGAAACTTCAAAAAGCAAACTTTAGATTTTGGAATGCGGATTTTGGATTTAAGGTATTCTGTCTATATTAATTAAGACTGAGCGACCTGTCGGGTCGTCTTGTGGAGTCGTAGCCCGAAGGGCGAAGCCCCAAGCCGAAGGCGACCTGTGGGGTCGTAGCTCGACGAGTTGGGTCGTAGCTGAAAGCGAAGCCCAAAGAGCGAAGTCCCAAGCCTGAAGCGATTCCATCATTCGCAATCGACAATCGACATTCGTCATTCACACGTGGGAGCCAAGCCATGAAAGCCGTTATTTACCATGAATTCGCAAAACTGCCGACAATCGAAGATGTACCGGATCCAACACCTGAAGACCATGGAGTTGTACTGCGGGTCAGAGCCACCGGAATGTGCCGCAGCGACTGGCATGGCTGGATGGGGCATGACCCTGATGTAACTTTGCCCCACGTACCCGGGCATGAAATTGCCGGTGTCGTTGAATCTGTCGGCAAAGATGTCACCCGCTGGAAAGCCGGTGACAGGGTAACGCTGCCCTTTGTATGCGGCTGCGGGGCTTGTCCCCAATGCGCAGCGGGGGACCATCAGGTTTGTGACGCGCAATTCCAACCGGGCTTCACCCATTGGGGATCTTTTGCCGAATTTGTGGCCATCAAATATGCGGATGTCAATCTCGTCGGTCTGCCCGATAATCTGGATTTCGTCACGGCCGCCAGCCTGGGTTGTCGATTTGTCACCTCTTTCCGGGCGGTCGTTGACCAGGGGCAAGTATCCGCCGGGCAATGGGTTGCAATTCACGGGTGCGGTGGCGTGGGGCTGTCGGCGATTATGATTGCTGACGCTCTGGGCGCCAATGTGGTCGCCGTAGATATTGCGGACGACAAACTCGAGCTCGCCCGATCCGTCGGGGCGATGGCAACCGTCAATGCAACCGGATCGAAAGATGTGGTCGAAGCGGTCCAGAGTATCACCGGCGGCGGTGCCCATCTATCAATGGATGCTTTGGGCAGTCCGACGACCTGTTTCAACTCGGTTGCCAATTTGAGAAAACGGGGAAAGCATGTTCAAGTCGGTCTGCTGTTGGCAGATCATAAACATCCCCCATTGCCCATGGACAAGGTGATCGCCCATGAACTTGAAATTCTGGGAAGTCACGGGATTCAGGCGTATAAATATTCTGCGCTGCTGGCCATGATCAATTCCGGAAAATTGAATCCTCAAAAATTGATCGGGAAAACGATTAGTCTCGATGAATCACCGGAGGAGCTGGCCAATATGAACAATTTTGCCAACACGGGGGTGACCGTAATCGATAGATTTTAGTACATTAGAAAAGATTCTGTTTGGCCGTAATTCTTGGCGGACCAAGCTTTCAGCTTGTGTATCAGAAGATAAGAAGTAGGTTTTTCAAATAGGGTAAATCGAAAATGGTCAATTGTGTATCCATTTGGGACAGAGTCGCACAAAAATGAACTTACTTTCACCGGCCTTGGCCTTCAGTTTCACCCCAATATATGTTCAAAATCCATAATTTGGTGCTCCCTGATCCGCCTGCGGCGGAAAACCTTTAAAAAATTTGGTTTATTGCAGAGCCGTTTGTCTCTGACCTCGCCCTGAGGACCAGCTTTTCGATTCTAAATAAATAATCCCCCAAAATTGACTTAGGTCAATGCATTGCTCTTGACAATGTGTTTAATTGTTCCTAATCTTCTGTGATTAGTGTTGCGAGCTCTGATCGGAATTGCAATTCAAACGAATTGCCATGGCGATTTCTTCAATATCATCCTGACCTATCTCTATTCCCATCTCTGCCCTCGCGGGAAGGGCTCTATTGTTTCCAGAATTTACCGCCTGAACTGAGTATCGCTTTGATTTTGATGGCTGCAAAAATTTCGCATATCTAAGGACGCTGCAATTCGGCAGCGGCGATGCGAAGTCAGCACGATTCTATAGGACCCCCCAATGTCTGGCGAAAAAAAACACTGGATTACTTCTCAGGCACACTTGTTGGTAATAGCGTCCGTCGGGCTCGCGGCGATACTAACTGTTTTGGTATTTCTGGAAATTCGCACAAGCAGAAATAGTCAAATCCGCGCAGATTTCATTCGAAAAGCACAGATTATGGAGGCCGCTCTTAAGGACACCTTAAATTCATATTGTGAAGTGTTGTACTCCATCAAAGGCCTGTATGATTCCAGCGAAAAAGTTGAACGCCGGGAATTTCGAATATTTGTTCAACCTCTGTTCGAGCGACATTCGGGTATTCAGGCTTTGGAATGGATCCCCCTCGTCACCCAGGAACAACGCCAAGAATTCGAAGCCTCCGCCCGCAATCAGGGTTTTTTCGAATTTCAAATTACAGAACGACAACGCCAAGGAAAGATGGTGCCGGCCGGTGAAAGGGCAGTCTACTTTCCCGTGTATTACATTGAGCCCTATGTCGGCAATGAACTTGCGCTGGGTTTTGATCTATCGTCAAATGCGGAGCGACGGGCGGCCATCAGGCGCTCCCGTGAAAGCGGCAAGCTGACCGCTACGGCTCGTCTGACCCTGGTACAGGAACAGCAAAAACAGTATGGGGTAATTGCCTTACTACCGGTCTATAGCCGCAAAGGAGAGCCGGATCCGTCCGCGAAAGGCCGGATCTCCCTGGAGGGGTTCGTGCTCGGTGTGTTTAGAATCAGCGAGATGGTGATCTCTGCACTGAAAGCATTTGAATTGGACACGGTCATCTATTCACTGTATGACCGCACAGCACCGCCCGGGAAGCAGCTGCTCTGGGCGCATCACCCCGATAGTCGAAACAAGCCTCATACAACGACTGGTTATCTGCAGGAAACCGATTCGACCGATTGGTGGTTTAGCAGCGAATTCGACATGGGCGGGCGCAACTGGACAATCAATTTTGCTCCAACCACCGGCTATCTTCGCATGTACGATTTTTGGAGTGCTTGGGCCATTTTGGCGGGCGGATTGTTGTTCACCGGCATGGTTGGCTATCTGCTGTTGGCCTTATTTGGACGGTCCGCAGCACTTGCCGCGACCAACGTGAGTATGCGAACGGAAATAGCCGAAAGGCTCCTGGCCGAAACAAAATTGCGCGGCAGTGAAAAGAGATACCGATCTCTCGTTTCAAATTTGGACACCGGTGTTGTGGTACACGCTTCTGATACCCGTATTTTATTGGCAAATTTGCGCGCCCAGGAGCTGTTGGGTCTGACTGAAGATCAAATGCTGGGCAAAATCGACAGTGATCCGGCATGGAAATTTGTGCGTGAAGACCAGACCCGATTGCCAAAATCAGACTATCCGGTCAATGTGGTAATTTCACGGGGAAAACCGCTTAAGAATTTTGTGGGCGGGATTTATCATCCCGATTCGAATTACACTGTATGGGTTGTCGTAAACGCCTTTCCGGAGTATGACGAGAATCGGCGCTTAAAGCAAGTTGTCGTTACTTTCTGGGACTACACTCAGCTCAAGCTCGCTAAGTCGGAACTGGCGAGACGAACAAATGATTTGGCCAGAGCCAACATGAAATTGCAAAAACAAATCGTAGAGCGTCAACTGGTTGAGAAAGAATTAAAGAAAAAACAACAGCAAATAGCTAAAGATTTGGAGGTCGCCGCCCGCATCCAAAAATCTTTGATACCAAACAATTTCCCGCGGATTGGACCTGTTCGACTCGCCTGGAGCTTCGAGCCTTGTGAACGAATCGGCGGCGATATATTTAACTTTCAACAAACCGGACATGACTATATCGGTTTCTACATGCTCGACGTATGTGGTCACGGCGTATCTTCTGCCCTCATCTCAGCAGCTGTGTCTCAGTTTCTGCAGACAAACTATGAGTTAGCGGATCAGGCGATTGAAGAGTCACGGCCGGCTGTGACTTTAAATCGCCTCGAGCGGGTCTTTCCGTTCGAACGTTTTGACAGTTTTTTCACGATCGTTTATCTGACCGTCAATTTTGTCAATGGCCGTCTGTCCTACAGCTGTGCCGGCCATCCGCCACCAATTTTGCGGCGGACAGACGGCACCATTGAGGTCCTCGCCGTTCACGGACCGGTTATTGGAACCGGTCAAGACCGTCCATTTCAGCAGGAAGACAAACAATTGCGACACGGAGATAAAATTATCCTTTACACCGACGGTCTTTTGGATCACTCAAACCCGACCGGGGAATTTTTCGGTAAGCACCGATTTTACAACACCTTGCAAAAGTACGGTGACCAATCCGTCCAGGTTCTCGTGAATTCTGTAACTAAGACAATCGGAGACTTTGCCGGAAACACAAAATCGAGTGACGATATCAGTTTAATGGTGATAGAGTATATTTGATCCTGCTGGCACGTTGGTCAACTTTGGGTTCCAAAACCGGTGGAGCGGAGCCCCGGGGTCGCCCACAGCAACATGTTGAAAAATTGCGAGGTATACGGGGACATTCTATAATTCTTATGTCAACAAAAAAATAAAAATAATAATATCAGATAGTTAATTGATCTCTCATCAAAAAGACGCAACTATGCTATAGCAATC
>Ga0209454_1000158_pt1 | contig 43284 bp, 37 predicted proteins | sample WorMetHERISLAND1_2_FD_187400 | JGI IMG/M metagenome (GOLD analysis project Ga0209454, IMG submission 187400) | Marine gutless worms symbiont microbial communities from Max Planck institute for Marine Microbiology, Germany - Olavius geniculatus... | ecosystem: Host-associated > Annelida >... | reverse complement strand
TTTGCTCCTGAAGTAAAGCAGCTTGCTGAATTAGCTAAATTTTCAAAGAATATCAACTAAATTTAAAATTTTTAAATTACAATTTTGTAATTTATTGCCTGACAATTTGAGTTTATGCGTACACTCTATAGGTCCAATAAGTCATATAGGACCAGTTTGATTTCATCTATCGGAGATCTAAGCCATTATCCCGGAGCAGCAACGGTCCGATCTAGGTACTATAGGTCCTATAAGTCATATAGGACCTATATTACCTATAAGACCTATACTCAATGATGCGCAAAGCCCTCTTTGCGACCGGCTCTATGAATCTGAAATTGTTTTTCCGGAAATAATTCATTGGAAGAATACCTGACCCAGCTTCCCCAACAACTGGTAAACGGCCTCACCCTGGGCGGCGTCTACGCCCTGATAGCTATTGGTTACACCATGGTTTACGGTATTCTGGGCATGCTCAATTTTGCCCATGGCGAAGTCTATATGATCGGCGGCTTTGCCGGTTGGTGGGTGCTCCATTTATTGACGCGGGGCAATGCTTTGCTGGTCAATGCCGTCATGGTTATCGCGCTGATGATCGTCATCGCCATGGCGGTTTCCGGCCTGGTGGGAATCCTGGCGGAGCGCTTTGCCTATCGGCCGCTGAGAAACGCCCCTCGCATGAACCTGCTGCTCAGCGCCCTGGGCGTATCGATTTTTCTGCAAAACCTGGTCCTGCACTACCAGGGCGCCAAAGTCCGCTCCTTTCATATTGCCGCTTTGATTCCGGAGAGCATTCGGTCATTTCAAATCGGGTCCACTGTTTTCTCCTTTATGCGGATTTTGGTAATCGTGATAACGTTTTTGCTGATGGCCCTGTTGACCCTGATGATCAAAAAAACCAAGATCGGCAAGGCCATGCGCGCCACGGCCCAGGACATCGAGGCCGCGGCTTTCATGGGAATCGATGTGGACCGTATTGTCGTATTCGTTTTTTTGGTCGGGTCCGCATTAGGGGGCGCCGCCGGCGTTCTGGTGGGTCTGCTGTTTACTCAGGTGGACTATTATGTCGGCTTCCAGGCCGGCCTGAAAGGATTTACCGCAGCTGTTTTGGGGGGCATCGGCAGCATATATGGGGCCATGCTGGGCGGTATCTTGCTTGGGTTGACCGAATCTTTGGCGGTTACCTTCTTTCCGTCGGCATATAAGGATGTCGTGGCCTTCGCTATCCTGATTATCGTATTGATCTTCAGGCCCTGGGGGCTGGTGGGGGAGAAGGTTCCGGAGAAAGTTTGACGATTGCGGATTGCGGATTTCGGATTGCGGATTTATTTGAATTTGGAAAGGGGAATCAGGAAGTCGGAATGCGGAAGTCGGAAAAAATGGAGAAGGTGAGAAGGTGAGAAGGAGAGAAGATGAGAAGTTGGGAAGGTGAGAAGTTGAGAAGGTGAGACCGGAAGAGGGAATTATTAAGGGCAGATTATGAATTTCGAATGGGAAAAAGGACAGAGGCTTTAGGCGTTGGGCAAAAAAATTGGTCTAAAGTCTAAGGTATACGGTGTAGGGTTTTTACCTTAAACCCTAAACCTTACACCCTATACCATTTTGCTTCTGTTCTCTGACTTCTGTCGTCTGACATCTGATCTCTGTCATCTGACTTCTGACCTCTGTCATCTGACCTCTGTCCTCTGGCATCTGATTTCCAATCCCAATAACAAATAACCAATAACTATTAGCCAGAAAAAATGACCCCGGAACCGAACACGGCAACTCTTAGCAGCACTGAATCCCTATCCTGGCGCGCGCCCAGGCAACTGATGCTTTACGGGATTATTGCGGCGGTCCTAATTTCGGCACCGCATGTGATGCCGGATAATTACTGGCTGCGCATTTACACCATGACCGGGTTGTGGATCATGCTGGCTCTGGGATTGAACGTGGTGGCCGGGTTTGCAGGCTTGCTGGATTTGGCCTACGTGGCTTTTTTCGGCATCGGGGGCTACTGCTTTGCCCTGCTGTCCTCCAGCCAATTCGATATTCACTTGCCGTTTCTGCTGGTCTTGCCGCTGGCCGCAATTTTCAGTATGGGTGTCGGCTTCGCATTGGGCGCCACCAGTCTGAGGCTGAAAGGTGATTACCTGGCAATCGTTACCCTGGCCTTTGCCCAGATTTTCAAATTGCTGCTGCTCAACCTCGATACCCCCATCAATATCACCGGCGGCGTTAACGGAATCTATAGTTTTGACCCGATCAGCATTTTCGGCTTCAGAATTTTATCGCCGGTGGCTTATGCCTATTTGATCTGGATGGCGGCGTTGATCGTTGCCATCGGCGCTTTCCGCATCAAAGCTTCTCGCATCGGCCGCGGCTGGCAGGCCCTGCGTGAAGATGAACTGGCAGCCGAAGCCACAGGCGTCAATACCACCTGGATGAAGCTGATGGCATTTGCCGGCGGCGCATTCGTGGCCGGCGCCGCGGGCGCCTTGTTCGCTTCGTTTCAGGATTCTGTTTTCCCCAACAACTTTGACTTTCCCCAACTGGTGATCGTTTACTGCATGGTTATTCTGGGCGGACTCGGCAACGTCACCGGAGTCATCCTGGGGGCGGTGATCCTGTCAATTCTGCCTGAATTCCTGCGGGAATACGGCGCCTACCGTATGATGTCATACGGCTTGATCCTGATTGTTTTAATGGCTCTGCGACCTCAGGGGATAATGGGCGGCATCGGCTTTTTAACGAAAAAGAAACAGCGACCCGACAAAGATAAAACCGGCAAGCTCAGGGCCTCGACCGATCTTTACTATGCCGCTCCTGAAGACGGCGAGGCAACACCCGCTTCCCAAGGCAGCCTTCATCCAAGTAATCGGATTATGCTGCAACTGGAGAATCTAAGTCAGGATTTCGGCGGCATAAAAGCCTTAGACGACTTCAATCTCGATCTGCGTGAAAGAGAGATTTTAAGCATCATCGGGCCGAACGGCGCGGGGAAAACGACCCTGTTCAACTTGATTTCAGGCATCTACCCACCCTCGGCCGGCCGTATATTTTTCGAGGGCCGTCCAATTACGGGACTCCGGCCGCACAAGGTAGTCCAGGCCGGTATTGCCCGCACTTTTCAGAACCTGCGTCTATTCAATAACTTGAGTGTTTTGGACAACGCCCGGGTCGGCCGCTTCTGCCGGACGGGTGCCGGACCGCTGTCCATCCTGCTGCACCTGCCGCGGCACAACCACGAAGAACGCGACACCGAACTGAAAACCAGGAAAATTCTAGGCCTTTTCGGCGGCCGTTTGACCGGCTATCGTTTTGACCAGCAAGCCATGTTTTTATCTTATGCCAACCGCCGGCGTCTGGAAATCGCACGGGCCCTGGCCACCGACGCCAAGCTGCTGCTGCTCGACGAACCATCGGCCGGGATGAATCCCCAGGAAACACTGGAGATAACGGCCTTTATCAAATCCCTCAGGGATGATCACGGCTATACGATCCTGGTCATCGAACACAAACTGAACGTTGTACGCACCATATCGGACCGGGTCATCGCCCTGGATTACGGCCTCAAAATTGCCGAGGGCAGCTACGATGAGGTCGCCTGCAACGAACAGGTGATTGAAGCATATCTGGGCAGGAAGCGACGATAGACGGCCGATATTGCCAGGATCTGAGCTATGAGAAGTCGAAACCTGATATGACAAAATTGCATTACGCTTCCTGCATGTTGTCCGTGGTCAGTTGTCTGTTGTAAAAAAACGAATCCGGATCTTATTTCTAGCTCAAAACTAAGACGGGACTAGTAAGATGGGGGAAATTTGGTGATATCTGCCTAAACAGAATGCTCTCGATTTTTGTTTCTACATAATATTGCAATGGTTTATGTCTTTTAAACCAACACGCAACTGGCCACCGACAAGGGACAATTTTTAAATTCCATTACTCTACGCATTGCGTATAAGTTCAATATTCCGGGCGTCAAAAGAAATGGATCAAATCCCCATACTAGAATTTAAAAATGTAGATACGTATTACGGCAACATCCAGGTGCTCTACGACATCAATTTTAACGTCCAAGCCGGTGAGTTGGTCTGCCTGCTGGGTGGCAACGCATCAGGCAAATCCACGACCCTGAAAACCATCCTGGGGGTGTGCCGCGTCAAACGGGGCACGGTGAAACTCAACGGCAATCGCATCGACAACCAGGCCACCAAGAAAATTATCGCCCAAGGGGTGGCCATTGTGCCCGAGAATCGCCGGATTTTTCCGCGCATGACGGTTCTGGAAAACCTGGAGTTGGGTGCCTACCTGCGGTCGGATAATGACGGGATTAGAGCGGACATCGAAAGAATTTTCAACCTTTTTCCCCGGCTCAGGGAGAGAATCAACCAAGCCGGTATCACGCTAAGCGGCGGAGAGCAGCAAATGCTGGCAATGGGCCGGGCGCTTCTTTCAAACCCCGACGTTCTCTTGATGGATGAGCCTTCCATGGGCCTTTCCCCGCTGCTGGTCGACCAGCAGTTCGAACTGATCCAACAGGTCAATCAGCAGGGCACCACCATATTCATGGTGGAGCAAAATGCCAACATGGCACTGTCAATTGCCGATCGCGGCTATGTGCTGCAAACTGGGTCGATTGTGTTGGCCGATACCGCCGACAACTTGCTGAAAAATGAAATGATGCGGGAGGCTTACCTGGGTGGAGCCGATGGTTGTGACGTTCCGTGATGAGCGCCTTTGCAAGAGATAGATTGAATGTACTTCACCAGCGCGCGGTCTCGATTCGGCTGAGCTCGTCGCAGGCCGGCTAAAGGACAGAGGTCTGATCGGGAAAGAAACTCTAAAAAGCGAATATCGAATATCGAACATTCGAGGCATGATACATTGAAATCACGCAACCAAATCGTCAATTTTACTGTTGCCCTTCTGCTTGCAGTGAGTTTGCTTATCGATTTAAATAATACTGCAGATGCTGAATCAAGCAATAACACCACCATAATCCTTATCCGCCATGTAGAACGGGATAATTTTTTTATCGTAACCGCCCAGGGACACGAACGCGCCAGAGCCCTGGTAACCGCCGTCGGTGATATGGGGATTGCCGCCATCTACAGCCCTGATCTGGCGCGAAACTTGGATACAGTAAAACCATTGTCAGCGCACCTGGGCGTAGAGATTACTTTAATACCGCGAATCACAGTAAAAACCGTTGATGGACTGGTCAGACAAATCCTTGCCAAACACGCGGGTGAGGTTATTTTACTGGTTGGAAACGGATCAGGAAACCTGCGCGCCCTTCACCAGCGTTTGGGCGGTACCGGAGAAGGCCCCTATGTATATGGAGATCTATTTAAATACAAGATCCCCGATCAGGGGCCGGTAACAGTCGTCAAATCCAGATTTGGTCAGTAAACCGGAGCCCCTCTATCCAGCACAACGTACAATTCAAAAAAAGGCCATAATTACCGATGACGTCTGCTTTCATAAGTCTTTTATCCGGATTGGGAGGTATGTTCGGCTGGGGAATATACGATTTTTTCGCCGGGGTCTACTCCAAAAAAATTGGCCCTTATAAGACATTTTTCTGGTCGCAATTGGCAGGACTATTTTTTGTCCTTACCCTGATTTCACTGTTTACCGTCAGCCGCGCCATCCATGACTGGGCTCTCATTTTGCTTCCCATTGCCGCCCTTTGTTATTCTACCGGCTACTTGTTGTTCATGAAAGGATTTGCCATCGGCAACATATCGATCGTTGCGGCGATCATGAATCTGTGGGCGGTGTTTACCATGCTGATCGCTTTTGTCTTTATGGGACAGCGACTTTCTACCTTGCAATTTATCGGCGTTATAATGATTATTGTCGGGGCGGCTGCGGCCTCCTTGAATTGGCGTGACATTCAAAATAGAAACTTCGCACTATCAGCAGGGGTAAAAGAAACAGTTGTCGGTGCTTTCTTCTTTGGCGTCTTTTGGAATATAAGTGAGATTATCTCTGAAGACATCGGATGGCTGCCGACAACGCTGGGTGTGAAATTCTGCATCATTTTATTTCTGCTGATTTTGTCTGTTCTCGCAAAACGTGAGCTTTCCTTGGCCAAAGCGGGCGCCAAGACAAAATCTATGGTGGGATTGATGGGGGTTGTGGAGGCCGGCGCCGTCGCCGTCGTCAATTTTGGACTAACGGTTGGAGATGCTATCTTGATCACCCCAATCGCATCTGCCCTATCGGTGGTCACCATTACGATGGCCCTGGTTTTTTTAAAAGACCGGATCACGCAGCTGCAGGGGCTTGGAATTATAACGGCTATTTTGGGCATCGTCATCACCGGCCTGTAAAGGAAGATGACCCGTCTTCGCTCTTCGAGCTACGCCGCGGCACGCAGAGGACAGAGGACAGAAGTCAGACGACAGATGACAGAAGTCTGAGGTCAGAGGTCAGAGAACAGAAAAACCTCAGTTATTGGTTACGGGTTATTCGTTATTGGTTTTCACTGATCGCCGATGGCCGGATACGGCTCCACACATTTCCACGGCGGTTCGGCAGCCTTCGAAGGCCGGTGTCACATAAACGATGGGTTTGGTAATGATTTATTCTATCTATCTTATTAAAAAGACTGAGCATAGCTATTCCACACTTCATTATTCGAAATTTCTTGTTCGATATTCTGCGGTTCGCTTTAGACGTAGTTTCACAAGGGGTGCAAGGTCGAGGGTACAAGCAATCCAATCTGTCCTCTGACCTCTGTTCTCTGACTTCTGTCATCTGTCCTCTATCATCTGTCCTCTGTCATCTGTCCTCTATCATCTGTCCTCTGTCATCTGTCCTCTGTCATCTGTCCTCTGTCATCTGTCATCTGTTCTCTGACTTCTGTCATCTGTCCTCTATCATCTGTCCTCTGTCCTATGTCCTCTGTCATCTGTCATCTGTCCTCTGTCCTCTATCATCTGTCCTCTATCATCTGTCCTCTGTCATCTGTCATCTGTCCTCTGTCATCTGTTCCCTGACACCTGTCTACGATCCCGTCTGGAGCGAAGCGTAAGCGGGGAAACCTATATCAAACCCAACCGCTTTTCCCAAGCAGACTCCACCTGATCCAGGCGAATCATCTCAATCGCGTTTTCCGGGCAACCCGTACTACAGACTCCGCAGCCCCGGCATAAATGTCTGTCGAATCGAACGGAGCGCTTTTCTTTTTTCTGTCCCATCGCGTCAGGTTGGCGTGCAATTACCGCATCTTCGAATTCAAAGGCTTTGAAGGGACATCTTTTGACGCAGCGACCGCAGCCGGTGCAGCATGCCTCCTGATGATCGGCCACATATCGTGTCAACGGCCAAAGTCCGGCCGCATCCATCTGAGCAGCCAGCTGGTGCGGGTAGCAGCAGTCAGCGCAGCAATTGCATATGGCTCCGTCGATGGCACCATCCGGCTTTATTGCAATTTCAGCATTTTGCATCAATCCCTGTTGATTGGCCTGATTGACGATTTGCTTGGCGCGGGATTTGGAAATTTCCCAACCGGCATTGCGGTGATTGGCAAACCGGATGCAAGTGTACACGTCCTTGCGACAACGCCCCATCATCATCCGACAATTGCAGGGCCACAGGTAGATACGGTCGGCTGTGTCGATCAACGCCTCTGCTTCCGGCAGCAGAACATACTCCGGCCAGGTGAGAGATGGATCTCGATTACCGCCGTTTTTCAATGTCTGAATCTGATCAGCGTGTCCCCGGCAGTAGTCCGCGATTTCCCAGGCATTGAGTTCAGACTGCACCTCACCCGGGAGGTCCATCCAGCCTTCAAAAAGCGCCCAATTGTCAAAGCGCTCATGAAAATCAGCGGGCTGAAAGCGGCCGTCTTCACGTCGGCCGATAATTCCCCGCCGGCAGCTGCGGTCAAGAAATTCCCGCAGGCGATTCGGTTCCCGGTAGTGTTCAGCACCGGTCCAGCTTGCAGCGATTTCCTCGATTTCCAGTGGTTTTTCGGCCAACGACAACACGAGGCTGATTTCTTCCTCGGTAAAAAATCGATCTAGCCAGGCTTCCATAAAATCCGGTACGCTCAGGATTTCCCGCAAGCGATTTATTTCATTTTTTGAAAATTGCATAGTACTCGAATTATTGAAGATTGAAGATTGAAGATTTGTGGCATTCTATCTATTTTATTTCAGTGCCGTTGTCAAAACAGCTATTACCAGGTTAATAGATACACAGCCGGAGCAACCTGGAATGAGGTAAATAACAAAAGTTGGATTCAATGCCAATCTTTGTAAATGCTTATTTGTCGTTGTTTAGAATGATACCCGAAAATGTTTTGCGCATATTGCACAAAACCGAATTGGTAACTGTCTAAATCCGTGAATCCCTAAATCCTTAGATCCATATTTCCCAATTCCTTTAAATCCGCAATCTGCAATCCGCAATCGTTTCCCTCAATCCCCTGCTTACCCCATTGCCGCAAATTTTTCAATAAAATGCGACCAAGGGATGGACTAATTGAGAAAAATTGGTATAAAGAAACTATTCAAAGGAATACTGCATGACAGCCAAACTTTATCTCGCAAATCCGTATCTACGTGATTTCTCTACCATGGTCAGCCGGACCGTCGAATCAGGAGACCAACAGGGATTGATACTCGAAGAAACTCTATTTTACCCGAGCTCCGGCGGTCAGCCCCATGATACGGGTACCATCAATGATGCCCCCGTTTTGGATGTATTTGAAGATGAAAACCAACAGGTTGTGCACCTGTTGGCGGAACCCGTTGCGGGAAATCGGGTGCGGGGAAGCATTCACTGGCAACGGCGATTTGACCACATGCAGCAACATACCGGGCAGCACTTGCTGTCCCAGGCGTTTGCCAGAGTCGCCGATGCAGAAACGATCTCATTTCATATGGGCAATCAAAGCGCTACCCTGGATTTGAATCAGGCCGGGCTTTCGATTGAAACCGTTGATGCCGTGGAAACGCTTGCCAACCGGATTATATACGAAAATCGCCCGGTAATTGGCCGCATCATAAAAAAAGATGAGCTGTCCCAATTTCCCGTACGCAAACCACCCACAATCGAGGACGACATCAGAATTATTGAAATCAAAGACTTTGATTATTCCCCCTGTGGCGGAACTCATTGTGCCGGCACCGGGGAAATCGGGATTATCAAAATCAGGCGTTTCGAAAACTATAAAGGTGGGTCCCGCATCCATTTTTTATGCGGCCTCCGGGCATTGAAGGATTATCAGGAAAAATCACGCATTATAAAAAAAATTGGTGAAAGCATGAGTACCGGGGATGCCGATCTTTATAAGAACATTATAAAAACCCGGGACGAGCTGAAAGTATTGCGGCTGGAACACAGCAGCCTGAACAAGCGATATATAAATATTGAAGCCCGCGCTCTATTTTCCGAACGCCGCGAAATAGAAAATACAAACGTCATCGTCAAGGTCTTTGAAGATCGGGATTCCAAGATATTAAAGAGCCTGGCCCGGCAATTAATAGAAAGTTTTCCCGGCACCGTGGTTCTGTTCGGAAATAATACCAAAGGCAAAGCCTCCCTGTTCTATCTGCGCTCAGAGGACGCTGCCTGGGACATGGGCAAGCTGATGCAGGAATCCTGCACGGTTATCAAAGGGCGCGGAGGCGGCCGGCCCCAGCAGGCCCAGGGTGGCGGTCCGGCCGTCGATAAATTGGAAACAGCCCTCCAAAGCGCGTATCGCAATCTATGCGCAGCAGCTGCCGGATTGAATCAACTGGATTAATTTTACTTCTAGCGTTATCGGGGGTTATTGCAGGAAACATTGGGCGAGCCACCATAAAAGGCAGATCGTGGATAGATACAGCGAACGCAGGAACTATAAAAGGTTGGTATATGAGGCGGAAATTGCACATGATCTTCCGGCCCGCAATAAAGTTTATGAAGGCAGACTATACAATTTCAGCAAGGGCGGCCTGTATTTTGAATCTGATCAACCCATCTTCCCGGGTGAAGAAGTATTCATAATTTTTAAAGATAATCCGCAAGCAACCGGTGATGAGATTATGTTTCAACTCCCCTTTGGGGTCAAAATAGTATGGCACATCTCTCGCCCGGATTCTTTTTTTCAATATGGATATGGCGCCCATTATATCGATAAGAACGACTCGCTGGAAAAATCCATCAAATTGCAGAAGTCGGAGCAGATGCAATTGCTGGCTGAGAATCCGGCCGCCGAGCAAGATCCCCGGGAGCACCCCAGAAGAAAATTCCACAAATCATACCGGCTTTGCTATAGGAACCGAAATTACAACGGCGAGGTCAAAAACATCAGCAAGGGTGGCGTCTATATCAAAACCGACATCAAACCTAAAGTCGGCAAACCAATCAGAATAGCCATATCCGGGAGTAAAATCCGCCGAAAATCTTATTTAACGGGCCTGATCGTGCGAGTCAACACGGATGGATTCGGTGTAAAATTCGATTCATGGTCAGTACGGTAAATCAGATGCCGGCAGATGGACTATCGCACGATCCCAACGGATCCGGGCTTCAGCTGGAGGAATTATGAAAATCGTCGTAGTTGGAGGCAATGGCACCATTGGCAAAAAGGTAAGCAGTCATTTCGCTAAGAAGCACGAAGTCATCATCGGTGGCAGAAGTTCCGGCGATGTTAAAATCGATATCGCCGACTGCAAATCGATTGAGGCGATGTATGAGTCCACCGGCAAGGTCGATGCGGTTGTCTGCATCGCCGGCGAGGCCAAATGGGCCGCTCTGGATTCGATGGCCGAAGAAGATTTTTATATCGGACTGAAGAGCAAATTAATGGGGCAGGTGAATCTGGTTCGAATCGGGCAGCATCATTTGAATGCCGGCGGCTCTTTTACCCTGACCACGGGCATTCTGGCTGATCACCCGGTGCTGCTGACCACAAGCCCCGCCATGGTCAATGGCGGAATTCACAGTTTCGTCAAGGCGGCATCGCTGGAACTGCGCAACGGAATTCGCATCAATGTTGTTTCCTCGGGGCTGGTTGAAGATGCCATCGATAAATATGAGACCTATTTCCCCGGCCATAATCCCATCCCTATGAATAAAGTAATTAACGGCTATGTAAAAAGTGTCGAAGGCGCGGGCACCGGCGAAATAATCCGGATGTATGATAATTGCTGATAGGGGAATAGGGCCGCGTCTCATAAGTTCTGTCTCGTTAAAGGGCAATTTAAAATTTGAAAAAATGTCTCGAACCTGGAGTAATGGAGTACTGGAGTATTGGGTTATCAAGGGAAGACTTCCAACCTTCAGACATTACTCCAACACTCCAACACTCCGAAATTTATAAACACGCCAAGGCCCAGACGGATCACTTTATTTGGGATTATCGATTAGAATTTGGGATTATCGATTAGAAAGTGTATAGCTACAGGACTATTCGAGGGTCAGCCGCACGGCGAGCGGCTTGTGGTCGGATGATTCATAGGGCAGGATCCGGGCTGAATCGATTGAAAATCCCCGGTAATAAACCCGGTCCAGGGGCAACTCGCTATGGATTCCAAATAGCGAGTTGAAAAATTCGGAATTTAAATCGCCCGTCGTACGGCCGGCCGGAAAATCAATCACTTCAGTCAGATTCAGTTCGACGATAAAATCTTCAACCAGCTGCAGCTTTTGCTGATTCCAGGTATTGAAATCACCGGCCAGGATGAGCGGGCCGACATGCATTCTCATCAGGGATTTGAGCTCGTTCAACTGGTCGCGAATCTTCAGATCGCCCCAGCGTTCAAAATTCAGCAGGTGCACATTGGCAGCGAGCAGGCTCCGGCCGTCGGGCAGGGGATATTCCGCGATCAGGGAAACTTTGGGCGCGGTTACGAAAAACTCCCGATACCGGGTGGTCACCGGCTCAATCCACACCGGCGGTATCCTGGACAATGTCAGCACCCCCACCGTTGCTCCACCGGGCCAGGGATAACTCCAGCCGTTGGCCAGATATCCCCCCAGCTGTTCCAACCGGATCAGGTCGGCCCGAGCCTCCTGGAGAAAGACGATATCCGGTTGTTCCCGGGCAAGGAGCTTTGCCAGATCGTCGGTAAATCGCGGATGGGCGCCTTTTTGGGCATTCCAGTTCACCAGGGTAATGGAACGGGGCAGCGGCTGATCCAGTTCCGAAAACTCCGCCACTTGCATAACTCCCGTCCCGCGGCACGAGACCGACAGAACAATGATCAGGAGTAAAAGATAATTAACGGCCGACTGGATCTTGCGGTGCATGGGCTGCTGTTTATGCAATAGGCCTACTTCTGTTCATCGAACTCTTTCCATTTGTAGTCGATAAATTCCAGGAGAACGCCGTTCATTTTTTTGGGATGAACAAAAGTAAATTCACAATCCCTGAAAGGACGGGGCCCCCCGATAAAGGGATAGTCCTGCTCTTTTAATTCGTCTATTGTCTCGCGCGTATTGTCGACGTTGAGACTGATCAGCATGACCCCTTCCCCTCTCTTTTCAATGAATCTGGCCACATCGCCATCGGGCGCTGTGGATTCCATCAGTTCGAACCCGACCTCCCCGACCCAATATCTGGCAACTTTAATTTTCTCGGGTTCATCGATATATTCGTCATCCGGTCGTTCCTTTCCCAATACCGGCTCCCAGACTTTTCGTGCTTCATCCAAATTTTTTACCGCTATGCAAATATGATCGATTTTGTTGATTTTCATCTCGCCCCTCCGTTCTCCGATCTTAGCTGATTAGACTAAAAGAAATACGAACTATCTAATAGCATTCGGGTGATCCGGCCGTCAAGTGATGATAATGGCTCGTATAAATGGCTACGCGTATTATTTTAGGTTGATAAATTTTACCAAATGAACTAATTGTTTAGAATAATGAACCAAATAGCAGTTCACCAATGGAACGCTTTGGAGGAAAAATGAAATCCATTACGATTCACGGTATTGATGATCCACTCGCTGAGCTATTAAAATCAAGGGCTCAGGCCGAAGGATTGAGTCTTAACAAAACTGTAAAAAAGATACTCGAAGAATCGCTCGGTGTGAAACCACGAAACAAAGGCATGCATCGAAGTGATTTCGAGGAATTTTGCGGTATGTGGTCACAATCCGAGTTAGAAGAATTCGAAGAGAACACCAACGACCTGAGAAAAATCCAAAATGAGGACTGGCAGTGAATAAAATTCTCGTTGATACGAATGCATATACTCGACTTTTGGTCGGACAGGAAAACGTCCTCGATGTTGTCGGAGCGGCAGAAACGGTATACATGTCGATATTCGTCCTGGGAGAACTTTATGCCGGTTTCGCAGGAGGTACCAGGGAACGCGATAACAAAGATGCGCTCAATAGCTTTCTACTCAAGCCCACAGTGAAGATACTAAATGCGACATCTGAAACGGCCCGAATTTTCGGTTCGGTGAAACAAAACCTAAAAAAGGCAGGCACCCCAATACCTATAAACGATGTGTGGATTGCGGCGCATGCTTTCGAAACCGGATCAACTCTGGTTACATATGACAGCCATTTCACTAAAATTGCAGGCCTGCGTTTGTGGGATGAAGTTTAAAGTAAGGATGAGAAAATAGATAATATTCCGCCACGCAGGCCTTTCTGAACAACCATCGTCATTTATTCATAAGGGACCGATAGTACGTATCGATGGTGTAGACGGCTGCCAGCGGATTATGCCCCAGCAGGCGGTCCTTGGCCGCCAGGACCGTGCAGGGTGCATCGGCATATTTCAGAAACAGGGAATCATGCCCCACGCACAATCCCATGACAATATTGAATTCCGTCTTTTCCTCGTTCATCACATAGGCTTGGGCAATGGGGTTGCACATGGACTCAAAACAGCCGATGTTGATTTTTTGATCGTCGCGCACCCCGATATCCTCTTTTGGTGTTCGTCCCATCTTGCACAGGGCTGAAACCATTTCAAAGCCTTCGGCGGCAAAGACTTTTTCAACGATTTTAGCTTCCGGCCGCAGCCCCAGGCAGAACGCCAGTCCGAGGCGTTTATATTTCATGCGCCGGGCAAACTCGACGGTCTCCAGGATGCGCGGTTTGACGGGCTTGACATGCTCATACCCGACCTTTTTGTTGGCATAGCCTTCGGCCTCCTGGATAGACGCCTGCCGCGCGAATTCCAAAATTTCAGGTTTTTTCAATTCCTCCAACGCAGCGTCAACCGCTGCCTGATAATTATCGGTCGGGCAAAAAGCGGGGGACTTGCCCCCTTCGGTTTGACACAACCGATCTTTGGTTTGAATCCCACAGCGGGCACAGCCGGCCAATGCCTGGCTCATGGATTACCTCCTATGTGGTTTGTGAAAACAGATGACAGATGACAGATGACAGAAAACAGATGTCAGATGACAGAAAAACCTCAGTTATTTGTTATTGGTTGTTCGTTATTGGTTTTCACCGATTGCCGAAAGCCGAAGGCCGAATGCCCTAATTTTCTTTTCGACTTCTGTTAGCCCTATACCTTTTACCCTACACCCTATACCTTAAACCCTAAACCTGCTTTATCGCCGAATACCGAATACCCGGTGCCCATTACCCAATACCGAGTACCCAACATCCAGTACCCATTACCCAGTACCCAATACCAAATACCCAGTACCTACAGCACCCCGACCATCTCCTGCGCCTTGGGAAACAGGCCGAAAATTCCGCCGGTATGGATGAAAATGACTCGCTCACCGAAGCATTTTGGATCACGCTTTAGCTCCTCGACCACTCCGTAAAACGCTTTCCCGGTATAGACCGGGTCCAGAAATATGCCTTCAGTCTGAGCTACTTCTTTGATAAGCTGCAACTCTTCGGTCCGAGAAAGCGCGTAACCGCGTCCGACATAGCCATCGATGATGTCAATGTCCTGATGCCGGTCAAACTCAATATCGAGATTAAAGTCTGCAACTGCCTGTTCGCAGATATCGCCGATTGCCCGCACAAAGTAATCCCGGTCATCACATATATTCACGCCGGCAACCCGCGCATTCACATCGAATATTTTGGCTCCCAGGATAAGCCCGGAAGTCGTCCCTCCGGAACCTGCCGCACAAATAATGGTGCATGGCTGCCGGGCTCCGCCCAGGTTGTTGGTGATGTCATTGACCAGTTCCTCGGTGGCGCGAACATAGCCCAACGCCCCCAGCGAGGTGGAGGCGCCCTCGGGGATAACAAAGGGTTTTCGACCGTCAGCCTGCAAGGCGGCAGCCTCTTGGGCCATCAATTCATCTCGCTTCAGGTATTCGTCCGGGCTGATCCACACAATCTCAGCTCCGGCCATGCGATCCAGTAGGATGTTGCCTTCAACAGGTGGCGGATTCGACGGGTCCGGTGTGCGCAGCAACAGCCGGCAGTTCAACCCCAGCATGGCACATGCGATGGCCGTCGCCCGACAATGGTTTGACTGTGCGCCTCCGCAGGTAATCAGCATATCTGCCTTCTGCCCCAGGGCCTCGGCCAGGATGAATTCAAGCTTGCGGATTTTATTGCCGGAAAGTGCAGCACCGGTCAAGTCGTCGCGTTTGATGTACAGTTCAACTCCTAATTTTTGGCTCAGACGGCGCAGCGGCTGCATCGGTGTCGGCAAACTTGCCAGGTTAATCTGGGGTGGAAACGAAAGGCTGCATGTTGTCATTATTCTATCCTTGATTACAAATGGTTTTGGCCGGAATCCACGATTACACGGCAACCCGGTGGCTCGAAGTTAGGTAGTCGGGATCCTTGAATCTCACAATCCTGCTTTTGGAGTCGGCTTGTTAATTTCTTTAGCCGGGGCCTTCATATACCAAACACGACCATGAGTAAAGAAAAGTTTTCCGAGACCTATCAGGTAAAACGCTCGACAGTGCCGGATCGGCATCAAAGCATCGGATTCGGGCAAAAATTTTCATCTTGAAAACACGGGAACTTGTTGCTATGCAGCAACTTTGTGCAACAATTGTGGTATAACATTCCGAGTTATGGCCACTGGGGTTCAACGGTTATGCGCTTGGATTCAAGATCATAGAAAAATAGTAGTTCTTTGAAATGCGAACACCAATGCAAGATATCACCTGTCGAAAAGCACGAAACAGTGATTCTGAAGCCATTCAGAACATCCTCATGCCGATCTTTAGGGAATATAAAATTATCCTGCCGAACAACTATTCCTTGGCAGATATTGAAAACCTTGAAGAAGAATACCTCGACAAATCCGGTGAGTTTGTCGTTTATTTGAAGGAGCAAACAATTATCGGATTCTTTGCTTTGCTGCCTTCCGTCGAAAACCAGGTTGAACTCAAACGCCTATACCTCACGCCAAGCGAGCGGGGCCAAGGCCTGGGTAATTCCATGCTTAAAGAGGCATTGAGAATAGCAAGGAAATCCGGCTACATCAAAATGCATTTAGAAACCGTCTCCAATTTTGTTGAAGCTGTATCCCTGTACCGGAAATATGGTTTTAAAAAAAATATAGGTGCAACGTTAGCCAAAGGGCATGATATTGCGTTGATAATGGATCTATAAATTACCCGCATTTCAATCAGCGTTCTCGACAATAATGTGCTAATAGCGCTCCACAGCGCGGTCCGAGGTTGACCTGATCCTGGGCGCCTGCATTTACACTCGATTGACATGCGGCCGCAATTCCGATAACACCCAAAATGAGCGAAAAATGGTCAATGAGGAGGCGATCTGAAGATGGGCACTGAGCCGATTCCGGAAATCGTATTGAATCAGGCGGATCCGAAACAGCGGGGACAGGCCTACGGCGAGGCGGCCCGGTCGCGCATTGAAAATATTTTAGCGGTCTACCGCGAAATTTTTCAGCGCATTACCGGTGAAACCTGGCAGGAAACCGTTGTACGGGGGGCGCCGTTCATACTCAAGGCCAGAGCCTTTGCACCGGATCTCGTGGACGAAATCCAGGGTATTGCCGAGGGCGCCGACCGCACTTTTGAAGACATTTTCCTGCTCAATGCCCGCTCCGAAATTCTATTCAATCCCCAGGTCCTGTCCCAGGAGTGCACCACGCTTGCGGCCTTGCCTGAAGTCACCAAGAATGGCGACATGCTGTTGGCCCAGAATTGGGACTGGTACGACGCCGTCAAAGATTGCCAGGTGATCCTTAAAATCGGTCGGCGCGGGAACCAACCGGCCCTGGTGACGTTCACCGAAGCCGGACAGCTGGCAAAGATCGGCATGAATACCGCCGGCATCGGCCTAGTTGTCAACAATCTCACCTCCGATCAGCCCCGCACGGGGGTGCCCTGGATCTTTCTCACCCGGCGTATCCTGGAATCGTCCCACCTGGCCCAGGCTCTGGGAATGGTGCTGAACACCGGCCGCGCCCACTCGATCAACTTTCTCATCGGGTACGCTGCCGGAGAAGCCGTCAATCTGGAAACTTCCCCGGTGGAGGCACACGTGACGTGGCCCGAAAACGGCATCTGTGTTCATACCAATCACTACCTCGAGGCGGGCCGCAATTTCCGGGACCTGAAACCCCTGCGGGATCCTTACCTGTCTACTTATCTTCGCTACCGCCGGGCCAGCCAGGGTCTGACCGAACTAAAATCCGCAGTCGATGTCCCGGGGATCCAAAATATTCTCAAAGATCACATGGACCGGCCGTTTTCCGTCTGCACCCACCGGAACCCGGCGGTCGAATCACTGCGGCAAATCGTCACCTGCCTGTCCGTCGTCATGAATCTGAGCCAAAAAGAAATTCACTACACTTTAGGCAATCCCTGCCGCAGCGAGGTACAGACGATTGAGATGGAAACGTAATTGGAGGTGGGAAGTCGGAATGAATGGAAGTCGGAAGTCGGAATGCGGCCTTCGACGAGCTCAGGCGAGACAAAGTCGGAAAAACGGAAGGGTATGCGGTATTTGGTATTCGGCAGAAGAAAACTGGTATAGGGTATAAGGTAAACGGTGTAGGGTTTTTACCTTACACCTTACACCTTATACCTTCTACCCTATACCTTTTACCTTATACCTCATACACTTTATATGTTTGGAATAACTAACAAACTGACAAAAAAACATTATTGCTCGAGAAGGAGACCTTATGTCCGCATCAGAAATCTGCTTTATGACCGCCACCGAGATGGTTCAGCGCATTCGCGACCGGGAGATTTCCTGTCGCGAGGTGATGGAAGCCCACCTGAATCAGATCGAACGTGTAAACCCACGGGTTAATGCCATCGTCACCCAAATTCCGGCCGATCAGGCGCTGAAATTGGCGGACGATGCAGACGACGCCCTGGCCCAAGGCCATGAAGTCGGTCCGCTGCATGGCCTTCCCATTGCCCATAAAGATCTGGTACCGACCCGGGGGATGCGCACGACTTTCGGCTCTCCGATATACAAAGACTTTGTGCCGGATCATGACGGCCTGATCGTGGAACGCCTGAAAAAGGCCGGCGCCATTACCATCGGTAAGACCAATACACCCGAATTCGGCGCCGGATCTCAGACCTTCAACCCCGTCTTCGGGGAGACGCTCAATCCCTATGACACCACCAAGACCTGCGGCGGCAGCAGCGGCGGAGCCGCCGTATCGCTGGCCTGCGGCATGCTGCCCCTGGCCGACGGCAGCGACATGGGCGGTTCACTCCGCAATCCGGGCAACTTTTGCAATATCACCGGCTTCCGAACGTCGCCCGGAAGGGTTCCGGTTTGGCCGCGCATGACGGCCTGGTTTCCCATATCGGTCCAGGGACCCATGGCCCGTACCGCGCAGGATGTGGCGCTGATGCTGAGCACCATCGCCGGCCCGGATGCCCGCAATCCCATCGCCATAGCTGAGCCGGGCAGTGTTTTCACGCAACCCCTGGTGCGCGATTTTAAAGACGTCAAGATCGCCTGGAGCAAAGACCTGGGAGAATTGCCCGTGGACCCGCAGGTCACCCAGGTTCTCGAAAAGCAGCGTCATGTATTTGAAGACTTGGGCTGCCTCGTGGAAGCGGGCCAGCCGGATTTTCGCGATGCAGACGAGGTATTCAAAGTCTGGCGCGCCTGGAGTTTCGAACTGCAATTCGGCGATCTCATGCAAGATCAGCGTGAGTTGATGAAAGAGACCGTGATCTGGAACATCGAGGAGGGGCAGAAGCTGACCGGCCCCCGGATCGGCCGGGCTGAAATCAAACGCACCGAGCTTTACCACCGCGTGCGGGAGTTTATGGCGACCCATGAGTTCCTGATCTGTCCCGTCAACCAGGTACCGCCGTTTGACATCAAACAGCCCTATATCGACCAGATCGACGGTGTCCCAATGGAGACCTACATCGACTGGATGAAAAGCTGCTACTACATCACCGTCACTGGCCTGCCGGCCATATCAGTGCCCTGCGGATTTACACCGGAAGGGCTTCCGGTAGGCGTGCAGATCGTCGGCCGACACAATGATGATTTCGGTGTGTTGCAGCTTGCACACGCGTTTGAGAAAGCCACTCAATTCTGGAAGCAACATCCAAGCGTGGCGCTATAATAGTACACTTATCGGTGTTTCAGGTGGATAAAATCCCAAATCTCAAGCACCAAATTACAAATAAATCTCAAATTACAATACTCAATGACCCAAACTGCCAAAGCTGGAAATGAAGATTGAAGATTGAAGATTTGACACTAAATCTCCGCCATCATTGCGATGACTCGCTATGCAACTCCAAGCGTGCCTGCCATGGTTGGAGGCGGACCAATTGGTTTGAGATTTTGAATTTGAATCATTGGAATTTATTTGGGATTTGTTTTTTGTTATTTGGAATTTTAAGTGAACTGACGAGGTTATTGCATTCAGCCGAGCAATTATTTCATTCCGAGAACCTGGCATTCCATGCCATAGCAGATTGACATACATTCCACTTTGTGGCATAAAGAATGGACCTCTCTCGATTTCTTGGCACGAATACCTGCTGACGGCAAAGGTGAAACCCATGGACAGTAAGGTTTATATTGTTAGATGCGAGGACTATGCCGATACCGAGGACAGGATCAACGACCTGATCGATCTGATGGGCGGTATGGGGCGCTTTGCCAAACAGGGCGAAAAAATCGTTCTCAAAGTCAACTTGCTGCGCGAAGCCCGGCCCGAGACGGCCGTTTGCACCCACCCGGCGGTCGCCGCAGCCGTCGGCACCCTGGTCAAACAAGAAGGGGCCGAGGCCGTCATCGCCGATTCGCCCGGCGGCGGTTACCGCTACAGCGAAAAGACCCTGAACAAGATTTATCGCACCAGCGGCATGCTTCAAGCAGCCCAAAAGGCCGGTTTGGCGCTGAACCGGGATACCACCTCCCGACCGGCCTCCTATGCCGATGGCATTCTGACCAAACACTTCGACATTATCACGCCGGTTTATGAATCCGGTGCCGTCTTTAACCTTTGTAAAATGAAAACGCATCTGTTCACCATGATGAGCGGTGCGATAAAAAATATCTTCGGCGTCGTTCCCGGCCTGTCAAAACCCGGTTATCATGCCAAGCTGCACGACCCCAAGCGCTTTGCCGGAATGCTGCTCGATCTGGCCCAATATATCTCGCCGCGCCTGTCTATCATGGACGCCGTGGTCGCCATGGAGGGCAATGGTCCCGGCACCGGGGATCCCAGACAGGTCGGCCTATTGCTCGCCTCAGAAAGCCCCCTGGCGCTGGATGTCGTGGCCGGTGAAATCATGGGCATCGATCGCAAGCTGAATTCGATTCTCATTGAGGCGGAAGACAGGGGGCTGCATCCCCACCGTATCGAGGACATCGAGGTCATCGGTGCCGAGCTGGCCGAGGTGAAAGTACCGGATTTCAGGCCGCCCCAGGTGGCGCCCGGAGACTTTGGATTGGATCCGATGCCCTGGCATCAAAGACTTTTGCAGCCTTACTTTAAAAATGCCTACTCGGTCAGGCCCAAGGTTATCTGGGAACGCTGCATCGCCTGCGGCACCTGCATCGAAGGCTGTCCGGTGCAAGCCGTCAGCTTTGTCAATGAAAAGGCCTTTGTCGACGACGACAAATGCATCCGCTGCTACTGCTGCCACGAACTGTGTCCTGAAGAGGCCATCGGCCTGCATCGCAGTCTGCTGTATCAGCTGCTCAAACCAACCTGATAAATAAATCTATTTTTAAACTTGCCACAGTGAATGAATATCGGACCTGATGTACATGTTTAATCTACCGACCTTCGATCTGCCGAATAGATTTATTTGTTATTTGGTGTTTGGAATTTTGCCCAATAAAATACTAAACTATCAAGCAACAGTTATCGGGACTATTTTATAACATGTTATTGAGTTAGAAACGTATGAAGCATTTTTTCCGCTGCCGATATGGGGTCGATCTTGCGGGCTTTCAGATCATCCAGCAGTTTCGCAAAGGAAGGAGAAACCTGGGCGTTGTCAAAGATCCGGTCAGTGACCATTTCCATGACCAGTTGACGAAAAAAGTGATATTCCCACTTATAGTTGTGTTCGCTGAAATAACCGCTGTCCAGTAAATACCGGCGGTGCCCCCAAAGGGTGTCTGCCAGTTCGACAATTCCCCCATTATTTACGGCCACGGTCTTTATCACCGGAGGACGCCAGTCGCTTTCCGATTTTTTGGCCAGATCGAGCATGGCCTGCAACTGCTCGACGACATCATCGGCCCCGGGGTGGTCGGCCTTGTTCACGATGAACAGATCCCCGATTTCAAGCAAACCGGCTTTCATCGCCTGAATATCGTCACCCATCCCCGGCAGACTGACAACGGCGGTAGTGTGCGCAAATTGGGCGATTTCCACTTCATCCTGCCCCACACCGACGGTTTCGATAATCACCACGTCATAGCCCATGGCGTCAAAAACCAGCACTGTCTCCCGGGTGGTCTTGCTCAGGCCGCCCAGGTGACCGCGGGTGGCCATCGATCGGATGAACACGCCGTCGTCCTTTGCATGGCGGCGCATACGGATACGGTCACCCAGCAAGGCCCCGCCGGAGATGGGGCTTGAAGGATCAATCGCCACGACCGCCACCAGCATGTCCCGTTGGCGAAATTCACCGATCAGGCAGTTGACCAGGGTTGATTTGCCGGAACCCGGGGGCCCGGTCACGCCGATCACAAAGGCCTGGCCGGTATGGGGATATAGATGCTTGAGCATTGCGATGCCTGCGGAATCCTCTTCTTCCAACAAGCGAATCAAGCGGGCTCCCGCCAGTTGATTTCCATCGATGATTTTTTGCACTAGATTTTGCATCTTCAATTGCTATCCCCCTAGTTTATCCAAACCAAGCGATTTACTACTAAGTTCTCCAGCCTTAGCCACTGCAATGCGAAAATTCCAAATCGTAGGGTGGGCTGTGCCCGGCAAATATTGCCGGTGTCACGCAACTGGGATTTCAAGATACGCGATCTCCGTTTATAAGGGTCGACACTTTTGTCACTTTTGCCTATTCGCTGCTATCAAGTTAAAAACTGAATCGTATAATAGAGAGAATTTCTTATTTATTCAATATTCAATCTAATACCTTCAATTTGTTTTCTGATGTCCTGTCGGAAGGCTGTGGTTGAAACCGGATTCCCTACTTTTTTCTTGACTAAACATCAATGTAGCTAATATATAGCTATAAAGTAAGTAGTAAAACTTGCCGCCAATTTGATAATTTCCAACATAATTAACTGAATTTACGTAAATTTATTATCAAACAAAGGAGAATACCGATGGCCGATTTAAGCTGGTTGCCAAGAGAGTCAGGAATCAAGGACCATTTTCTCTGGGGCGATGAACATTTCTCGGACGAAGCCCCCGGCGTCATCTTCGAAAAAAAACCCATCCTCGATCCCCAAGGAAATCCGGTCGATGACCTTTTTTCCGCCTGGATCACATTGAACAACCCCCGTCAATACAACTCCTATACGACGGAAATGGTTAAAGGTGTAATTGCCGGTTTTCAACGGGCATCAGCCGATGCCTCGGTGGTTGCGGCCGTGTTCACAGCCATGGGCGACAAAGCCTTTTGCACCGGGGGCAACACCAAAGAGTATGCCGAGTACTATGCCGGCCGGCCCCAGGAGTACGGCGCTTACATGGATCTTTTCAATGCCATGGTCGACGCCATTCTCAACTGCAAAAAGCCCACGATTTGCCGGGTCAACGGCATGCGGGTAGCCGGCGGCCAGGAAATCGGAATGGCCTGTGATACGACCGTTTCAAGCGATTTGGCCATCTTCGGCCAGGCCGGCCCCAGACACGGATCCGCACCGGACGGCGGCAGCTCGGATTTCCTGCCCTGGATGCTGCCCATGGAATTGGCCATGTGGAACTGTGTCTCCTGTGAAATGTGGAGTGCCTACAAGATGAAGCAGCTCGGGCTTATTTCCAAATGTGTGCCGGTCATCAAGGACGACAGCAATTGGGTTCGCAATCCGGCTATCATAACCGACAAATACGTCGATGACGGCGAAATCGTTTACGGGGAATTCAAAGGCGGCGACGCGGCCAAGAAAGCCCGGGAGTATGTCAAAAATTCCACCACCGATTTCGAACTGCTGGATGGGGAAGTCAACCGGATTTTATGGACCTACACCAACCTGTTTCCGGGCTGTCTCATAAAAAGTGTGGAAGGCATCCGCTTGAAAAAGAAATTTTTCTGGGATCAGGCCAAAACCATCAACCGTCACTGGCTGGCGGTCAACATGAATGCCGAAGCTTATCTCGGCTTTGCCGCCTTCAACAGCAAAAAAATTACCGGTCAGGATGTGATCGATTTCATCGAATTCCGCCGCCGCCAGGCCCAGGGCGCTGCCTTTGATGCCGAATTCATGGCCGCGGTATTGGGCAAACCGAAAGAATAGGTATTCGGTATTAGGTATTAGGTATTGGGTATTAGGTTTAGTGTCTACATATTGAAATCCCATCATGTTTGCACAGGATTTGTGACTGTGGATGACATATATAATAAATCCGCCGAAGGCGAACCATAAATATTCAATCTTCAATCTTCAATTCCGGCTCTGCCGGGTTGGGTATTGGGCAAAAATACAGTAATAGCTATATACTAACCAACGAATCAATCAACCAATCAACTAATCAACTGAATCCGATAACGGAGGATTTATGTTACTAGAAGGAAAAAATGCATTGGTCACCGGCGGTTCCCAGGGAATCGGAGCGGCTGCATCCCTGGAACTGGCGCGCGAGGGCGCCAATATCTGCCTGACCTACCGCAAACACGAAGCCGAAGCCAAAAAATATGCCGAGGAAATTCAGCAAATGGGCCGCCAGGCTCTGGCAGTGCAATGCGACATCGCCTCCTTTGCCGATGCCGAACGGGTCGTCAAAGCCGCCATGGAGGAATTCGGCAGCCTTGAAATTCTGGTCAATAATGCCGGCATGAATTGGGACGGTGTAAGCTGGAAGATGACCGAAGAGCAATGGGACCGGGTGCTGGAAGTCAACCTGAAAGGGTATTTCAATTTTACACGGCAGGTTGCACCGGTATTTAAAGAGCGCAAATACGGCAAGATTATCAATGTGACATCGATTAACGGGCTGCGCGGCAAATTCGGGCAAACCAACTATTCCGCATCCAAAGCCGGCATCATCGGCTACACCAAGGCCCTGGCCAAAGAGCTGGGCGCCTTCGGCGTCAACGTCAACGCCGTGGCTCCGGGCCTGATTGAAACCGCCATGCTGAGAGAATCCGAAGCCAGGGATAAAATCATCGACCTGGCCATGGGCGAAAGCGCACTCAAACGCGTCGGTCAGCCCGAGGACCTGGCCAACCTGGTCGCTTTTCTGGCCTCGGACAAGGCCCGGCACATTACGGGTGAGATCATCAAGATCGACGGCGGACAGTATATATGAATGGCGAATGACGAATGTCGAATGTCGAATGAGCGATGCTTGAAATGAGCTAGATTGCCTAAATGACAAAAATTAAGGAATCGCTTCGCTCTATCTCTTTTTACGAAAATTGATAGAATACCTCAATTTTAGATCATTTTAGATCATTTTTAATTTTAGCTCATTTAATGAATCGGACCAATAGTGTGAAAGAGTACCATCAAACACTAATCATAAAACACTAATTTCGGAGACAATCTATGGGCAAGGTAGCAATTATCGGAGTTGGTCAGAGCACGTTCGTCAGGTCCTATCCCGGGTCCATCCGGGAGCTTGCGTTCGATGGATTCAGGGATGCCATGGCGGATGCTCAAATCACCACCAGAGATATCGGCGCATCGGTAATCTGTTCGGCCCCGGAGTATGACAAGCAGCGCTCGCCGGCCGGGGTTTTTGCCGAGTACCTGGGTCTCAACCCGCAACCCACATTCTACGTGGAAAGCCTCTGTTCATCGAGCAGCATGGGCGTCCGGCTGGCCTATTCGCTGGTCAAATCCGGGCTGCACGACGTCGTGGCCGTGATTGGATTTCAGAAAATGTCGGAAATCTCATCGTCCGAATCCCAGGAACGCATGGGACGGGGCGCCGACATTCAATGGGAAAGCCCGTTCGGCACCATGATGCCGGCCTACTACGCCATGTATGCCCGGGCCCACATGGACAAATACGGCACCAGCCCCGATGACCTGGCACTGATCAGGGTCAAGGCGGCCACCTACGGGCAGCTCAATGATCGGGCGGTCTACCGCAAACCGGTGACGTTCGACATGTTCACGGATCCGGCCAATCGCATGGCCGGCCCGGTGGCCAGTCCCCTGCGCGTCGGCGACTGCTGCGCCAACGCTGACGGTAGTTCCTGCATCATCGTCGCCAGCGAAGAAAAGGCCAAAGCCTTGAGTCAAAAACCGGTCTGGATCAAAGGGCTGGGTGCGGCAACCACCAGTGTCAACCTGGCTGGACGCGACGTGTTTACCGGCCTGACCGTCGCCCGCCAGGCCGGCAAGCAGGCTTACGAAATGGCAGGCGTCACACCAGCCGACATCGATGTCGCCGAGGTGCACGACTGTTTTACCATCGCGGAGATGATGGCCTACGAGGACCTGGGCTTCGCCGAGCCGGGTGAAGGCAAGGAGTTGATCAAAAACAAGGAGACTTACAAGGAAGGCAGCATCCCGGTCAATGTGGACGGCGGCCTGCTCTCCAAGGGTCATCCAATCGGGGCCACCGGCGGCTCTCAGATCCGGACCGTCGTGCTGCAGCTGCGGGGCGAAGCCGGCGACATCCAGGTCAAAGACCCGGAAATCGGACTGGTACATAATATCGGCGGGGTGGGCCTGTACGGCAACGTGACCATACTGGGCAGGTAATTTAGACTAGACAAAATTTGGAATTTGTTTTTATATATTTTTTCGGAATCCGATCACTCGTTCTATAATTGGTAGATATTACTTTACCGCATCGGCATCGGATTCCATAACGAGGAAGAAAAAATATAAAAGGAAGAAAAAATATGGGTAAAGTCAAAGAAGTGGATGATCGATTCAAAAAATTCGGCACGGTCAGCTTTACTTCCATCACCAAAACCAACGACTTCATCGACTACCTGGAAAGCGGCGCCGTTAAAGGCACCCGCTGCAAGACCTGCGGCCTGGTTTTCTTTCCGCCCCGATCGGATTGTTATCAATGCCTGTCCGACAACATAGAGTGGTTTGAAGTCAGCGGCAGCGGCAAACTGGTGACCTTCAGCAAGCTGGAGTATGCTCCCATCGGATTTCAGGACGATGTTCCCTACTGCATCGCCTTGCTCGATTACGGTGACTATAAGGTGTTCGGCAGAATCGACCGGGAGTTGCCGGATGAAGAGATAAAGATCGGCATGGCCATGAAAACCGCCGTCAACACCCTGCCCAACGGCCAGTTAAACTATGTGTTCCAAAAGGCGTGAAAAGTTGGGTATTGGGTATTCGGTATTCGGTATTTGGTATAGGGTATTCGGTATTAGGTATTGAGTACTTGGTATTGGGTACTAGACAGTTATCAACTCAGTATTGCGAAAAAAGCGCAAAATTATTTTCAGTTTCTTTGTAAACCTTTGGTATAAAGACGTTTACGAAAATAAATATTGGCGTCAACTTTTCAGATAGCCTATAAACTAAATGATTGATTGTAATATGATAGACAGAGCGAAGCGATACCACAAATCTTCAATCGTCAATCGTCAATCTTCAATCCTTTAAAAGGACACAAATCATGACCGAACTCAAGAACCTGAAATTCGAAAAGGCTGACGGTGTTGCGCGGATCACCCTCAATCGACCGAAGTTCAACATGATGAACATCGAAATGATGCAGGAGCTCAACGGCCTGTTGGAAGATCTGCTCGAAGACGACGATTTGAAATGTGTCGTCATCGACGCTGAAGGCAAACACTTTTGCACCGGGGTCGAAGTGGCGGACCACAAGCCCGAGCAAGTGGATGAGATGATTGCCACCTTCAACCGCATTTTTGAACTCAGCGACCAGCTCGAGGTGCCGATCGTGGCCGTCGTCCAGGGATTTTGTCTCGGCGGCGGCATGGAACTGGCCATCGCCTGCGATGTAATTGTCGCCGGCCAGGGTGCCCAATTCGGACAGCCCGAGATAAAAGTGGGATTTTTTCCGCCCTATGCCGCCGTACGGCTGCCCCAGCTGATCGGTCCGGCCAAGGCCATCGAAATCTGCACCAGCGGAAAATTCTACAGGGCCGAAGAAGCCCGCAGCCTGGGGATGATCGCCCATGTGTTTGAAGACGAACAGCTCGCCGAGTCGGCAGAAAAGCTGGTGAAAGAGATCCAAGCCAACAGCCCCCTGATCATCCGCCTGAACAAGCGCGCGGTCAAACAGCACCTGGGACTGAGTTTCAAGCCGGCCCTGGAAGGCGTCAGCGATCTGTTTCTCAACACCCTGATGAAAACCGAGGACGTGTTGGAAGGAATCGCCAGCTACGAGGAAAAGCGCAAGCCGGTGTGGAAGAACAAGTAACGCACGGAGCGTGGTGCGGGGTGCGTGTTTCGTGTTGCGCGTTACGAGGTGCGGGGGTGCGGGGTACGAGGTGCGGGGTACGAGGTGTGAGGTACGAGGTGTGAGGTACGGAATACGCGGTGCACGTATCGCGGTGCGCGGTGAACGGTGATATAAAGCCTAATAGGTGAAACCCGTAACCGCAACTTGGAACCCGAAGCATTTAACTGGTAACTCGAAACACGTAACCCGAAACCCGGAACTCGTAACACGCAACCCGAAACCCGGAACTCGTAACACGCAACCCGAAACCCGGAACTCGTAACACGCAACCCGAAACCCGGAACTCGTAACCCGTAGCCCGCAACAGGAGTACTTATGTCACAAATAGAAAAGATCGCCGTAATCGGCGCCGGCAATATGGGCAGCGGCATTGCCCAAAAAATAGCCCAGGAAGGGCTGGATGTGGTGATGATCGACCTCAAGGATGAATATGTCGAACGGGGCCTGAATATCATCCGGCAAATGCTGCAGGAAGGGGTGGAGCGCAAAATATTTAAACCGGAACAGGTCGAGGAGGTATTCTCCCGCATCGAAGGCACCTCAGATTTTAATGCCGCAGCCGATGCGGACCTGGTGATCGAAGCCGTTTTTGAAGATAAACAGGTGAAGGCGGACCTGTTTAAAAAGCTGGATCAGATCTGTTCGCCGAAAACGATTCTGGCAACCAATACATCCAGTTTCTATGTCAAAGAGTTCGCCGAACAGACGACCCGACCGGATCGCTTTATCGGCCTGCACTATTTCTTTCATCCGGCGAAAAATCGCCTGCTGGAAGTCATCCCCCACGAATCAACCAGCCCGGACACCATCGCAAAATCCCTGTTGGCGGCCAAATTGCACGGCAAGACGTCAATTGTTGTCAAAGATGCACCGGGGTTTGCGGTAAACCGCTTTTTCGTACCGTTTCTCAACGAAGCGGCCCGCATGCTGGAAGAGGGCCTGGCCAACATCCCCACGATTGAAGCGGCCGCCAAGCAGGCGTTTAAAATCGGGATGGGTCCCTTCGAACTGATGAACGTCACCGGGATTCCCATTGCCGTGCATGCGTCGACGACCCTGGGCAACGAGATCGGCCCCTTTTATGCCACGGCCGCCATCCTCAAGGCCCAGATGGAAAAAAATGAAAACTGGGACCTGACCGGCGACCTGGACGAATCCAAACTGGCGGCGGTCATCGAACGCTTTTACGGCGTGTGCCTCGGTGTGGCGGCCGCGCTGGTGGATGAAGGCGTGGCGACCATCGAGGACACCGACCGGGGCGCCAAAATCGGACTGCGCTGGATCATGGGACCTTTTGAGATCATGAATAAAATCGGGGTGGATCGAACCTATGCCGCCGTTGAAGCAATCGCCCAAAAATATGACGATTTCAAGATGCCCCAGGTTCTGGCGCGCCAGAAGGAGCTCGGCCGACCCTTTGAGTTCAAATTCGTTGATCTGGAAGTCAAAGAAGACATCGGCTACATCACCCTGAATCGACCCGAAGCCATGAATGCGCTGAATCCAACCGTAGTCGCCCAGCTTGGCCAGTGTTTTTCGGAGGCGGAAAAAAATGACGCGGTTGAAGCAATAGTGTTCCAGGGCGCCGGCAAGGCGTTTGTAGCCGGCGCCGATATTCGATTCTTTGTCCAAAAAATCAAGGCCGATAGGATTTCCGATATCTATGAATTTACCAGCCAGGGGCATGATCTCCTGCTCAAGATTGAAAATTCTCCCAAGATGACCATCGCCGTCCTCGATGGATTATCTTTGGGTGGCGGCAGCGAGTTGGCCCTGGCCTGCCAGGCGATTGTGGCGACGCCGGCCGGTTCCATGGGATTTCCGGAAACCGGTATCGGCATCTTTCCCGGACTGGGCGGTATGCTGCGCACGGCACGTATGGTTGGCCCGGAACTGGCGAAATATTATGTATTTACCGGCTCACCCATCTCGGCCCGGGATGCCCATGAGCTCGGCATTGTCACCAAACTCGTCATGCCGGCCGAGGTCGATTCCGCCATCCGGGAGCTCATGTCCGGGGATAAGCCCTCTAAATACAGCCGGCCGGAAATTCCGTCCAAATTGCAGCCCCTGGCCCAGGTGGGCAATGCCGAGAACGTAGCCAGACTGCTGGCCGGCAAACCGCCCCAAGGCGTTACCGAGGAACTGGCGGCTAAGGTAACCAAGGTAATCGGCTTCAAGGCCCCCGTGGCGTTGAAATTAAGCAACGATATTATTGATCAGCAGGAAGGCAAATCCATGGAGGAAGCCGTAAAACTTGAGCTTGGACGCCTTCATGAGATATTTTCCACGGCCGATGCCCTGGAAGGATTGTCCAATGTCGGACGTCGGGTAGAGTTTAAAGGCGAATAAATGACGAAGGAAGAAAAACGTTTTGCTGAAGGCTGGAAAAAAGGCGATTTTCAATGAGCCATGGCTAACGCAACCGGTGGCTTTATATTCGCAAATTTATAAATTGTCTTCCTCAAATTAACTAAAATGCCTATAAGTAAGGCATTCTATTTATTTTCATAGATCTCAAAGAAAAGGAACGCACTATGCACAAATTATTAACGGACAACCCAGGTGAAAAAATGCTGCTGCTGGGCAATGAGGCCATTGCCCGGGGCGCCATCGAAGCGGGCGTGGCTTTTACCAGCACCTACCCGGGAACCCCTTCTTCGGAAATTTCGACCAATTTTTTCCAGATGGCCCGGGAAAGTGAACTTTATTTTGAATATTGCACCAATGAAAAGGTGGCCATGGAAGTGGCGGCCGCGGCCGCAAACTCAGGCATCCGCAGCATGTGTGTCATGAAGCACGTGGGGGTGAACGTGGCCGCCGACGCCCTGATGACCCTGGCTTATGTGGGCATAAAAGGCGGGATGGTGATTCTCTCGGCGGACGACCCGTACATGTTCTCCAGCCAGAACGAGCAGGACAACCGCTACTATGCTAAGCTTGCGGGGCTGCCGATGCTCGAGCCGTCTTCCGTTGAAGAGGCCAAGGAGATGCTGCCCTATGCCTTCGATCTTTCCGAAGAGCTGCAGGAGCCGGTATTGTTTCGGACCACCACCCGCATCAATCATTCCAGCGGCGTGATCACCCTGAAAGAAATCAAAAAACCGAACACCAAGGGCAACTTCACCAAAGACCCGCTCAATCTGGTGGTGGTTCCGGCCGTTGCCCGCCACCTGCACGTCAAACTACTCAAAAATTATGACAGCGCCCAGAAACTGGCCGAAAAATCCGACAGCAATTTCATTACCGGCAGCGGCAAATGGGGGGTTATCTGCAACGGCGTGAGCTATAATTATGTCACGGACGCCCTCAAGGATTTAGACTGCAGCGACAAAGTTAAAGTGCTGCGCATCGGATTTTCCCATCCCCTGCCGCCGATGCTGATCAAAAACTTTCTCAAAGAAAGCGAGAAAGTGCTGATCGTGGAAGAAGGCGAACCGTACATGGAAGAGGCCGTCAAAGCCCTGGCTCAGGAAGAAGGTCTGACGCTGCCCATCAACGGCAAGACCGAAGGGTTGTTTACCCGGCTTTATGAATACAACCCGGCCCAGGTCAAGCAGTGCATTGCCACATACTTTGATCTGCCCTATACACCGGAGGCGCCCATTGATCTTTCCGATGTTCCGACGGTTCCCCAGCGCCCGCCAACGTTGTGCGCAGGCTGTTCCCATCGTGCCACCTATCACGAAGTCAAAAAAGCCACCGAAGGTATGAATACCATCTTCCCGTCAGACATCGGCTGCTACACGCTCGGGCTGCTGCCGCCGCTCTCTGCGGCTGATTTTCTCATCTGTATGGGATCATCCACCGGCTCCGTCGGCGGTTTCTCCCAGGTCAACAATGATCAGAAAGTCATCTCGTTTATCGGGGACTCAACCTTTTTCCATTCCGGCATTCCGGGCCTGATCAACGCCGTTTATAACAACCACAACTTTACCCTGGTCATTCTGGACAACGGCACCACGGCCATGACCGGTCACCAGCCCCACCCGGGCGTGGACATGAACCAGTTGCAGATGCCCGGCTATGGCAAGGTATCCATCGAAAAAGTCGTCCGGGCCATCGGCGTCGAGCACGTCACGGTCATCAAACCGTACAAGGTTAAAAAAAGTATCGAAGCGATCAAGGAATCCGTCAATTACGAAGGGGTTTCCGTCATTATATCGGAAGAAATCTGCGCCCTTTATGCCAATGCGTTGAAATTGCCGAAGCACAAGCCGTTCTATGTCGGTGAAAAATGCAAGAACCACAAGACGTGCATTGACTCTCTGGCCTGTCCGGCGTTTTACATTTGGGAAGACCGGGTCAAGATCGATGCCAATTTGTGCACTGGATGCGCCGTCTGTGCCCAGATCTGTCCGGAAAATGCGATTCGCCGCGTAAAAACCGAGGAACAGGCGCAAGGACACTGATATGGATAGGTTCAAAGGTTCAGGGTTCAGAGGTTCAAAGGTTGAGAAAGGTAAATTTAGCCAAGTTAAAAGCTCAAAGCTGAAAGCTGAAAGCTCATAGCTCAAAGGCCGGGGAAATATCGAAAATATGACGAGAGGTCTGACGAAAAGGGTTCCGATAAAAAATACGGGAAAAAATAATATATTTTTCCCGGCGTTCAACCCGATCGAACTTTTTAACCCATAAAGCTGAAATTTAAAGATTAAACCATTTACAATAAAGTATAGGGAAAAATATGGAGACAAAAAGATTAGTCATAGTGGCAGTTGGCGGGCAGGGAAACTTATTGGCTTCCAGTGTGCTGGGTGAAGCGGCTTTGCTGTCGGGGATTCCCCTGCACATGAGCGAAATTCACGGCATGGCTCAACGGGGCGGCGTGGTCGAGTCGTCACTGGTTTTCGGTGATGCCACGAGTACCATCATATCCGATGGTGAGGCGGACATTTTAGTCGGTTTCGAACCGGCCGAAACGTTAAGGGCAATCGGCAAATGCAATGCCAATACGATCGTTATCACCAACCTGGCGCCGTTGATGCCGTTTACGGTCAATATCGGCCAGGGAGTATACCCGGATTTGCAGGAACTTCAGCAGCTCATCCGCAACAAAACCGCCAAGCTGATCGCATTTAACGCCGCGGCGCGGGCCAAGGAAGCCGGCAATCCGCTGTCCGTCAACATGGTGCTGCTGGGGGCTTTGACCCAGACCGGTGTCTTGCCTTTGTCGGTTGATCAGGTCAAAGAGGCCATGCGGACCAAGACCAAGAAGGCATTCCTGGATTCAAACCTGAAAGCCTTCGATCTGGGTTTTGCAACGGCCGAAGCCGCATAATTTATCCGCCTAATTTCTCCGCCCTGGATAATAGAAATATAGCGGGATAATAGAAATGTAGCGGGAATATGGAGGGCGCTGCGCTTATTGACCAAAAAAATGGGCTATCGCAATGCGGGCGGACAAATTATATAAAAAGACATGAATTGGAGACTCCCTTAGATGGGTTTATTCGGAAACCATAAAATAGATAGAATTCCTCAAATCTTCAATCTTCAATCTTCATTATTCATTAACTTCAGGGGGGTTGTATATGAATGACAAATCCGAGTTTAATCCCCAGACATTCGCCGTGGTCGGGGCCGGACCGGTCGGATGCATTGTTGCCGCTTTTCTCGCAAAAGGTGGCTATGAGGTCATCCTTTGTGATGTCATCAATGATCTTCTGACGCCGGCCCTGGATCCCGGGATTATTCTTGAAGGTTCGGAAAACCTGCAGCAAAAGGTCTCCAAAACCATTACCAATATCGATGAGCTGGCCCGGCATGACCCGGATGTCATTATCATCACGGTCAAGGCCCACGCGCTGCCGCTGATCGCTTCGTCAATCGAGGGATTTCAGCGTGAAGGCATGTATGTAGTCAGCTGGCAAAACGGCATCGATACCGAGTTGGAGCTTTCCAAAATTCTGGGCCGGGGACCGGTGATGCGCGCGGTGGTAAACTATGGCTGCGGACTCGTCGGCCCGGCCCACGTGCGCATTCCGTTTCATCATCCCCCCCACTACATTCAGGAGTTGGATCCCGCAACCCACCCGGCAGCCGCCGGAATTGCCAGGGCCTTGAGCAAGTGCGGCCTGGAAACAGAGCACACGGCCGACATCATTTCCATGGTCTGGCGCAAAGCGGTGTTGAACTCCTGCATGAACCCGGTGTGCGCGGTAACCGGACTGACCATGTCCCGGGCAATGAACGATCCCATCGTTTACCAGACCGTCGACTGCCTGGTTAAAGAATGTTTGAAGGTTGCCCGGGCCAACGAGATCAATGTGGGCTGGGATTTTTATCCCCACGCCATGGAGTACATGGGCAATGCGGGGGACCACAAACCATCGATGCTCATGGACATCGAGGCCAATCGGCGTACGGAAATCGATTTTATGAATGGAAAATTTGTGGCATACGGTTCAAGGGCCGGAATCGATACCCCGTATAATCACACCCTGTGGACGCTGGTCAAGGGGTTGGAATCGAAATAGGGAATAGTTATTCGTTATTGGTTATTGGTTATTTGGATCTATTTCGTCACAGTTTCAAATTGCCATATTTTATCAAAATATCAGCAATTTGTAATTCTTTATGGAAAAAATGAGCTAAAATTGAAAATGAGCTAAAATTGAGGTATGCTGCCTATTTTATAAAAAGATAGAGCGCAGCGAATCCATAATTTTAGTCATTTTGGGCAATTTAGATCACTTCAGTCATTCCTTTATGAATCGTAAAATGCTTTTCGTCGGCACGGATGTGGGGGCTTCGCGAACCAAGGTGGCGATTCTCGATGCCGACAAAAACTTGCTGGGTTGGGCGGTCAAAAAGTCCGGTACCGATTTCGCCGCGACGGCCCAATCCTGCCTGGAATTGGCCCTCGAACAGGCCGGGGCCCAACAGTCGGATATTAGCGGCGCCGTGTCAACCGGTTACGGGCGCAACAACGTGGCCTATGCCGAAAGCAGTAAAACCGAAATCGGTTGTCACGCCAAAGGGTGTTTTTTTTATTTTCCGTATGCAACGACCATTATCGACATCGGGGGCCAGGACAACAAAATCATCAAGTTGGACGACCGGGGCCTGCGCACCAATTTCAAAATGAATCGCAAGTGTGCGGCCGGAACGGGGGCCTTTCTGGAAGAGATGGCCATGCGGCTGGATGTCCCCCTCGAAGATATGGACGGCCTGGCGCGTCGTTCGGAAAATATGGTCAAATTGGGAAGCTTTTGCACTGTTTTTTCGGCCACCGAGGTATTGGAAAACATCCGCCGGGGCGTCAAGCTGCCGGACATCGTCAAGGGCGTCTTTTTTTCCATGGCCAAACGGGTGTTGGAAATGGAGGCGTTGACCGACAAGGTGGTCATGACCGGGGGGGTTGTTGCCCACAATCCATACCTCGTAAAAATGACCGAAGAAATTGTCCAGCGCTCGATCCTGGTACCCGAATTTCCCCAGTTCACGGGTGCCATCGGCGCGGCACTGTATGGGATGTAACAATGGTTTACGGTTTAGGGTGTAAGGTGCAGGGTAAAAAAAGAATTTGTAAGTTGGAAGGCGGTTAAGGAGAACGGTATTCGGTATTCGGCATTCGGTATTCGGCGTACGAGGCACACTTAATTTTTTTAAGATATATGTGTCATCCCGCGTTAGCGGGGGTATTCGGTTCACGGCGTATGGGGGGAAAACAGCTGTAGGGTGCAGGGGTCATACTTTACACCTTATACCATATACCGATTTCGATGACGATGATATTCAATTAGAAAAAATGAGCAGGCTCACAATGGCCAAAGATAGAAAAGTAACCAGAAATAAACTCAAATCCGCCGGTGCAATCAGCAAATTTATGGCGGATTATTATTATGAACTGCATGCCGCATCGCAAAGCGGCAATCCACCGATCGCCTGGTGCACCAGTGTGGGGCCGGCGGAAATATTGCGGGCCATGGGCTACCTGGTTTACTTTCCGGAAACCCACTCCGCCATGCTGGGCGCCACCCGCATGGCCACCGATCTGATACCCGAGGCCAATGCCCTGGGCTACTCGCCGGACATCTGCTCCTACCTGACCGCTGACATCGGGGCATTCCTAAAGGGCGTGACCCCCCTGGCCAAAATCTATGAAGGCATTACCGGAATTCCCAAACCGGATGTTCTCGTGTTCAACACAAATCAATGCCGCGACGTCCAGGACTGGTTTACCTGGTATGGTGATAGATTCAAGGCCCCGGTGCTGGGGGTCTACACCCACCGCAACGTCGGTGATGTATCCCAGGCCCTGGTCAGCTCCATCGCCAAACAAATGCAGGAGTTGGTCGCCTCTCTCGAAAAAATATCAGGCAAATCTCTGGATATGGACCACCTGAAACAGGTGGTCGCACTGTCGCGGGAGTGTTCGGAACTCTGGAAAAAAGTGCTGCAAACCGCCGCCAGCCGACCTTCGCCGCTGACCTTTTTCGATGCCACAACCCTCATGGGACCGGCCGTGGTCGGCCGGGGTACCCGACAGGCGGTGGACGTGTTTAAAGCGCTGCTGTTGGAGTTGGAGGAGCGCATCAAAAACAGCGAAGGCGCCATTGATGATGAGCGTTTCAGAATATATTGGGACGGCATGCCGGTGTGGGGCCGGCTCAGGGCCCATTCCGAGTTGTTTGCGGGTCTGAACGCCAATGTTTTGGCATCGACATACTGCAACAGTTGGATCTTCTCCGCCTTGAACCCGGAAGATCCCTTCAGCAGCATGGCAAAGGCCTATACGGAACTCTTCATCGTGCGCTCGGATGAGGCCAAGGAAAAATACATTCGGGACATGCTGGCGCTATTCAAAGTGGACGGCATCATCTACCATGACGCCAAGACCTGCCCCAACAACTCCAATTGCCGCTACGGCATGCCCCAGCGCCTCGAGAAAAAGTCCAGCATCCCCAGTCTGACGATCCATGGCGACCTAAATGATCTGCGTCTGCTGTCTGATGAACAAACCAAAACCAATGTGGAGGCCTTTATCGAGCAGTTGGAGGAAAGAAAGTAAAAAAAATGACTAAAATTGAAAATGACTAAAATTAAGGTATGCTATCTCTATTAAAATAACAAAATTCCTTCATTTTAGATCATTTTAGGCATTTTAATAATTTTAGCTCATTTCTGACTATTCGCCGACAAGCAGGTTCGTACTGATAATGTAACTATAAAATTCACACGTACACGGAGGTACCACCCCATGCCCTCTTGGATGAATATCGGTCAAATCCAAAAAGTAAATGCCAAGAAGTTTAAGGACACGGTTGCATTGATGGATCAGGATCGCTCGTTTACCTATCCGGCCATGAACAAACGGGTCAATCAGCTGGCCCACAGCCTGGGCGGCCTGGGGCTGGCAAAAGGGGACAAGGTGGCGGTCTTTCTGGAAAACTGCATTGAAATCGTAGAGCTGTTTTTGGCAACGGCCAAAACCGGCATCATCATGGTGCCCATTAATTTTCGCCTGGCAGGCCCTGAAGTCGAGTACATCGTGAATAATTCGGATGCCAAAGCCTTGGTCGCTCACGACCTGTTCGCCGAAACCATCAGCCCCATTCGCGACAAGCTGACCAATATTCCGGCTGCCAATTATGTGATGGTCGGCCAGGCTGAGGCGGGCTACATCGAGTATGAAGACTTCATCAGAGACGCTGCCGAAGATGAGCCCGAGGCCCGGGTAGACCCACGGGATACATGGATCCTGATATACACCTCCGGCACCACCGGCAGACCCAAGGGCGTTCTACGCTCCCATGAATCGCATATTGCGTATTACCTGAATTGCAGCGTGGATTTCGGCTTCAACGAAAAAGATGTCTGCCTCAACGTGATGCCGCTGTGCCACATTAACTCCATATTTTTTACTTTCACCTTTCTGTACATCGGCGGCTCAGCCTATATCCACCCGGCCATCGGGTTTAAACCGGAAGAGGTTCTGGAAATCATTGAAAGGCATAAAATCACCTTTATTTCTCTCATTCCGACCCACTACACCCTGATTCTGAATGCGCCCGCAGAAGCCAAACAACGCGACGTCAGATCCATTCGCAAGCTGCTGTGCTCTTCGGCGCCGGGCCGGCGCAGCATGAAACAGGCCGTCATGGAATTTTTCTCCGGTGTGGAGCTCTACGAGGCCTACGGTTCCACCGAGGGCGGTATCGTGACGATTTTAAAGCCCGAATACCAGATGACCAAGCTCGGCTCCATCGGGTTTGAAGCCCTTGGCAACGATTTTATTAAAATCCTGGACCCGGAGGGCAACGAGGTACCCCAGGGTGAGATCGGTGAATTATACTCCCGCGGCCCCACCCTGTTCGATGAATATTACAAGCTGCCGGAGCAGACCGCCGAATCATTCAAACAAGGCCTTTTTTCCGCCGGGGATCTGGCGCGAAAAGATGAAGACGGCTTTTACCACCTGGTGGATCGCAAAAAGAACATGATCATTACCGGCGGCGAAAACGTCTATCCCAGTGAGATCGAAGAAGTCGTCGGCAGCCACGAGTGTGTGCTGGACTGTGCAGTCATTGGGCTGCCGGACGAAAAATGGGGCGAAAAGGTGACGGCTGTCGTCATTAAGAAAGATGGCCTGCAGCCGGAAGATATCACTGAAGAAATGATCAAAGACTGCTGCCGGGGACAGATCGCCGGATACAAACGCCCGAAAGAAGTCATTTTTATCGAGGAAGACGAAATGCCGCGCACACCGACCGGCAAAATACTGCACCGCAAGCTCAGGGATAAGTTTGGCGAGCAGTAGTCGGTGTCCACCAGGTCGACTTTGGCCCACACTAAATGGGTAGTTTAGTTTGGCCCACAGTGTTCAGGTTTCGGGTGTCAGGTGTCAGGTGTCAGGTGTCAGCAACTGATTTCGAACCGCTGGTCCAGAGACGCTCATAAATTGCAGGTTTGCAACGGTGTTGACAATTAGTAGCAATCATTTGCGTGTTCAGTATCGGGATTCGGTAATAACTGACACCTGAAACCTGACACCTGAAACCTTGAACAGATTTGATCAAAGGCAAGGCCGATCATCTCTGAACTGGCCCTACGGACCAGTTTTTCGATTTTGAATAAAGGAGGAAAGAAATGAACTACGCCAGCTATGCCGCGATCCATGCCCGCCATTTGCCTGACAAAGTGTGCCTCATCGAAAGGACGCCTTCCCAAAATCTAAGAAGAACGCTGACCTGGCACGAGTTTAACGAAGAAATCAACAAGGCGGCCAATTATTTGTCCAAGGAGCTGGGCATCAAAGACGGCGACTTCGTGATGCATTTGCAGAACAACTCCCTGGAATGGATTATCACCTATTATGCCATTATCAAACTCGGCGCGATCGTCGTGCCCCTGAATTTTCGATTTGTGGGGCAGGATATCCTGTATGCGGCCAATATTTGCCAGCCCAAGGCCTTTTTGTTGGGCTCGGAATTTCTACCGGTGGTACAACCCATCCAAAAAGACCTGAAGACCGTTGAAAAATATGTTTGCGTCGGCGGAAATGCACCCGACGATATGATCGATTACAATCTAATGGCCACCTATCATGATTCATCAGAGGCCATGGTCGACGTCGATGATCAGCATGATCTGGCCATGATGTTCACCTCCGGCACCACCGGTGACCCCAAGCCGGTGCTGCACACCCATTATTCGCTGAATAATACAGCGATCGGCAACGGTATGAGTTATTTTGTCGAGAAAAATGATAATTATGTTTTTTTCCTGCCTCTGTATCACAGCGGCACCATGTTTTTATGGGCGCCCTTCTACGCGACCGGTGCCACCGGCACCATCATCAGGGAATTGACGGACCCGAAATGGATCATTGAGGCCATGGCCGAGGAGAAAGGGACCGACGTTCTTTTTGTGGTTCCGATTGCCATTGCCATCTTGAATGCCATCGACAACGGCGATATCAACCTGGCCGACTACGATCTTTCCAGCTGGCGCTACATGGAAATCGGGGCCCAGCCGGTGCCTTTCGATGTCATGAAACGCCTGGTGGAAACCCTGCCCTGCGGCTGCTCCAACATCTACGGTATCACCGAAGGCGGCGGGGGCGGGCTGTACAACCTCTACCCGGAGGAAGTCCTTGAAAGGCCGGGTTCCATCGGCAAACCGACCTTTGGCATGGATGCCAAGGTAATTGATTTCGAGGGCAATGAGGTCAAACCTGGTGAAGTCGGCGAACTGCTGCTCAAGACCAACCGCATGATGAAAGGCTACTATCAAAATCCGGAACTGACGGCCAAATCACTGAAAGACGGCTGGCTGTATACGGGGGATCTGGTTAAAGTCGACGATCAGGGATACTTCTACATCGTCGACCGGGCCAAGGACATGGTCACCAGTGGCGGGGAAAACATTTTTCCGGTGGAAATCGAAGATGCCCTGATGGACCACCCCAAAATCGATGATGTGGCCTGCATCGGGTATCCGGACGAGCGGCTGGTGGAAATCGTATTGGCCATCGTCCAGCTCAAGGAAGGCGAATCCATGACGGAAGCCGAGCTGCTGGAATTTGCCGAGACCAAAATGGCCAAATACAAGATGCCCCGCAAGGTGATCTTCGATCCGGTCATGCGTAATCCCACCGGCAAACTCATGAAGCCCCAAATGCGGGTAAAATATACCGGCCGCAAGGAGGCGTTTAAAAAGCTGGATTAGGGACTGGGTATTGGGGATTGGGTATTCGGTATTCGGTCAGTCGATTGCGGATTGCGGATTGCGGATTGCGGATTGAAAAAGCCGGTATGTATTAGATAGTTACCCAATTAGATTTGCGCAATTTGTGCACAACATTTTTTGGAATCTTTGTAAAGCACTAACAAACAAGCATTTACCTACATTTTGAAATGAATTAAACTTTGTCACGACGGTGATTTTGTTTGAGACATTTGAATTTTGGAATTTCGGATTTGTTTCGGATTTCGGATTTCGAGTTTCGTATTTCCGGTTTATCCGGGTCAGGTACTGGGCACTGGGTAATTCGGTTGTATATTTGAAGTTCATTTTTAATGTTCCAAAATGACCCTGCAGGGCGAGCTTTAACCACCGCAAATGAAGAAGACAGGTGGTAACTGGTGGGCACTGCCCACCCTATGATTTATATTTTAGGCAACATGGGAGATATATGTGACCCATAGCCTATTCTAATAACCAATAACAAATAACGAATAACTCCCGGCTAAGGTTAGCTATGTTGCGCTAACACCTGGCTCCGGGCCTATAGCAAAATTGACATGGTAAGGTAAAAGGAGGGATGAGCTTTGCTGATTACTGAAATTTTGGCCCGCAATGCCCGGGTTTACGGCGATGAGATTGCGCTGATAGAAAGGGATCCGGTTAACAACAGCCGCAAGGAGATTTCCTGGAACGCGTTCAGTGACGAGGCCAACCGCGTGGCCAACGCCCTGCTGGCCAAAGGCATCCAAAAAGGCGACAAGGTGGTTCACCTCATGATGAACTGCATCGAGTGGCTGCCGGCCTATTTTGGAATCCTGCGCACGGGGGCCTGGGTGGTGCCGCTGAATTTCAGGTTCTCCGCCGATGACATCAAACTATGCAATGAAATCGCCGAAGGCAAGGCACTTTTCTTTGGCGAAGAGTTTATCGATCGGGTCGAGCAGATCAAAAAGGCCTTGGACAAAACGGTCGCCAACTATATTTTTGTCGGCCCTGAAGACAAGCGCCCCGCCTTTGCCGAGCAATACACGGACCTGCTGGCATCCGCTTCAACGGATGATCCCGGGATCGACGCCGATTTGAATGACAGCGCCGCGCTGTATTTTACATCCGGCACCACCGGCACGCCCAAGGCGGTGCATTTGACCCACCGCAACCTGGAGCACGCCTGCTATGTCGAAAACCGCCACCACTACCAGACCCACGAGGATTGCTACCTGTGCATTCCGCCCCTGTACCACACCGGCGCCAAGATGCACTGGTTCGGCAATTTTATGGTCGGGGCCAAAGGCGTACTCTTAAAAGGTTTGAATCCCCAGTGGATTTTGGAAGCCATATCGGAAGAACAGGTCACCAATATTTTCCTGCTCGTTCCCTGGGCCCACGACATTTTGATTGCCATTGAAAACCAGGACGTCAAGCTAGAGGACTACAAGTTGGACCAGTGGCGCCTGATGCACATTGGTGCCCAGCCCATTCCGCCCAGTTTGATCAAAAACTGGCAAAAGGTCTTTACCCACCATGACTACGACACCAACTATGGCCTGACCGAGACCACCGGCCCGGGCTGCGTGCATCTGGGCCTGGAAAACACCCACAAGGTCGGGGCCATCGGCGTGCCGGGATTTGACTGGGAATGCCGGATTGTAGACTTTCAACATCAGCCGGTGGCGGCGGGAGAACCCGGCGAACTGCTGGTGAAAGGCCCCGGTGTCATGCGGGAATACTACAAAAACCCGGAAGCCACCGCCCAGACATTGATAGACGGCTGGCTGTACACCGGCGATATTGCCCGCATGGATGAGGACGGCTTCATCTGGCTGGTGGATCGGGCCAAGGACGTCATTATTACCGGCGGCGAAAATATCTTTCCGGTGGAGATCGAAAGTCACATCATGGGCCATCCTAAAGTCCAGGATGTCGGCGTCATCGGCCTGCCCGACCAGCGCCTGGGTGAAATTGTCGGCGCCATCATCAAGGAAAAGCCCAACCAGACCCTGACCGAAGACGAAATTGCGGAATTTTGTGAAGAACTGCCCAGATATAAAAGACCCCGTAAAATCATTTTCGGCGAAGTTCCGCGCAGCCCCACGGGTAAGATTGAAAAACCCAAGCTCAGAAAGCAATATACGGGAATAACCGGAAAGATCGGCAACCTGGAGTAACTGCCATCAGATCGCCAACAGACATTCCACCACTAACGCAGAAATTTCAGCGCTAACCTGGGATAGTAAAAATTGTTTTCTTTTATAAAGGTCTCTTAGGTCCATTTTTTACTCCTCTAAAGGTTGAATTTAATATTAGATTATGGGTTTCGGATTTTAGATTTTAGGAATGCTGCCTTTCATGAATTTCTGTGTCGATAATTTAAACATATGTGATTGGGTGTAGTGGAGTTAAGGCTTATCTAAATTAGGCCTGTGTCAGTCAGCGTTCAGTGTAGTGGCGGGTTCATCACCGCCCGGTATTTGGAGATTTTTTACAAGACTGCGTCAATCGAAGGGGAGTCAGTTTCATCTCAACCAGAAAGGAGGAAAAATGAAAGCCAGCAACAAGAATCATTTGTTTTTATTACCTCGATCTTGCATGGAATAGAAAATAATAATTGAAAAACCATCTGGGACTCCTGTAACAATTGGGTTTCGGAACCATTAACCCCAAAAACAGGAGGTACCCAGATGGTAAAACGACGAAAAAACC
>Ga0209454_1000154_pt1 | contig 44536 bp, 35 predicted proteins | sample WorMetHERISLAND1_2_FD_187400 | JGI IMG/M metagenome (GOLD analysis project Ga0209454, IMG submission 187400) | Marine gutless worms symbiont microbial communities from Max Planck institute for Marine Microbiology, Germany - Olavius geniculatus... | ecosystem: Host-associated > Annelida >... | reverse complement strand
GTGGAGCACGGGGCACGGGGAAGGGGCATGGGGCAGAGGGAGAAGGAAAGAAGGTGAGAAGGTGAGAAGGTGAGAAAAAAAGCTTTTAGCGCATAGCTGATAACTTTTAGTGAACGGATGGATGGGGCGAGGGTGAGAGGGAGATTTGGGATTCGGACCAGCTGCCGCACCGAAGGAGCTGGGCTATGGCTTGGCAAGTATGTGGAAGTTGGAGCTATTGCCTTTTCATCGTCTCAATGTTATGATCGCCGCATGAAAGAAAAAATATGGTTCAATAAAGCAAATTCCTTTGAAGATGCCCGTGATTTTGATGTAGCGTATTATCTGAGTCTATCGAGCAGTGAACGTATTGAGGCGGTTCAAATTCTGCGCGAATCGCATTTCAAAGCTACCGGTTGTTTGTCTGATGAAAACGGAAAAAGACTACGAAGAGTTTTTAGAGTTATTAAACGAGCATAAGGTTCGATATTGCATTATCGGCTCTTACGCCTTGTCGTTTCATGCCAGACCTCGATATACGAAGGATATTGATATACTTATTGATGCTTCTCCGGAAAACGCCAGGAAAATATTAGCCGCGTTAGATAAATTCGGCTTTGGTTCCTTGGATCTCAAAATCGAGGACTTTTCTACAAAAGGGAACATTATACAGCTGGGTTATGAGCCGGTTAGAATAGACATCATAACCTCTCTAAAAGGAATCGACTTTTCAGACGTCTGGAAGAGCAGGGTTCAGGGTCCATATGGTAACCAGATGGTCAATTATATCAATCGTCAAAACTTGATAAAAACAAAAAAAATAGCAGACCGGGCCCAAGACCGAGCAGATCTGGAGATACTCCAATCAGATGACTGAGGTATTTCCAGGCCACATTAATGATGTAATGATCGGTATATTTCGTGTTTCTCTCCAAATTTGATTCATGCGTTCCCTACCATCTTCGATTTGTGGATAAAAGGGGATGGCCGCCTGCCGGGTATCCAGCATATCTTTCTGATGCTTTTTGATGTCACGCGCCAGATCATCCCCATCGGATAGTTTAAGGTAATCTGCTGCCGCCAGGCCGGCGATGCGGCCCTGGATTTCGGCTACGCCGGCCCCTTCCACCCCGGAAATACTGCCGGCAATGAATAGACCCGCTTTGGTAGTTTCGAAGCGATCGCTGTGAATCGGTACCCAGCCCCCCATTTCCGGCAAATAGTGCAGTGAACAACCGGCCACCTGGGTCAGTTCGGTCAGGGGGGACAAGCCGGCGGAAGTGATGACCACATCCGCTGCAAGTTGACTTTCAGAACCGTCAATTATATGGCCGTCCGAACCGAGGGCGGCGATTTGAACGGATTCAGCCCTTTCTGTGCCGCTTACCGACAATGCCGCTTGGCGCAGTTTCAAGGGGATGCCCTCGATTTTCACACCGCCTCGCGGGTAGCAAAAAGCCGCCAAAGCGCTCAGATACTTGCCAGCCCATGCGGCCAGGGACGTCAGAATGCCGGGGGCATAGGCTGAATACCCGGCCAGCGCCCGAATTGCAGCTTGTGGTGAGGCCGGCCCGGGAAGCAATCCGTTAGCCGGGGGCAGAAAGACACCCAGAACCTTGGAACCGACCGCCTCCAGCAACTGTGCTGCGGCCAGACAAAGCGGATCGATACCGATGATCACCGCTTTATGGCCGGGTAAGACGCGGTGCACATTGATCATGGTCTGGACCGCACCTGCCGTGATGACACCGGGTAGGGTCCAGCCGGGAAGGATAAGCGGATTCTGACAGGCACCGGTAGCCATCAGCACGGCCCGGGCGTCGAAGCCGGCAGGGCAATTAGCCAGGGATTGACTCACATCGGTGGGTGCCACGCCGACATACCAGCCCGGAAATATGCCCCACACCGACACCCCGCACAGGATTCTGGCGCCGGCGTTTAACGCCTCCTGGGTCAAGCGCTCGGCCGTGGCGGGTCCATTGGACCAGGATCCGCTTCGGTGGCCGCTGGATCGCGGCTCCCGGTGGATCTGGCTCGGCAGCCGGCCGCCGGGTTGCGGCGCTTCGTCCACCACAACCACCTTACCGTTTTGGCGAGCCGCTTCAGCGGCCGCCGCCAACCCGGCCGGCCCTGCGCCGACTATGACAAGATCTGCTTTTTCTATTGTCATGGCTGGTTCTCTTATTAAACTGCGCCGAAATTAACCCCAAAACAGGGTATCTAAATCGTGCTTGTCCTCGTACTCGGGTATAGAAGCGGCTCAAAACCTTCGAGGACGAGCACGAGCACGAGGACGAGTACGAAACGGCAAATGAGTTCATCGAAACTGCCTAGATTTTGCGCATTTTCTTTTCCGATCAGACCGGCTATCCTTTAGTCGGAGGCCTTGCTCTTATGAAACAGCATATTCAAAACCATTCAGATAAAAGTTAAAGGTTTGTGGGAGTGGCCTCGATTCGACTGAGCTCGTCGCAGGCCGGCCACGATTACCCATCTGGGTAATCGCGGTTGAAAACCGCTCCCACCATCTATGAACCTACGATTTGCGGATTGAGTTTCTTTTCTTTGATCAGACTGGCCGTTTTTTTGGCCAGAGGCATCGCTCGTGTGAAAATGCATTTCAAAAGCTGGAGTTAATTGCATCCTAGGCTACGTTTTCATTGTAGGTTGGGTTGAGCCAACTCCGTGCTTTGTTGGGTTTCGTTGCACTCTACCCAACCTACATTTTTCCGGCGTCATCATGAAATGCGTAACCCAACAACCGCCGAGTTCGGAACCGATTCACAACAGTTTCTTTTCTGATCAGACTGGACGCTTGAGTTCAGCGAAATATCGAATAGGCGGAGATAAACCCCTCCGCTACTTTTTAGTATGAACTTCGGGTGTAAAGGCGAGGTTTATCCCCGCCCGCAAAGGCCAGCATTTCAAATGTCCAGTATGGACTAAGTTTCGAACCGTTGCAGCGACACCCGCATGCCTTCCCGCACCCGGATTAAACACGACCGGATATCTTCCATGCCGTCTATCGTCACCCGGCATTCATAGCAATGACCGATGCCGCAGTACATTCCGCGGTGAGAACCGTTGCTGGGGTTATGCCCCAGGGAGATAAATCCATTGGCCCACAGGGCCGCCGCCAGGATTTCGTCCTCCAGCACATCCAGCGGTCGGCCGTCGACCGTGATATTGATTTTTTTACGGCCATCCCCGGCTGCATTGAGCACGGGATGATTTGTCACGCGTAGATCATCTCTCATCGTTAATTCTTATTGACTAGCCTGCTGATAAGATAACGTCCGGTTGCTGAAACCCCAGCCCGGCGAAGCCGGAAATGAAGATTGAAAATTGAAGATTTGCGGTTTCGCTCGCGCAGCGCAGGCGCTTGCGCCGCGTGTCCCTCTGTCATATCAAATTAATCGATAGAGCCAATCAAATATTCAATCTGGATAATACAAGAATTCCTGTGCAGATGTGATAGGATTTCAAAAAATAGACACTAATTCAGCTGGTAAACCTCAGCACACCAATCATCTCCGATTAATGAACTGCCTCGTGGCAAGCCGCGGAGTATCAAAGTACGATAAATTCTATTCAAACGCAGTCCCGCTGAACTGAAGTGGGACTAAGAGTTAGACCCGACAGATTTCGCTATTGCCTTAACTCGTGTTTTGCAATCTGTGTAATCTACGAAATCTGTGGATTAAAACGCTCAATTGAAAACGGCGCCAGCATTTCCGACCATTCGCCGGTCGTCAAATAATCCGTCAACAGCCGACCCACCCCCGGCCCGATCGCAAACCCGTGCCCGGAAAAACCGGCTGCAACGATCAGGCCGTCCACCCCGGGCACCGGCCCGATAACCTGCATTTCGTCTGCGCAAAAAGCTTCGATACCGGCCCAGGCACGCAAAACCGGAATCCCGGCCAGCGAAGGATATAGACCGACCGTCGTGCGGGCGCTTTTGGCCATGCTGCCTGGCATCAGCCGCGTGTGATAGGTTTGCGGGCTGCCAATCCCCGGCCAGCCGCCGCCGATCACGAATCCGCCGGTCGGCATCTGCTTCAGACTGATCCCATTGCCCGCCCAGGCCAGTACTTGATCCAGTTGATGAGGCCGTCGCGCCGTGACCATCATTTGCAGGGGAATTGCCTCAAACGGCAGTTCAATGCCGGCGGTAGCGGCAATGACGCGGCTCCAGTAACCGGCTGCTAAAACGGCGTGCCGGCAGGCGAGGTCCCCCTGATCGGTCCTGACGGCCGTCAGCCGATTGTTTTCGACCACGATGCCTTCAGCCGCGCAATCCCAGATCGTTCGAGCATCACGCCGATGGGCCGCCATCACGAAGGCATTGACGGCCCGCATCGGATTGGCATGCCCGTCGGTGGGGCAATAACTGCCGGCCAACATATCCGGTGATAATCCGGGGATCAAATTTTGCAAGTCTGAGTTTTGCACCAACCTAATGTCCAATCCCTGGGCCTGTTCCTGCTGCACCCGGTCCGCGAGCACTGGAATTTGCCTTTCATCGCCGGTAACCACGGTCATTCCGTCCTGGCGATATTCCAAATCGGTCTCGAGCTCGTCTTCCAGGTGAGTCCAAAGATTGATGGAATATATGGCCAGAGGAATTTCGACCAAAGTCCGGCCCTGCTGGCGCACCCCGCCGGCACAAGCCTGGCTCGCACTCCCGCCGGCCACCGGTTTGCGCCGGTCAATCAGGGTCACCTTCAATCCGGCCTTCGCGAGATAATAGGCGGTAGAAGCCCCCACGATACCGGCTCCGATTACGATAATGTCAGCTGTGTTCATGATAGGGGTTTAGGGTATAGGGTTTAAGGTTCAAGGTTACGGGTTGCGTGTTTCGGGTTTCGGGTTACGGGTTGCGCGTTACGGGTTGCGGGTTCTGGGTTAAAAGGTCATGGTTCAGGGGCGACGCCGGCCGCCGGGGTCCAGGCAGATCATTAAAGGAACTTTAAAAATCGAATATCGAACAAGGAATGATGAATGTCAAAGTAAGGAATCCTATCGTTTTTTGCTAAAAATGATAGAGCGAAGCGATTCCACCATTCGTCAATCGTCATTCCTCATTCGTCATTTCCTATGAGGCTGCCTGTCACCTCTCGGCATCCTCATCAGCACGGCGGGTCATCGCAATACTTACGGGTCCGGCGGGTTCATCGAAATTATCGGCGGCAGCGGCCAAAGCCGCAACCGGTATGCTACGGACAGGCGGGCGGGCCTGATAGGGCTCGGTACCGGGTGTCGCCGGACCCTCGGCCGCAAGGATGGCTTCGACCACCTTCGCGCAGGTGCGCCCCTGGCAAAGCCCCATCCCGGCCCGGGTCAGTTTTTTAACCTGGTTGACTGTCCGTGCCCCGGAGTGCTGGATGGAGGCTTTAATCTGTCCCAAACCCACGCTCTCGCAGCGGCATATGATTAATTCATCGTTTTGGCTCATCTTCTTTGTTAAGATAATTGGGTCGGTTGAATAGGTCGCGGATATTGAGTTTAACCCGAAAAAAATCGCGGCTGGAAGCCGCTCCCACAATCGATAAAAGCGCTATAAATCCACGGTAGTAATGTTTTCGACCTGCCCGACGGCACCACAGCCCGCGGTTGGATCGAGCCCTGCCAGCCTGCTTACGGCCCAATCCAAAGCTTCCAATCTTGGGCTCTGTGGCCTTAAACATAGACGAAATCGTAAAAAGTCGGATTATACTATATTCCTGGATTCCTGCCTACGCGGAAATGACAATAAGCGAATTACTATCAGGTAGACAAGTATTGCGTCATACCCGCACAGCCGGATTTCTGGTCGCTACAAGGATTTACTGAGATGATTTCAACTTTGAACCTTTGGACCTGAACCTTGAACCTCCAAACCTTGAACCCTTGAACCTCTGAACCTTGAACCCTGAACCATTGTTAAATCGGATTGAGCGCAGCGAATCAATAAATCCGAAATCCCAAATCCGAAATCTAAAATTGAATAACCCTGAACCTTGAACCCCTGAACCTTTGAACCTCCTTCAATACAAATGACAAGCCGCAAAATGCCCCGGTTTGACCTCTTTCAGCGGGGGTTCGACGCTCAGGCACACGTCCATGACCTGTTTGCAGCGTGTTTGGAACCGGCAGCCGGGCGGCGGATCGATGGGCTGCGATACCTCGCCGCGGATGTCCGGTATCGGCCGCCGGTAAGACGGATCCGGAATGGCCACAGCCGATATCAGGGCCTTGGCATAGGGATGCAGGGGATCGGTGATCACCTCTTTGGTGGGGGCCAATTCCATCATCCGTCCCAGGTACATGATCATCAGACGTTCGGATATATTGGAGAGTATCGACAGATCGTGGGACACATAGATACAGGTAAAATTCATCCGTTCGGACAGGTCCCGGATGAGGTCCAGAATGCCGGCCCGGATGGAGACATCCAGCATGGACAGCGGTTCATCGGCGATGACGAGCTTGGGCTCAAGCACCAGGGCTGCGGCAATGCCGACCCGCTGCCTTTCGCCGCCGCTCATTTGATGGGGATAGCGCTCCTGGTATTCTTCGGGCTTTAATCCCACCAGGCTCAGGGTCTCCAGCACACGTTCGCGGCGTGACTGCTTATTGCCGATGTCGAGTGCCCGCAACGGCTCGGCCACCGTGTCGAATACCTTGAACCGGGGATTGAGGGACTCGTAAGGATCCTGGAAGATCAACTGGACCTGCTGGCGATACTGCTTCAATTCTTCAGTCGACATCTGTGAGATATCCTGGCCATTATAAAGAATGGTGCCGCTGGTCGGTTCCCGCAGTTTGGCGATGGCCAGGCAGGCGGTGGATTTTCCGCAGCCGGACTCGCCGGCCAGCCCCATGATTTCACCCGGTTCGAGGCTGAAGGTCATCCCATCGACGGCCTTAATCACGCTGGGCTTTTTCTTGCTCACCACTTTGGCGAGAAGCCCCGGATTAATATAGAAGTGCTGTCTTAATTCGCTGACTTCGAGGATTGCCATGTCTTTTTGTCTCCTGCCAGGTTGCGAAATTCTTCGATATGGTCAGTACGGATACAATGCACAAAATGATTCGGCTTAATTTCAATATCCGGTGGCCGCTCCCGCTCGCATTCCGGTATCGAAAATGGGCAGCGAAATGCAAAAGCACAGCCCGGGATATCCCCGAGCAGGTTTGGCGGTGAGCCGGGGATGGAAATCAGCTCGCGTTCCAGGGCCTTGATGCTGGGAAAGGCATTTTTCAAGCCGAGAGTGTACGGATGATAGGGTTCGTTGAAAAGCTCCAAAGCGTCGGCCTGTTCCATAATCCGGCCGGCATACATGATACCGATGCGATCGCTCATTTCCGCAATGACGGAAATATCATGGGTAATCAAAAAGATCGAGGCCTTGGATTTTTGCCGGATTTCTTTCAGTTCCCGCAAAATACGCTCCTGTACCAGCACATCCAGGCCGGTGGTAGGTTCATCCATAATAATCAACCCCGGGTCCAGTGCCAGGGACATGGCGATCATCGCCCGCTGGCGCATGCCCCCGCTGAACTCGTGGGGATAGTTGCGTGTCAGGGCCGGCTGCAGTCCCACGCCTTTAAAAAGGTTCTCGGCCTTTTGCATGGCTTCACGGTTGTCGACATTGATGTGGGTTTGTATGGCCTCCATAATCTGGTTGCCCACCCGGTAAACCGGGTTCAAGGAGTTCATGGCGCTCTGGGGTACCAGGGATATCTCCTTCCACAGAATATCGTCGCGGTACTCCCGGTCCGAAAGGTCCATCAGGTTTTGATCCTTATAACGGAGTTGATCGGCCTCGACCTCGGCGGTATCGGGAATCAGCCGCATCAGGGTCCGAATCAGGGTCGACTTGCCGCAGCCGGATTCACCGGCCAGGCCGAAGACCTCGTCTTCTTTAACGGAAATCGAAACCCCGTCCACGGCTTTGACCGTGCCTTCCTTGATGCGGTAATGCGTTTTCAGATTTTTGATTTGCAGTAGCATTGGCACCTTCCTTAGCGTTGTTTGAGACGGGGATTGGCCTCTTCTTCATAGGCCCGGCTGACAAAAACCAGGGCACTGACCAGCAGGACGATACAGATCGCCGGCGGCGCAAACCACCACCAGGCCGTTCGGATCTTGCCGGAAATCCAAAGATTGTAGAGCATGCCGCCCCAACTGAGGTTGTCGGGATCGCCGAAACCCAGAAAGCTGGCGCCGGCCTCGGCCAGAACCGACCAGGCGATGTTGAAGGCTGTGTAAAGCAGCAGCAGGGGCATGATGTTGGGCATGATGTGGCCATAGATAATTCGCAGATCGCTGCAGCCCCTGGCTTTGCCGGCCAGGATAAACTGGCGCTGCTTGATCGCCAGGGTCTGGGCCCGGATCACCCGCGCGGATGTACGCCATACAATGCAGCAGATGGCAATGATCACAAACCACAGGCTGCGGCCGAACAGCGAAATGAGGACGATCAAAAACGGCAAAAAAGGCATCCCGTATATAATGTCGGTAAACCGCATTAGGATTTCGTCCATTCGCCCCCCGTAATAGCCGGACCACAATCCCAGGTTGGCGCCGATCATGATCGAGATCAGCCCCGAAACGAGTCCGATCAGAACCGTCGTACGGGTGGCGTAAAGCATCTGGGTGAAAATATCGCGCCCCATGGCGGTGGTGCCCATGAGAAATTCCGCCGATGGCGCCCGCATAATGGCCAGTTTGCCATTGGCATCCCGCAGCGTGTCCCAGGGTTGATGGGGTGCGATAATGGGTGCCAGCAGCCCGACCACGCAAAAAAACAGAATAATCAGTGCGCCAAAAATACCGAATTTATGGCTCATGATGATCTTAATCTGAGTCCCGAAAAACTCTTTTACCCTAACCAGTTTCATGGCATTCATCTCCATTCCATGATTATTCAATCATTGACTTAAGATTCTCCGCCGTCATGCCGGCAATTCCCAAATCATCCACCGTCAGCCCTTGAGTGAAATAATCGCGTCCCAGCATGGTCGAGGCGACCCGAACCACCGCATCGATATTGGGCGTGGGAATTCCCCACATGCGGCCGATGGACGACCAGGGGGCCAGACCAAAGGGCAGATCCTCGTTGACATAGCGCGTGTCAACCGCGGCCGGCGCCGGAAAAGCCGGGTTGCCGTGGATCGGACTTTGTCTGAGGGTTTCGGAAAGGCTTTTTTTCCCCAGCGAGTAATCTTCATATAATTCCTCAAACGCATCTTTAAATGCAATCCCCCCATCGCTCAACGGGGCCAGCAAGGCCATGCGCTCGGCATCCATGGCCAGCATGACCTTGGCCACCGACTCGGTCGCGCCATCGGCATAAAGGTTCCAGCCCTGACCGCCGGTGGCCTCGATCCGCCCGGCATTGAACAGCACCATGGGCGGATGGACGATGGGATTGAGGTTGTTGACGCTGGTCAGCCATACGTTCTCAGCGGCAGTAAACTGGGGAAATACCGGCTGGATGAGATCGAGAAATTCCAGCGTGCGCTCGGCCGGCAGGGCCGCAACCGGCAGGCTATTTTTAACACCGATGCAGGCTACCACCCCCGGTTCGACGGCCCGGGTGGCATACAGCAGCGACATGCTTTCCACGGGCGTCGCCCGCGTGGTGACACCGGCTTCCTGCATCCAGTTGTGAAACCGCAGGGCGCCGAAATTGGAAGTAAACAAAATGAACTGCCCGTCTTCAAAATCATGGGCCAGGGCCTTGCTGAAGGGTTCGTGCGCGAAGGCCGAGCCACCGATGATGATAATATCGACGCCCTTGATGGCCGCCTTCAAATCCGTTGTCAGCATGTTTGGCCGGGCAAAGCCGTTGGCCGCCTCACCCGACATTTCGATGCCGCCTTTTTTTTCGATGGCACGCAGGGTCGCTTCAAACTCGGGAACTTCGGCCAGGTTGACGGAATAGCCCTTGAGGGTTATGTCCGCCGCAAAGGCTTGCCCCGAATTTCCGGTGCCGAGTACGGCAAATTTTGGTTTTTTCGAAAGTACTGTCAATTAGCTGCTCCGTTGGTAATTTTTTATATGCGTCGCCACAGGCCGCGAGCGTCCAATCAAATCAAATGAGAAACCAATGAACGTCGAACATCGAACGTTCAACATCGAACGTCCAATAAGGAATCGATTCTCTCAATCTTTTTAAAATAGACAGTATACATTATTCGATGTTCGATGTTGGATGTTCGATGTTCGACGTTCGACGTTCAAATTCTTTCTGCAACGGTGTCATGTAGTTTCAAAAGAGACAAAGGAGCAATCAGTCAATTCAATCAACCTTAAGATAGTCTCTGGTATACTTTTTCAGCTTGTCTTCATCCAACGCCACCCCGAGCCCCGACTCGGACGGCACGGTTACAACCGAATCGGATATATTCCCGGCAAAATCGGTAATGTCATCCGCCATTCTGAGCACGGACATGTAGGCATGCCCCATGTCCAGCAGGTTGGGCAGCACACACCCCAGCTGCAGAGAGGCCGCCTGGGTGATGCCGAACTCCAGCATGCTGTTCATCAGGATCTGCAGACCGAAGGCATCGGCTGTTTCAGCGATTTTTTTGGCTTTGCTCAACCCGCCATTCTTGGATACTTTGATGCTGAAGGCATCCACTGCCCGGGCGCGAATCAGGGCGGTTGCCTCACGGGCCGCAGCGACGCCCTCATCCGCACTCAACAGGCAGGGAGCCCGGCGGTGAATGCGCTGGAGACCATGGATGTCGTGGCGGTCGATGGGCTGTTCGATCAAAACCGGGCGATGGTCTCCGATACCGTCCATAAACCGCATGGTTTCGGCCACGGTCCAGCCCTGGTTGGCATCGACGATGATTTTGATCCGGTCGCTGAATTTCTTATGGGCGGTGATCATGCGTTTTATCTCATCATCGATCGGCAGGGCACCCATTTTGATCATGATGGTTTCATACTTTTCATCGATCAGCTTTTGGATGGCGTCGGCATCCTCATCCGGGGTCCCGCTGCCGATGGGACCCAATAAGGGCAATTTGTCCTGACAGATGCCCCCCAACAGCATGTATGCCGGTAGATTGTGATATTTGCCGGCCAGGTCGAACAGCGCCATGTTCACAGCGCCCCGGGCCAGCAGATTGCCATGGACCATCAGGTCCAAATGGGACTCCAGCGCGGAGATGCGCAGAGGGTCCTGCCCCAGCAAATGCGGCGCAATCATGTCACGGGTCACCACCATAACGGTGGCGGGGGTTTCATCGGAAAACGGATTTAACGGATCGGCCTCGCCCAGGCCGATGATCCCCTCGTCGGTGTGAACCTTTACGACAACGGCTTGGGCGTCACGCAGCGTCCCATATACCTTGGACAACTTGTACGGCTTGGCGAAAGGAATCGATAGGTGAAACAGCTCCAGTGCGGTAATCTTCATTCAATAGCTCCTCAGCCGCTGGTGCTCTTGCCCAGTTTGATCCGCGGATCCAAATAGCAATAAGAAATGTCTGAGATCAGGTTCAAAAAAATAACAAGGGCCGCCAGGACCACGAACGTGGCCTGGGCCACCGGGTAGTCATGGGACGATGCCGCTTCAACCATCAGCTGCCCCATGCCGGGCCAGGAAAATACCGATTCCACCAGCACCTGGCCGCCGATGGCAAAACCGATCATGAGCGATGAAACCGTGACCACCGCCAGCAAAGCGTTGCGGGCCGCGTGTTTGATCATGACGACGTGGGGCGCCAGCCCTTTGGCCTTAGCCAGTTCGATAAAATCGCTTCCCATGACTTCGAGCATGGAATCGCGCATGATCAGCATGGGAGTCGCCAGATAATAGAGTGCCACCGTTATGGTCGGCAAAACGAGGTGGTGTAAAAAATCACCGGATATAAAGGCCCGCGCCGCGCCGGGGGTGAACATGCCGCCGGTGGGAAAAAGATCCAGGCGGTAGCTCAACACCATCAGCAGCAGCAGGCCGGAAACAAACGGCGGGGCCGATTGAAAAATTAGCGCCACCACCGTCCCGCCCACGTCCAGCGGCCCCTGGCGGCGCCAGGCCATCACCATGCCCATAAACGTGCCGATGACCAAAACAAAACCCATGGCGGCTCCCATCAGAAAGATGGTGTTCCAGAAACGGTAGGTCATGATGTCGAATACCTTTCTGGAACTGGTAAATGAGCGGCCCCATTCCAGGGTCACCAGGTTTTTCAGGTACAGGACGTACTGCACCAGAATGGGTTTGTCCAGCCCGTAGGCCTCTTTCAATCGGGCCTGAGCGACTTCGTCCAGGGCCGGAGAAATAACCTGAGCCGTGGGATCTCCTGGGACGATCCGAAAAATGAAAAAGAGGATGGTGGCCACCCCGAACAGTGTCAGCAGGGTGTACAGAATTCTGCGAATGATATATTCTTGCATCAGACTTATCCTTAATTAATCCGCAATTAATCCGCCCGAAAAAATGGCAATTATAGGATTCTGAACTGCTGTTTGGTAACTAAGCCGAGTCACGATATCACGGCGGCAGCGGATTAATTATTTGATGCTTCGCATCGTTTGGTTTTTATGCTTTTACTTCCAATCAGCTGCCGATATGATTTCTTTAAAGGTTGGGTTGAGAAACGAAATTCCAAAAAAAGGCTTCCGAATCTCTACCCAACAAACGATCTTAATCCGCACAATCGATTTAGGAATTTTTTTTCATCACGAAACCACGAAAGATTGAAAGCACGAAAAAAGACCTTTTCGCTTTTTTTCTATTTCGCGTTTTCGTACTTTCGTGTTTTCGTGATTTGTTTTTATTTTTTTATTTATTTCGCAATTGACTCGATCAAACTGCGACGGGGTCAAATGCCATTAACCAATAACGAATAACAATCAGCCTTTCCTTTATTTGGGATAGTGCAGTTTGCCTTTTTTATCCCACCAGTAGCCCGCGTCCGTTAAGATTTGTTTGGCCTTGTTGAAATTCTCCTCACTGGGCTTGACGGCCGGGTTGTGCCAGAACGCGTTGGTCGGGGCGATCACGGAGCCGCCCGGTGAGCCGAATCCGGACAGGACGGCCTCGATCATCAATTCCCGCGGGATGACCAGGTCGATGGCCTGACGAAAGGCCGGATCATCCAGCGGCGGTCGCCGGGTGTGGTAGGACAGGGTGTAGAAGCCGTGGTTGGGATAGCCCTTGGCCACCACGTTATTTACCTTCTGCAGATCCATCAAAAGGCTGGGCTTTATGATGTAGCGGGTGCGGTCGCACTCGCCCTTTTCAATGGCGGCTGCCATGGCATCATGGCTGCCGTAATTCACCCGAATAATACCGTCGACTTTGGGGGCGCTGAAGTGCTCTTTGAAGGCGCTGACCTTCAGCTCGCGCCCGCGGTCCCAGTAGTCGAACTTAAAGGGTCCGCTGCCGATGGGTTTTTCATTGGGGTAGTTCAGCGGATCGCTGACATCGACTTTGTCGGGGATATCCTGCCAGATATGCTTGGGCAGGATAAAAATGGCGCCCAGCAGGTTCGGGATAAAGGGTGCATAGGGTTCTTTCAGTTTTATGATGATTCCGTATTTGCCGGTTGTTGAAACCGATTCGATATTCTTGAGGGATTCTACGAAAAACGGCGCCTTCCACTTGTTATGGTAGTCCATAGTGAACTTGACGTCTTCGGCCGTTACCTCCATGCCGTCGTGGAATTTCATACCCTGGCGCAGGGTCAGCTCGATGGTGGTGGGATCGACGACTTTATAGGATTCGGCGGCCCAGGGCTCGGCTTTGCCGCTGGGGGCGATGCGGAACAGGCGGTCATAGATCATGCGCAATTCCATAAACTCGAGATGATCCTTGGCCGCCACCGGGTTCATATTTTTCAGCGCCCCGGCAATACCGGTGCGGACATAGCCGTCACCCTGGACGACTTCCATGTTGATATCCGTCCAGAAGGAGCCGATGCCCTCCCCCATCATGGGCACCACATTTTTGATGCGGTCGGATCGATAGGCATTGGTCATCTGCAAGTTGACCAGAACGCTCATGGACTGGTTCTGCTTGATCAGTTCCTGGGCCTTGGAAACGATCTCTTTACGCTTCTCGACATCCATCTCTTTTTGCTGGGCTTCCGCCAAAGAGTCGATTTCAGAGACGTTGAGCCCCTCCCAGTTCCAGCCGCCTTTCTTGTATTCCCCGGAGAAGTGCTTCTTGTAAATAAAGATGTTGGGGTCGATCCGCAGCGAAGCGCCGGACAGCATGACCAGCCACATATCGTAGTCATGCTCCATTATCACCTTCTGCACGTTCTGGTTATAGTCGATGGGGTTGGCCTTCACGTCCCAGCCCAGGGAGGTAAAGGCCGCGGCGATAATCCGTGCTGCTTCCGGGCGCACCGGATCCATGGTGGCCGTGGCGGTCGTGATCTGCATGGCATCCACCTTGGCCCCCGGTTTGCCTGCCGCCATGGCCGACCCGGCCGACAGGATCAGGCAGATCCCTAAAAAAATAAGGGATGTGTTGATAATCAGTTGTTTTCGTCGACTTCGTTTTGTCATAATACGCCTCCTTTGCGCAGTTTTAGGATAGATATCCCTGGTTGTAATCGATACAGCAAATATTATCGCTATCCTGTAGTGAAGACATTTGCTGAACGGTTTATTCGAAAGCCCGCATTTGGCGGGCGAGGATAAACCTCGCCCCTACATCTAAAAGACGAGCTTTGCTTGTCGCCCTACCTCTAAGGACAAGCTTTGCTTGTAGCGGCGGGATTTATCCCCGCCCCTTTGATTGAAGATTTTCGATTGAAGATTGAATATTTAAGGTTCGCCCCGACTCGGCTGAGCTCGTCGCCGTCCGGTGGAACACTTCTAAATAGCTAAATCAAAAAACGACGGAGCGACCTGTCGGGTCGTAGCCGAAGGCGAAGCCTGAAGTGACTTCCACAAATATTCAATCTTCAATATTCATTATTCAATTGGGCGTACGCCCGTCTCAATATACTCCCGGATTTGCCGGATGGTCATTCCGGCCAGACCCAGATTTTCCAGGCTTCTGCCGGATGTCGTCAGATCCTTTCCGACCATAAATTCACCGAGCCGGATGACCGTCTCCATGCGGCTGACCTCAACACCGGCCATGCGGCCCAAATGGGCCATGGGCACCAGGCCGGTGGGAATGTCTTCCAATAGGTAGCGCGTGTGCAGGGTTTTCTGGCCCTGGACCCCGGCGTAGGCCTGATTCCTTTTCACGGTTTCCGACAGGGTTTCGCCGGTGGCACCGTATCGCAGCCGATACCATTCCATAATGCTGGGAAGCGTCACACCAAAGGCCGCTGCCACTAACAGCCGTTCCTTGTCCAGGGCCTCGACAAAAGCGCCGATGGATGGCGTGATGCCGTCCATGTAGTAGCGCCAGTCGCGGCCGGACTCGATCAGCGACGTGTTGAGCAGGGTTGGCGCCGGATGCATCATGGCGTTGGCGTTGCCAAGGCTGGTGGCCAATACATTCGCGCCTGCATACATCTGGGGAAAAGCCGTGCTGAGCAGTTCTACCACCTGTTGGGTTGCGGTGGCCGGCAAAGCGGACACCATCAACTCGTTTTTGATGCCGAAAATGGTGGCAAATCCCGGCTTTTGGCTGCGGCAGGCGTAAAGCAAAGATTCGGCTTCCGCCAGGGTGATTGTCTTATCACAGCCCTGGTCCCGCAGCACCTTGTTGATTTCCAGCGCACCGCCCGTCGCACCGGGATGAACAAAAATGATTTGGCCGTCCGCCAAATGCGGCGCGCAGCTCAGGGCGATATCACGATGGGCAATGGCCGGCGCCACAATCATGATGATGTCGGCCCCATCAATCGCCTGCGCCATATCCCCGGTAGCCAGTTCGATATGGCCGAAGCCTTCCACCACACCATCCACCTCGATCCCGCCCGCTGCACGAATGGCGTCGATGGTCTGGGAAAAAATATCAAAAAGCCGTACGCGAAAGCCCATCAAGGCTAGATGACCGGACAAAGCCTGGCCGCCGTTTCCGCCGCCGATAACGGCCCAGGTCAATTGACGTTTGCTTGAAGCCGGTTCTGACATAAGGATGCTTTACCTCCGCGGCCTCCGGGTTGTGAGGTCCGTATTCATAGGGTTGGCTGTGGCAAGAAATCACTGCAGGAAATGAACTGTAACTAGATTACCCCCTCAGTTCAATCATTAATTACAATTCAGCAAAGTTTGTGCCAGTTTGCAACACGGATACGTGTGTTAGTCGGTCTAGCCAATAACCCTTTGAAATAAAGAGATTATCTTTTTGAAACGTTGAGAAATGTCGACAGCGGATAACTATTAAGAGTTGTCTAATATTTAGACAATCAAAAATCTTATATTAATATTTATATTTATTTCAATAACTATTACAAATTGTATTATAATTTTACATGTATAATTTTTAAACACTTTGGCGCAGGATCTGGAGGTTGTATTTTTTTATTTTATTGTACAGTGTTGCCCGCGATATGCCGAGTGAATGCGATGCCCGGGACAAATTGAATTTGGCAGCTTCGATGCTGTCCATAATCGTTTTTTTCTCTACCTCCTCCAGTCGCCTGGCACCCGGTGATTTTACCCGGTTGCCATTGAGCAGCGCCTCGGGCAAGCCTAACAGATCCGGTTCAATTGTTTTGTCCTCGGCCAGGTTGGCGGCCCGCTCAACCACATTTTCCAGTTCCCGAACATTGCCCGGCCAGGCGTAACGCACCAGGGACCTTTCAGAGTCCGGCGCAAATTTAATCCCCGATTTTTTCAGCACCCTGGTACAACGGCCCAAAAAATAGCGGGCCAGATGGATTATGTCATCGCTTCTTTGCCTGAGCGGCGGAATGACAATCGGAAAAACGTTCAGACGGTAAAACAGATCCTCGCGAAAATTTCCGCGGTCAACTTCATTTTTAAGCTGGACATTGGTGGCGGCGATAATGCGCACGTCGACGGAAATGGGTTTGTGTTCGCCCACCCGGTAGACCTCTCCGGTTTGCAGCACGCGCAGCAGTTTGACCTGCATGTCGGCCGACATATCGCCGATTTCATCCAGAAAAATCGTGCCGCCGTCGGCCAGTTCGAATTTCCCCGGCCGGCCGCCCCGCCGGGCGCCGGTAAATGATCCTTCCACATACCCGAAAAGCTCGCTCTCCAGCAATTCCCGCGGAATGGCCCCGCAATTGATGGCCAGCAGTGGATGGTCCCGGCGCGTACTCTGGTTGTGAATAGATTGGGCGAAAAGCTCCTTGCCGGTGCCGGTTTCCCCCAGCAGCAAAACGGTGGTTTTGCTCAAGGCGGCGGTCATGGCCAGGCGCTTGGATTCCTGGAAAGCCGGGCTGACCCCGACGATATCATCGAAAGTGAACCGCGCCTGGGTGCCGGCCATTTTGTCCACCAGCCGCCGCAGCCGTTTGATTTCGTTAAAAACAATAATAAAACCCTGCATCCGCCCTTTGGCATCAAAAATCGGCTTGGCGGTACAGATCAGCTGGATGGTTTTGGCCGGGGCCTGGATAAAGACTTCCCGGTCGACGAATTCGAAATCCGGGTCCAGCATGGCATCGATATCGATCTGGTCTCCGATTATTTCCGCCAGCGGCTTTCCTTCCAGGTCATCCTGCCACTGCAAAATGCTGTTGCCCTGATTGTTGATCTTATTGATCACGCCGTTTTGGTCAATGGCCATGACGCCGCTGTCGATGGAATCGATAATGGCCCGCATATAGTTATTGTGCAGCCGCAGTTCCTGCGAGGTTTGTTGAATTCGCAATTGGGTGTTGATGGCATGGGCGGCCGTGATCACCATGCCCAGGGTGTGGGGATGAACCTGATCGGCATTGCCGGACAGGGCAATGACGCCGATCAGTTTATTGTCCGGGTCGAAAACGGGTGCTGCCGAACAGGTATGGCCGTAACCGCGCCGGCAGTAGTGCTCGTCATCGTTGATTTGGACCGGTATCTCGCGCTCCAGGGCCAAGCTGATCACGCTGGTGCCCACGTCTTTTTCGGTCCAGCGGTATCCGGGGCGGCAATTGCCGCGAAAAAGCTCATCCAGGATCGGTTGGTCACCAATGTCATGCAGGATATAACCGTCCCGGTCGGCAATATTGACGGCAAATCCGGCGCCGGCCACAAATTGATACAGTTCTTCCATCTGGGCGACGGCAATGGCGAGAAACTCTTTGTTCAGTTCAAGCCGCAGGGCCAGCTGCTCGGATGTCAATCGCTCTTGCCTGGGATTGCGTTCATCTTCCGGGTTGACGCCATATTTTCGGCAGCGCTCGTAGGATGCTTCAATTTCGCGGCGAATCGTGGCCGGATCGGGAATATTGTACATGGGCATGGTTCACTTACCTCGTGTGTTGGCGCCAATAGGCAGAGGGGCGATCAGACAGCGGTAAAACAGGCACTTCAGCTACGAACGTGCATACCACAACAGGGTGGGTACTTCAAGTACCAGAAATCAGTCTGGCTCAGGTAAAAAACAGCGCCCCACCCTTTTAATGGGTCAGAATTTTACTGAGAAAAAGCCGGGTGCGTTCGTTTTCCGGATTGGCAAAAAATCGATCGGGCGGAGCGATTTCAACGATTTGACCTTCGTCCATGAAAACGATTTGGTGGGCCACCTCTTTGGCGAAACCCATTTCATGCGTCACCACAATCATGGTCATCCCTTCGTGCGCCAGGTCGCGCATCACATCGAGGACCTCTTTGATCATCTCCGGGTCGAGGGCCGACGTCGGTTCGTCAAACAGCATGATCTTGGGTCGCATACATAATCCGCGGGCAATGGCCACCCGCTGCTGCTGTCCGCCGGAAAGCTGCGCCGGATAGTCGTCCGCTTTGTCGCCCAGCCCCACGCGCTCCAGAATCTGACGCCCCAGCAATTCAGCTTCCTCCTTTTTCATCCGTCGGACTTTGATGGGCGCCAGGGTTACATTTCCCAGGGCTGTCATGTTGGGATAGAGATTGAATTGCTGGAAAACGAAACCAATCTCAGCCCTGATCTTGGTCATATTGATCTTTTCGTCATGCACGGCCATGTCATCGACTAAAAGTTCTCCGGCCTGGATGGGCTCCAGCCGATTGATGCAGCGGATCAAGGTGCTTTTACCCGAACCGCTCGGACCGCACACCACCATCACCTCACCGGCGGCAACCTCAAGATCGATGTCCTTGAGAACATGAAGATCCCCGAACCATTTGTTGACCTTGGAGAATGTTATCATTTTTTATATCGCAATTTACTATTAATAGTTGATTCCACTTTCATTCCTCTTAAAGTTGGGATTTTAGATTTTGGATTTTGGATTTAAGGTATTCTGTCATTCTAATAGAATGAGATAGAGCGGCCTGTCGGGTCGTAGCCGAAGGCGAAGCCTGAAGCGATACAATAAATCCGCATTCCGCAATCCGCATTCCGCAATCCAATATCCAATATCCAATATCCAAAACTACTATTAACTATTGGCTTGCGGAGTAAAATCGAATGAAAGTTAAAGCCGCGTTGTGAGTAATTTCCATCTAATCGGCCCCTTCCCGGGCCCCTACAGCCGCGTGGCGGTGACGGTCATTCGCTTTTCCAGGCTGTTGGATAACCGGATCAACGGGTAACAGATGACAAAATAAAGAATGCCGACCAGCCCGAACACCATCAGACCCTCCGGGATGCGCTGAACGGTCAGCCAACCGGCCCGGGTAACATCTACGACACCGATTACCGATATCACCGAAGAGTCCTTGATCAGCAGGACATATTGTCCCACCAGCGGCGGCAATATGATCCGCATGGCCTGGGGCACGACGACGTGCCCCAGTTGCTGATAGTAGGACAGGCCTGATGCGACGGCCGCCTCCCGCTGACCCCGGGGAACTGCCTGAATGCCACTGGCGACAATTTCGCAGATAAAGCAGCTGGTGAGGTTGGTCAAAGCAATGACCGCAGCCGGAAAGGCCTCCAAATGGATGCCGAACTCCGGCAATATGAAAAACACGATAAAAATCTGAACCAGAAACGGTGTACCGCGAATCAGATCGACCCAAGCGCCGAGCAAGGGTTTCAGGATCCGGCTGCGGCCGGCCCGGATCACACCCCATGTGAAGCCAACCACAGTCCCGAATATCAGGCTGAGCCCGGAGACAGCAACCGTCATCCACAATCCCTTGAGAAAGTATGGCAGGCTGTTGATTAATTGCTCGAAATAAAAACCCCACATCGGCTTTACTCCTGAACGCTACCGGAAATCCCTGAAAATCAGGCGTTTCTGAACCCGACCGGAAATCAATTTCAGACAATAATATATCAGCAGGTAAAAAGCCGCAGTCGTCAAATACCCCTCGGCCGGCATAAAGCGTTCCGAAGTCATCAATTGACCGGCCCGGGTAAGTTCCGTAATGGAAATCAAAGACAACAAGGCGGAATCTTTCACCAGCACGATGGCCTGCCCGAGAATGGGCGGGATGGTCACGCCGATGGCCTGGGGCAGGATGATAAAGCGCATGCGCTGGACATAGCTCAGGCCGGAGGCGATGCCGGCCTCCACCTGCCCGGTTGCGACGGACAGGATGCCGGCGCGAATAATTTCCGCCAGATAAGCCCCACTGTTGAGCGTCAAGGCCAGGATGCCGGTGGAGTATTCGGTCACCCCGATTCCCAGGGACGGCAGTCCAAAATAAAAAAAATAAAGCTGGGCCAGCAAGGGCGTCGAGCGGATGGTTTCGATATAAATGCCGGCTAACCGCGTAAGCAATCCGAAACGGCTCAGGCGCATGGCACACGCCACGATTCCCACCGCCAGCGCCCCGACCAGCGACACCCCGGACAGCCAGACAGTAACCCAGAGACACTGCAGGTATAGCGGAATGTATTCGAGAATTACTCTAAAGTTAAAAACTTCCAGCATGTTAATGGCCTTTTGGGCGTTAAGGGCCTATAGTCCGACGACATTAAGCAATATACTATAAGGTTCCATGTGTCGGGGTTCAGGTGTCAGCGCTGCCTCCGGCCAAACTAACAGCCGGTCAAATCGAGAAAGTAACTTATAAACGTCGAACATCGAACGCTCAACATCGAACGTCCAATATTGATGACGCTGCGCTTTGTCGTTCTTATAAATAAAAAAAAACCCAATGCTGATACGAATAATGTCATAGGGTGAGCTGGCTTTGCTCAGTTGTGTTTAAATTGACAGAATTCATCATTCGATGTTGGACGTTCAATGTTCGATGTTCAAATTATTAACGGCATCAAACACGGCCGGCCCGAAGACTGCAGCGCGCGCCCGATGCCGTTTTTAATAACCATCGCACAGCAGGTTAATCCTAGTGGTCTTTCTTCCAATCTAGTGAGTTGACCCAGTAGTCTAAATTTTCGTCCATCCGGCCGTCCAACCTGATGTGCAGAAAGAACAAATTGAGCCATTCCAGCAAATCCATCGAATCATAGCGCACCGCAAACGCCAGCGGCAGTTTGGACAGCATGTCCGGCAATATCCGCACACTGTTGGGCGGGAAATTGGCCACCTGACCATTGACCGCCGAGGCATCATTGACGCCGAAGTCCGCATGCCCCTTCAAAACGGCGTCAATCAGCAGCGGACCGCCGCCTTTGTAGGATTTGATCTTGGCCTCCGGAAAGGTCTTTTTGGCATCGGTTTCACCGGTGGATCCCAGCAGCACGGCTACGGTTAGGCCCGGTTTTTTGAAATCTTCCAGCGACTTGAAGGCACTGTCCCGTTTGGTGAAAACCACGCTGCCGGTATACATAAACGGCTCGGTAAAGGCGATTTTCATCGCCCGCTTCAGGGTTGGGGTCATATCAGCTGCCAGAATATCGGCTTTCTTCGAAAGCAGGGCCGGAATCAGACCATCCCAGTCGTAGCTAAGAAATTTGACTTTGACCCCCATCTCTTTGGCGATCAGGTTCACGATTTCGATGGAACTACCGGTTCGTTTACCATTTTTGTCGATAAAGCTGAATGGAGGGCCCTGGGTCTGGCAAGCCACCCGCAGTTCACCGCGCATCGCGATGTCGTCCAAAGTGCCCGCATGGGTTAAAGAAACCATGCCGATCATAAAAACAAGTAACCCAAAAATCCTGATACATTTTTGCAGCTTCATTTTTTTCCTCCTTTTCCCGAGTGTTGTTTGTGGTGGCAAAATGCAGGCCGTCCCGACCGGCGCAATGAATTGCGACCTATTTATCTGACAGATGCCGTCACACCCGACATAGCGATATCGCGGACGGCATATTCGTTGGGAATGGCCTCCAACCGCTATAGGCCGGGGGATTGGCTACAGTAGGATAGATATATTTTTTTTTGGTGAACTCGCCCGGAACCGGGCGCTGCAGCATAAATAGCATAGATGGCAGTTATGATTTAATCTGTCAAGGAGAAAGAAGGGAGGAAGGGGTCAAGTCTGCTCTTGACCCTTAGTCAACAAATCATAGATATTAATTTTCTATTTAGAAAAAAAATAACTTGACAATTTATCTAATAGAAAATATTTCGACTAATAATTAACACTGTTAGCTAACGAACAGGAGAAGAATTGTGGGACACACTATTCTTGACCCATTGGATAATGAAATCATTCGTCTGCTGACAAAAGACGGCCGGATGTCAATCGGAGAGATGGCGAAAAAGCTCGATGCTACGGCACCTACCATTCGAAAGCGAATAAAGCTACTGGAAAATAATGGTATATTTAACGTATCCGGGCTCATCGATCCAGACCGGCATCGTGAAATGATCACTGCGCTGGTAGCCATGAGCGTCCGGTCAGAAGGAGAGCTTGACCGGATACTGGAAAAAATCGCCAATTTGCCGAATGTGGCCTGGGCGGGTGTGGTTACCGGCCGCTACGACATAATGGCTGAAGTGATTTGCAGTGAGGGAAAAGAAGAACTTTATCGATTCACGTCAGAGACGATTCTCAATCTGGGCCCTGTCATTAGAAGTGAAACCTTCATCATTATGCGATCCAAAAACAACTGGCTGCGATTGCCGAAAGGGGTAGAGCAAATCTGATCGTATAGTCGCATGATTGAACTTAGTTCGCTTCGCTCAAAGTTGGAATGATGGAATGGTGGAATACTGGAATAATGGGTACGGCTCACCCCATCACGTTGAAAAATACGACGATTCATGGAGAAATCGTAACAATTGATCCTAATAGTCTTGATCCAAATACAGAAGTCATGCGGTTCTAACCAATATTCCAATATTCCAGCATTCCAACATTCCATGTCGGTTGGACAAGACCTGAATGTGTAAGACAGTCTTATTTTCAATAAGTTATAGAAGTTCCGAGACGTCTAATTAGTAAGGGGGTGATTCGGTAATATAAGAAGATTATCTATTATCGACCGAAACTAAAAATCGCAAGATAACAGGATAAAGGAGGTGCTTATGGAAGAATTTAAAAATATTCTCTACCCAATCGCTCTGACTGATATCTCACCCAGGGTGGTTCCCTATGTGATAACGATGGCGAAACAACTCGACGCCGAGATCCACCTTTTGCATGTTCTACGCCGTTTTGACTGGTTCGTGGACACCTATGTGGAAGAATCTCCGAAACCCGATTTCAAGCGCATTGCCAGTGATTTCGAAGACAAGCTGCTGATTCAAGCCGAACAAAAACTCGAAGCGTTCCAAAAGAAACATTTAAAGGACATTCGGATTGCAAACGCAGTCGTGGTTAGCGGAACCCATTACCGGCAGATTTTAGACTATGCTAAATCGGAGGGAATCGATCTGATCATCATGGGGACTGGGAAAACAAGGCAGCGCATGATGTTCGGATCTGTGGCCGACAAAGTCTCCAGGCTGGCTAAGGTCCCCGTCATGTTAATCAAAAGCAGCTGAAACAACGCCAATCACACACCTCAAAAAATAAAGGAGGAAAACCATGGCAAGCAAACGTGAAAAGCGTGACCCCCATCTCTGGGAGGCATTGATCTCGATCCTGGGTTTGGTTTTTTTTATCAGTCTGGCGATCGTCCGCTATGAATCAGATGCCCATGTTCCGATACTGCTCGGCGTGCTGGTGGCAGCGGTAGTCGGACTGCGGGCTGGTTTCAGTTGGAAGGAAATCGAAACCGGTATGCTCAACGGCATCACCAATTCGCTGCAGGCCATCGTGATTCTGCTCATCATCGGTATTCTCATCGGAGTTTGGATCTTGAGCGGTGTGGTGCCCACAATGCTCTACTACGGTCTGAAAATCCTGCACCCTAAAATATTTCTGCCGGCGGCCTTGATCATCTGTTCGATCACCGCTTTGGCCACCGGGACTTCCTGGGGCACCACCGGAACCATCGGTATCGCCTTGATCGGTATCGGCGCCGGGTTGGGATTCCCGCTGCCGGTGGTGGCCGGCGCGGTGCTCTCCGGCGCCTACTTCGGCGATAAAATGTCGCCGCTTTCCGACACAACCAACATGGCCCCGGCCATGGTGGGCACCGACCTATATACGCACATCAAACACATGACGTATACGACCGGCGTCAGTTATGGCCTGACCCTGGTGATCGAGTTTTTCCTGGGCTTTTTTTACGGCGGCGGGGAAGCTGCGAACTTGGAAAGCGTCAATCAGATGCTGACCGGCATCGACGCCCAGTTCAGCATCAATCCGCTTCTGCTGCTGCCCCCGATTATTGTCATGGTCCTGGCATTTAGAAGAATTCCGGCCGTCCCGGGGATTGTGATGGGAATTTTAGCCGCCGGCGTATTGGGAGCAATTTTTCAGGGCAATACATTCGGGAACCTGTTGTCCGCGGCCTATGGCGGTTATGTCAGCAACAGCGGCATTGAAGCCGTCGACAACCTGTTGACCAAGGGTGGTTTCGAATCCATGTTGTACACCGTATCGCTGGTGATCTGCGCCATGATGTTCGGCGGGATTATGGAAAAGACCAATCAACTGCGCGTCGTCGTGGCTGTCATTCTGAAAAAAGCGCAATCCACCGGCTCCCTGATTACATCCACCATCCTGACGGCCGTCGCATCCAACTTAATACTGTGCGATCAATACATGGCCATCGTGATGACGGGCAAGATGTACGCCCAATCCTATGTCGACAAAGACCTGCACCCCAAGAACCTGTCCCGTGCCATTGAGGACAGTGCCACGGTCACGGCCAATCTGGTGCCGTGGAACTCGGGCGGGGCTTACCAGGCCGCCACATTGGGTGTGCCCACCATTGCCTATTTGCCGTTTAACTTCTTTTGTTGGCTGACGCCGATTGTTTCAATGGTCTACGGCTGGTTCAATATCACCATTGATCCGATAGAAGAGGAGGCCGAATCAGACGACGTGGCGGCGGAGCGTGGCACCGCATAAAAGATTGACGGGCTTTCGTTTACAACCGTCCAAGACATAACTTTAAAGGAGATATGGACATGTTTAAGACGATCTGCTTTAAATTGATAATGGTATTCATCCTGGGCGTGCTGTGGCTGGTGCCGGGAGCTACGCCGGGGATAGCCAAAGACGTGGAATTGTCCAAGGATTCGACATTGGAAGGTATTTTACGACGGGGTGAACTGCGCATTGGGTTGGAAGCGGGGTATATGCCGTTCGAGATGATCGACAAACGCAGCGGATTGCGGCAGCGGGAAATCCGCCACGGCGGCTTTCGGCGCAAAGGCCGTCAGCTCAGCCTGATGGGCTTTGATATCGATATCGGTATCGAAATGGCCAAAGCACTGGGGGTCAAGCCGGTATTCGTCGACACCCTGTGGCCCAGCATTATTCCGGCCCTGAAACTCGGCCGATTTGACATTATATTTGGTGGGATGTCGGTCACCGAGGAACGCAAAAAGCAAGTGGATTTCGCCAATCCATTCATGACGGTAGGCCAGACCGTGCTGCTCAATGCCAAGCATAAAGGTACCGTTAAATCCTACCAGGATCTGAATGATGCCAAGTTTGTGGTGGTGTCCAAACCCGGCACCACCGGCGAGGAGGCCGTGCAGCGCCAGATTCCCAAGGCCACCTATGAAACCGCCGCTACGGAAACGGCCGGTGCCATGCGGGTGCTCAAAGGCACAGCGGACGCTTTTGTCTATGATTTGCCGTTTAATGCCGTGTTTACCGCCATGCACCCGTCGGATCAGCTAGTATTTCTGGACAAGCCTTTTACCAAAGAGCCCATTGCCTGGGCCATTCGCAAAAACGATCCGGATTTCCTCAAATTTCTCAACGGCTTCTTGGAAGAAATAAAAAAAGACGGCCGGTTCGATAAAATCTACGATAAGTGGTTTAAAAGTACCGATTGGTTTAAGCATGCTAGATAAGCCGGACATGGATACTCGATGCTTGATGCTGGATACTCGATGCTGGATGCTGGATGCTCGATGCTGGATGTAACAGAGCGGTTTTCGGCATTCGGCATTCGGCTTTCGGTATCGGTATAACGTATGAGGTTTAGGGTGTAAGGTATGCAGAAGGTATAAGGTTTAGGGTGTAAGGTATAAGGTGATCAAGAAACTGGTTGCTGGATACTTGATGCTGGATACTTGATAGCGGATAGCGGATGCCGGATACCGGATACCGGATGCTGGATGCTTGATGCCGGATGCTGGATTAAATAGTTGATTGAATCGGTTGACCGTGTTGTTTCTTTTTCAATCCGCGATCCGAAATCCGAAATCCGCAATCGAAAGGCTGGATACTGGAATAATTGGTGTAGGGTATAGGGTTTAAGGTATAGGGTGAATGGTGCAATGTTTCCGACATTGGGCGTTCGGTGCACGGGACACCGAGGTGGTATTCTGTCTTCTGACATCTGTCTTCTGACATCTGTTTGCGATGCCGGATAAAATAGTTGCTTGGGTTGGTCGTGTTGTTTCTTTTTCAATCCGCGATCCGAAATCCGCAATCCGCAATCGAGAGGCCGTGCTGTTTCTTTTTCAATCCGCAATCTGAAATCCGCAATCGAAAGGCGGGAGTCTTATTATATGGGGAGCGGCAGAATAATATCGAGGAAGGCTGTATCCATTCTGTTATTCCTCTCGGTCTTTGTCTTATTTCCTGCCGGCGTTGTTTGCACGCAAGAAAAACCATTTCCCGTAGCCATCGAAGTGATGGCACCTTGTGTCATGAAATCTGGTGAGTCGTATTCGGGCTTTGAGATCGAACTGTGGGAGGAAATCTCAAGAGATCTGGGGCTGGAATTCACCTATTATGAAACCAATATGGCCGGAATTTTTAAGGATTTGATCGATGGAAACGCCCATGTGGGGTTTTCCTGTATTACTGTTACCCACGCAAGAGAAGAACTAGTAGATTTTTCCCACCAAACTTTAGATTCCGGGTTACGAATCCTGGTATCGAATAAAACAGAGTTCAGTCTGATCGAACCGGTTAAATCCCTTTTTTCGCCACTCGTAACGAAAGCGTTGGCCTATCTTTGCCTTTTCATCATTGTTTGCGGTCATGTGTTCTGGCTACTGGAAAAGGGCAAGCATCTGATCAGCGTGAACTATTTTCCCGGCATATTTCAGTCATTTTGGTACGTTATGGTGACGATGACGACAGTCGGATATGGAGACATCGTACCCCGCAAGTGGATTGGCCGTGTTATGGCGTTTCTTGTTATGCTGATCGGGATCGGCTTCTTCGGATGGGCTATCGCTCAATTCTCGGCGGCAATTACCTTGCAAAAACTGCGTTCCGATATCACCGACCATCGGGATCTTCGCAAAAAAATTGTTGCAACTGTTGCGGGCACCACAAGTATCGACGCCCTCGACGATCTCGGTGCGATCGTTGTGCCCGTTAAAGTGATCGATGAAGCCATTGAAATGCTTTTGCAGCATAAAGTAGATGCTGTCGTTTTCGATTCTCCCACAATTCTTTACTATGCCCGCAATGAAGCGGCGGGAAAAGTGACTGTAGTCGGCGATCTTTTTGACAAACAATATTACGGATTTTTATTTCCCCAGGGAAGTGAACTTCGCGAACCGGTCAACCGGGCGCTGTTGAAGATGCATACGACCGGTCAGTACGATAAAATTTTTAACAAATGGTTTGGGTCATACTAGATGCTTAGCGACATGGGATAGACAATTTAATGTCGATATGGAATCAGCTATTGTATTTACTTGGTACAAATGGACTAAAATTCAAAATGACTAAAATGAACTAAAATTGTGGAATGCTATCATTTTAAATAGACAGGATACTCTAATTTTAGTCATTTTAGTCATTTGTAGCACTGTAGGCATTTGCTTCGATGTCTTTGCTATCAAGCCACGTCACAGAGGCCACTTTTTAGAGGCACGGTATTTTAAGTTATCTACATCATTATCATGCGAATTTTTAATTTTTGTTATCATAGATTCACGTTTTTCTTCTCATTCATCAGTGCTTCCTTGAGTCTGAAGGTGCCCAGGGTTCCGGCAATAATATTGGTGAAAGCCACCGGAATTGTGATGTTTTCATTAGGTTCCGTTGGCCTGGCCGACAGCGGTACGCTTCAGATCTCTGTGATCGGCCCCATGTCTGGCAAAGACCACGAAGCGGGTCAAGCGATGCTAAATGGGGTAAAGCTGTATGTAAAAGAAATCAATATGAGTGGAGGGATTGACGGACGGACACTTGTAGTCATTGCGCATGACGATCAAAACAATAGAGTCATGGCTCGAAACAAGGCCATGGAAATTGCAAAAGATGGTAAGGCTTTGGTTGTGATCGGTCACTATTACAGCTCGATTTCCTTGGAAGGCGGAAAAGTTTATAAAGATTATGGCATTCCCGCGATAACAGCAAGTGCGACGGCTCCAGAGGTAACCGAGGGAAACGATTGGTACTTTCGCGTTGTACCGGATACCAATCTTCAGGGAAAATTTTCCGCACTTTACCTGAAAAATATTCTCGAACAGAAAGCCGTGTATATCGTTTTTGAACAGGATGCATACGGCACAACCCTCCAGCGTTCCTTCGAGCAGGCCTCCAGGCAGGCCGGGCTTCGGATCAAGAACAATTGGAGCGTCAATTCGGCAAACAATGATGTGGACCGTATGTTCAACGAGATTACCCATGCGATGCAGCAGGATCCAACTCCGGGGGCGCTGTTTGTGGCGCTTCAGGACCACCAGGCCGCCAAGCTGGTCAGGTCGATTCGCGATGCGGGCATCGATCTTGTAATTATGGGCGGAGATGCCATCGGATCAGATTCTTTCCAAAGAAAATTTGCCAAAATTCCGATAGAGACGAAAAACCCCGGCCATTATACGGATGGTATTTACGCAGCGACTTTTTTTATCCGCGATATCAGCAACCGCCAAGCACGGCAATTCAGTAAAAAATTCAAACAGTGGTTTGACAAGGATCCCGATGACATCGCTGCCACGCATTATGACGCGGCGGCAATTGCCGTGGAAGCGATTAGGAAGGCCAAAATCGAAATTGATGTGGCGCAAACCCGAAAAAATATCCGCAAACAGTTGAACAGTCTCAGATATATTGAAACGGCATATAAGGGAATTACCGGACGTATTTTTTTTGACGCCCACGGCAATGTCGTCAAGCCGTTCCCCATCGGTGTATACTCCCACGGTAGATTGATCTCGGCTCCCACTCAGCTGGGTGCGATCGTAAATCTGGATATGATCATCAATTTGCGAAAGGAGCTCGATAAGGGCAATATCATCCCTATGGATGATCGCTTTCTGTATCGGACCATGATAGTTTATACGGGCATAGACATCAACGAGATCAGTAACATCAATCCAATAAACGAAACGTTCACAGCGGATTTCTACTTATGGTTCAGACACAATGGATATCTCGACTACAGCAAAATAGAATTTCTGAATGCCGTCGAAGATTTACGCCTGAAAGATGATCCGCTAATGGAAATGACTGACCCCAATATTGCCTACCGTGCATATCGTATCAAAGGTGATTTTAAGGAAGTCTTTAATTTTCGCGACTATCCGTTTGACTCGCAAACGTTGAGTATTCGCTTTAGACATAAAAAATACAACCGAGAGCGTCTTATATTCGTTACCGACGATATCGGGATGCAACGTTACAGCGGCAAAACGCCGGCAGAGCGTTTAGAGAAATATTTAGGTCTCAGCAAAGAGGCGCCATGGCATCTGCAGGACATTTTAGTTTTTTCGGATATCGGTGCTGCTGATTCGACGCTCGGCAACCCGGGCATGTTCCATGCAAAAGCGGATACGGCCATCAGCTACTCCAGGTTTAATGTTGTCACGGAGATAGTAAGAAATGCCCAAAGCTACGTACTGAAGAATTTGATCCCTTTGTTTATCGTCATTTTGCTCGGTTACATTACGCTTTTTGTACCGCCCGAAGGTCCGCCATTTGTGGCGCGAATGAGTTTAGGTGTGATAGCCCTGCTGACCGCGGTTTTCCTGAGATTGGAAGCAGTCAGCCAGTTGCCGAATGTCGGATATCTTGTTGCCCTGGATTACATGTATTTTGCCGTCTACTTTCTCATCCTGTCAGGAATTGTCATAACCGTGGCAAAGCATCGAGCGCTCCGCAAGGGGAAAAACATACTGGCAAAACGACTCGATTATTTCGGACGGTTGTTTCAACCGCTGTATATCGTATTTGGAATCGGAATTTTTGCATATCTCTATTAGTGCCTTATGAAGTTAATCAATAAAAAGTCGTTTAAATATCTAGGAAGATTTTTAATTCCAATATTGGCAACCGGTTTGTTGGTAGCAGGATATTTAAAATCAAAAACAACTTTACAAGAAGGAATAAAAATTATAGCCGAGAATTATAGAGAAGACGGAAGTCTTATCAATCGTTCCATAGTGGAAGAAGGAACAGATGACGAGTTCAATTCTTATATTGAATATGATAAACAGGGAAGAGTAATTTTTACAGAAATTTCTAGATTTATTGCTGGCTCTGATGAACCTTTATCTAGACATAGCCAAATAAAATATCAGGGAAACATAAAAAAAGTAAATGTACCTGGAGATGCACCAGATGGAAGCACTTATGACACTGAAATGGTAATTAAAGCTAGAACGCCAATATACCTGGAACATCAAAATCATAATAAATATCATAAAAGAGTATTTAATAACCAAGGAAGTATATTAGAAAGAGTTGAATATTCATTTAACTCTCTTGGAGAGATAGAAGATTATAAAGAATTAATCTTTGATTATAATGATAATAAACTAAGTTCTATAAGCTTATTTGATGAGTACGGAAATATCGAGAGTTTCAAAGAAATCGATTTTTAGAAAGGGGTCAAGTCTGCTCTTGACTCTTAGTTGCCAAATCATACATATTTTCGAGCCGTTTACGCAACCGTCCATCGGTCGCAATCGAGACTTCCATCCTTCCGATGACACTGCTAACCGAACTGTATTTTTTAAAGCCATAGTGGTCTGCGATCTGCTTTAAGCCATATCCGGTCAAACGACGAGTCAGGACTACAGCTACATTTCTGGGTTCATTAAACACGCCGCGTTTGGCAGACATAAGTTCGCTATCACTGATTTTGTAAAATTCGCAAATCACCCTTTTTATTCGATCCACATCCGGTGCCAATTCTTTTGACTGGGGGATCTCATCGTTGATTTTTCTCAAAAAGAATTTCTCTTTAATCCGATTAATAAAGTCTTCTGAGCCCAATATCGACGGCCATTTTTTCCGTTCGAATAATTTGTCGATCTCCGCTTCGTCATCGTCATCTCTGGTTATGAAGTAGCGGTAATTCCTGAGCCGTTCCCTGGGTTGGTTTGACAGCATTGATAGCAAAAAATCTTTAAAGAGCCAGTTCCACTTTTTGGCTTTTGACAGATAGCCCTGATGACTGCTCCACGGATATTTCTCCAATCGATCCACCAGGCCTGCCTTTAAGGGATTTCGGTGAATATATCGAACCAAATGAAGCAGATATTGATCGACCTCAATGAGAATCGATTTATAGCGCCCCCGAAAAAGTTGTCCGTCACACCGATAACGACGGTTAAAATACTGGGTGTAAACACCGTCTATGTGTCGCATGCACCTGGAAATGTTAGCATCAGGAGTTTGGACCAGTAGATGATAATGATTGGGCATCAGGCAATAGGCAGATACGCGTAAATTCCACATTTCCGAAGTATCTTGCAAGAGATCGATAAATCTCAGATAATCACCGTGACTCGAAAAAATAGGATCACCGCGTCTCCCGCGATTCAAAATATGATACCAGGCATCCGGATATTGAATTCTTAATGGTCTTGCCATGTGGACCTTATATAGAAGGTCAAACCAAGAGTCAAGAGCAGACTTGACCCCTTTTTTTTCCCGCCGCCTTAAATCTCGCGGCAATGGCGATCACCGGCATTCAGTGCCTGGTGGGGTCCATCGATGACTGCCAGGGGATCCAGCAAGGTCATCAATTCGGGTTTGCGAATCGTGTTCCAGACCAGGCCTTCGTAAGAAAAAGATGCAGACGGGATGCCGAGGGACAAGTGCAGATGCGGCAGGATATTGGCCTTTGAATGGCTGGTATCGGCGATGGTGGCGATGATGTCCCCCGCCTTCACCGGGCAGCCGACTTCAATTCCGCTGCACGGTTTGGTGTGGGCGTAAAACGATATGATTCGTCCGGCAGCGTCACCGGAATAGTCATGTTCGACGATCACCGCCTGGCCAAGGTAGTCTTTGAACATGGCTCTGACGACACCATCGAAAAGAACCGGAACACGGCTGGTTTCATCGAGTCTGCATACCCGTTGGGAGCGGTCTCGGTAAAGGCAAAAATCAATGCCTTCATGGGGAAAATCCCGACGGCCGCGATCACCCCACCATTTGTCCGGGCAGTTGAACAGCATCCCATGGCAAAAGATCCATTCCTTAAATTCAACGCGATCCAGGCCGTTTGCTTCGATGAGCATCGCGCCAAACCGGCTGTTCTTCAGGGATATTGCTTTCACGAGGTGTAACTAAAATCCATTGAATTGCCCGAGCGCCCTGTCGGGTCATAGCCGAAGGCGAAGCCTGAAGCGATTCCAAAAATCCGAGATCCAAAATCCAAAATCAGTTCATCCTCCCAGATAGGCCTTCTTTACTTCCGGATCTTCCAGCAGGTCATCTGACGGGCCTTCCAGAACCAAGCGGCCGTTTTCCAGCACATAGCCGCGCTGGGCGAACTGTAAAGCCAGCCGGGCATTTTGCTCAACCAGCAAAATGGTGGTGCCTTCCTGATTGATTTCCTTGAGGGCATCGAACATGCTCATCATCAGCAGCGGCGCCAAACCCATAGAGGGCTCATCCAGCAGCATGACCTTACGCCCGCTCATATAGGCCCGGCCGACGGCCAGCATCTGCTGCTCGCCGCCGCTCAAGGTGCCTGATTTCTGGTTTTGGCGTTCCTCCAATCGCGGAAATATTGAGAACACGCGCTGGACGTCCTTTTGGATCTGATCATTGTCCTTGCGGGCAAACGTGGCCAGCTTGAGATTTTCGGTAATCGTCAGGTTCTCGAACAGGCGCCGTCCTTCGGGGACATGGGAGATGCCAAGTTGGCTGACGACTTTGTCCGGTGAATATTGCAGCAGGTTGTCGTCGGCAAAGATCATTTCCGTGCCGTCTTCAACCGGCACCATGCGAGATATGGCTTTCAGGGTAGTACTTTTGCCGGCGCCGTTGGCCCCGATGATGCATACGATTTCGCCGTCGTCGATCTGAAAGTTCAGCCCGTGCAGGGCCTTGATGTTGCCGTATGATACGCGTAAGTCTTTAACCGAAAGTAGCATTATTCGACGATCTCCTCGCCCAGGTAGGCATCGATTACTTTGGGATTCTTTTGGATTTCTTCGGGAGTGCCTTCGGCAATCACCTCGCCGAAAACCAGGGTCTGGATTCTCTCGCACAGCTCCATGACCACCCGCATGCGGTGCTCGATGAGAAATATGGCCAGTCCCAGCTCGCCGTGCACCTTGCGTATAATGTCCATCATTTGCACCAGCTCCTCGGGATTCATGCCGGCCGTGGGTTCATCCAAAAACAGCACCTTGGGTTCCATTGCCAGCGCCCGGGCCATCTCCACTCGGCGCTGAGCGCCGTAAGGAAGATTGACAACAATTTGATCCGCAAACTGGTCCACTCCCATCATTTTGAGAAGCTGATAGGCTCGCTCTTCACTTTCAGCTTCTTCACGGTGCCGCTTGGCTGTACCGAAAAAGGCGCCCACGAGCCCATAGGTCAGCTTGGAGTAGCGGGCCATTTTGACATGCTCCAGCACGGTCATGTGGCGCCACAGCAGCATGTTCTGAAAGGTGCGCCCGATTCCCAGGGAGGCGATCTCATGGGGGGAGCGTCCGTTTATGGGGCGGTCTTCCAATGCGATGGTCCCTTCGGTGGGATTGTAGATGCCGGTGATCAAATTGAAGATCGTTGTTTTACCGGCTCCGTTGGGCCCAATCAGTCCCCGGATCTGGCCGGGATTGATCTCAAGTCCGTAGTTGTAAACCGCCCGCAACCCGCCAAAGTAGTGCGTCATTTTGTCTATTTGCAGTAACGCCATACGTGTACCCCGGTTATTGGTTATTGGTTATTCGATATTAGGAATTAGTTATTGGTTATTGGTTATTGGTGTTTAGGGTGCTGAGGATAAACAGACATTCAAATTAAACGATCAGCCATTAGAAAAACACCATTTATAAAATCAGTCGATCACTATTATGGCCAATATACCAATAATCCAACAAGCAATGTATGTATTCAGTAACGAATAACTAATAACGAATAACTTTTTAACTATTTTTTATCTTCGGCTGTACCAGTTTTCGGATGTCAAATTCCTTGAACGCGATCAAACCGGTGGGACGGAATATCATCACCAGTATCAGCAGCAAGGGTATGATAATCCACTTAAAGAGCTCCAATGGCCGCAGCATCTCACCGAGCAGACTGATGCTGCAAGCACCGACGATGGATCCGTACACGGAGTTCAGCCCGCCGAAGTAAACCATGGCCAGAACCTCGGCCAGTTTCTGGATGCCGAAAGTGCCCGGATTCACATAGCGCAGGGCGTGGGCGTACAAACCGCCGGCCACGCCGGCCCAGAACGCCGCGAATAAAAAGGCTGTTATTTTGGTTTGACGGGTATCGACGGTCATGGCATCGGCCGCCATTTCATTGTCACGCACGGCATTTAACGCCTTGCCCAATGTGGAGCGTACAAAATTGTTGATGATCCAGATACCGAGCACAACGGTGGCGAACACCACCGCCCGGTTGGCCCAGCCGGGCTGGTCGCCCAGTCCACGCGGACCTCCGACAAACTCCATATTCTCGATCATGCTCTTGACGATGAACATAAACGCCAGAGAAATAATGGCCAGATAGTCCCCGCGTGTCCGGAAGGAGGGAATGGCCACGGCCAGGGCTCCCACGGCCGCCACCAGTCCGCCAAAGACCAGGGCCATGGGAAAAAAGAACGGACCGAGCCATTGCGGCAGCAGGGCGGCTCCGAAAAGCCGGTCATCGGCAAATAAACCGACCGTGAACACCGAGGAGCCGTACGCCCCCAGGGCCATAAATCCCGGGTGCGAACAAGAAAATTCACCCATGTAGCCATTGATCAGGTTCAGGCTCAGGGTCACCAGCACGGCGATCATGGTAAATCTGAGGACATCGGCCCGGTAGAGGCTCATGTCCGACCACCAGTGCAAAACCGCGTACAACAGGCCGAGATGAATGAGGGTCGAGACCATCAGCGGGTAGTCGAGAAGTTTGCCGGCCAGCCGGTTCATGCTGGCGGCGCTGAACTTCGCAACCACCGTGATGGGCAGAAGGTATATCAGCACAAAATATATCAGGGCACTGTGCATCAGCATCGGCTTTTTGAGCATGATGACAAAACCGAACAGCATCGGCGCCTTGCGCAGTCCCATGGATCGTGCAAACGAATTCCCGATGAAATATTCCAGCGCCACGGCCACCAGCGCCCCCAGCAGCCAGCTGAGCAGTGGAACCTGGGAAAACAGAACCCGGATCCGGCTCAATAACGGTTGCCTCTCAGTTGACAACCCCTCACTTGTTGCTTCCATATTAGGTCCTTGTATTGCAGTTCACGGTTGCAATTTATAAATGGTGTATTGTCGGTGTATCCGATTTATCAGATGACAGAAGACAGAGGACAGATGTCAGAGGACAGATGTCAGAAGACAGATGACAGAAGTATTGAATTCGGAAGTCGGACCCGTCGTCGTCCGATACGGCAGGACTATGCCGCGGCTAAAGATGCGGAAGTCGGAAATTATAACTTCATCCTTGTCCACATACCATCTGCTGTCTGCCTTCAACCCTCCATTAACAGTCGTTATCCCCTCAACTTAAACCTGATGATCGAACTTCATTCCGGCACCACGTTTAACTCAGGATTTTGGTCTTCATTAAAATCGACAGAATTCCACCATTATTCATTATTCATTTTTCATTCGTCATTTATATCATTCGACATTCGTCATTCGTCATTCGTCATTCCTTACAGCCTCAGCTTGGCGCTGTACGGCTCGCCGAAAAAGCCGTGGGGACGAAATACCAGGATCAGTAAAATTATCGAATAGGCGATCAAATCCCGGAAGGTCGACGGGAAAATCATGGGCACAAACATCTCGATAAAACCCAATAAAAATCCCGCCAGGGTCGCACCCACGACCGAACCCCGACCGCCCAGAATTGCCGCGACAAAAGCCTTCCAACCGATGAGAATGCCCATGTAGGGATCCAACACCGGATAGGCAACCCCAAACAGGATGCCGGCGGCGGCCGCCAGTCCGGACCCGATGGCAAAAGTCAACGCGGCAATCTTGTTGAGCGGTACGCCCATCAACGGGACGACCACGTAGTCAAATGCCATGGCCCGCATGGCCATCCCCCAGCGGGTGCGGCGGATAAACTGGTGCAGCAAAAACGACAGGGTGATGGACACCAGTACGATCATGATCTTTTTATTGGTTACCACCACGCCGCCCAAATGATAGGTTGAGGTTTCAATCAGGGAAGGAAAGCTGACCCGTTGGGCGCCCAGCAATATCAGATTGCCGGTTTCCAGGATAATGCCGATCATCAGACCGGTAATGGCCGCCGAGGCCCGGGGCGCATCGCGCAGTGGCCGGTAGCCGACCCGTTCCACAAACATGCCAACGAAGGAAGTCAGGAACATGGAGATCAAGATGGTTAAAACCAGAATCAACCAGCCGGGCAGGGCAAAGGCCCCCATGGATGTCAGCGCCACCAGCGCCGTGGCAACGCCGAATCCGATATAGGCGCCGACCATAAAAATATCCCCATGTGCAAAATTAAACAGCATCAAAATGCTGTATACCATGGAATATCCCAGTGCAATAAGGGCATAGAAGCTGCCCCACTGCAATGCATTGACCAGGTTCTGAAAAAATACCATCAGGGTTCTCCTCGGGCCTAAACGAATCGTTGATAGGTTCAGGGTTCAGAGTTCAAGGGTTGTTAGCGCTGGACGCTGCCCAACATATTGATCAATTTCCTGCCTACCCGGCATATCTGTTCGGGTACAAGCGCTTTACATTCATGATGAAGACAGGATCCCTTAAACATGAGCTGTTTGGGGGGGCAATCCAGAACGTTGAACCCTGATCCGCTCAACCCGGGTTGGATCCTAATCGAGTGGTGTCGGACAAAACAGTTAAAAGGTTCAAATTAGCGGGCGGGGATAAACCCCACCCCTACACAAAGAACGCTTACCCAGCATAGGTAGGGGCGGGTGGTATCCCCGCCCGTATAAGCTTAATTGTCCCAATGACAACTCAAATAGCGTATGGCTTCATCTTAAAATTAAGGCAGGCGTTAACGGGTTCGTCGTTCTGGGATATTTTATGATGCGGGGATTCGAAGATTAAAGAATCAACATCGTCTTAAACCTCTGAACCCCGCAACCTTTGAACCTGCTAACGGTTAAGGTCCATCTCAGGGACAGACGGACTTAAAGAATTCAAACTCGCCGGCATCACTGATGCGGACGATAACGGCGCATTTAACCGGATCGCCGTCCTCGGTAAACGTCATACCGCCGGTGATTCCGTCAAAGCCTTTGATTTTGGCCAGGGCATCGCGCACCGCTTTGCGATCCTTTTCGATGTTGCCGGTCAGTCTGCCGGCCCCTTCGATGGCGGTTTGCACGATACGAATGGCATCCCAGGTCAGCGCCGCAACATCATCGGGCACATAGCCGTGCGCTTTGTTATAACGATCGATGAATTCTTTGGTTGCGCCCTTGGCGCCGGCGGCTGCGTAGTGGGTGCTGAAAAACAGACCGTAGCAGTCTTTGCCGCACAATTTCACGGTTTCGGCCGATCCCCAGCTGTCACTGCCGACAATGGGTTTGTCCCAGCCCAGTTGATGGGCTTGCTGCACGATCAAAGCCACCTCATTGTAGTACTGCGGCGTGAAGAGCACCTCGGCGCCGGAGTTGTTGATTTTGGTCAACTGGGAACTGAAGTCGGTGTCTTTGGTGGTAAAGCTTTCGTAAGCCACCACGGAACCCGCACCGTTAATTTCTTCCCAAGCGGCCTTGAAAAATTCCGCCAGGCCTTTGGGATAGTCACTGGCCACGTCGTACAGGACGGCCGCTTTTTTAAAGCCAAACTCTTCCTGGATGAACTTGGCGACCACCGGTCCCTGGAAAGGATCCAGGAAGCAGCCGCGGAAAACGAAGGGACGATCTTTGGTGGTGTCCGGGTTGGTGGACCAGGGGCTGACCATGGGTGTGCCCAGTTCATTGGCTTTGCCGCCGGCGGGGATCGCCTGCTTGGAAGATTGGGGTCCGACAATCGCCAGAACATCTTCTTCGGTGATCAGCTTGGTGTTGGCTTTAACGGCTGACTCGGCCTTGGATTCGTTGTCTTCGATAATCAGCTCCACCATGTATTTCTTGCCGCCGACTTCAATGCCGCCGGCCGCGTTGACATCCTCCAGCCACATTTGGGCCGCATATTTGGTGCCCTCTCCCACCTTGGGAATATCGCCCGTCAGCGGAGCATTGATGCCGATTCTGATGGTGTCGGCCCCTGCTAAACTGACCCCTAGGCCGAACACAAAAAATGAAATTACCGCTGCCACTAATGCTTTTCTTTTCATTATTAGCCTCCTTTCTGAAACATCACATGATAGTGTTTTGGACTCAATGACCAACAGGATAGAATCCGAAAAATTATTAGGGTGCATATCACACGCCTGAAAGATTTTCAAGATCCGAATCCCGGGTCTCAAAAATCACGATAAACGCCGATTTCGATCAATTTTCATCAAAAAGCCGTAAAAAACGACAAAGTCCACCATCCCGGGCACCAAGTCAACGCTCCTCTCGCTGAGCGGGAGGCTTCAGGAAGCCCCCTTGGAAGGTGGCAAGACCACTGGCGCAACTGTTTAAATCCGAAATTTGTGCTTCGTATTTTTTCAAGCATCATTTGACTCTCACCGGATCGGTGCAAGCTTTTCGGCTCCAACACTGGAAGTATGGGTTAATACTGGAATTATCGGTCAAATTCTTGGTGATATGATGAAAAGCCATATTTATCATTGACAGAATTACCGTTATTTCTTAATGCTTTATCAATATCAATATTGTCGAAACCAATTCCGACATAATTAAGCATTTGCGGGTTGGTTGAAAATCCTATAAAAATGTCGACGTGTTGTCGCTTTCCGAGATAACGCTCCCGCCCCGGGTCGAAACCGGCTTAAGAAAACGTTTTTAAAACCAGGGGGGGCTTGTGGATGCAGCGGCCGGAAAATGTCCGCCGGAGAAATTAGCGCTTGCGGGCTGCAATTTGTTCCATGATCTAAGAGTATAATCATTTTAACCCCGGCAGCAAGCCGACATAGGCGATCGGCGCAAAGGGCTTTCCGGCCGGAGCAGCAGCAAAGCAAGGTGGACACTGCAATTTCCCACTTGCGGGGGCCAAAGTCCCGCCGCTGGCAAATGTATTTTAATCCAACCGCTATCAGGCGCAACCCAATCCCGCTACACCGGGGAGATGAAGATTGAAGATTGAAGATTGAAATTTCATGGTTTCGCTCGCGCAGCGCAGGCGCTTGCGCCGCGTGTCGCTCGGTCTTATCAATTTAATCGACGGGCATAATAGGAATTCCGAAAACAGATACAAATTAACCAAAGGAGGTCAGATAATGAAAGAGATCAGCGAGCTGCATTTTCCGGACGATGTTCGTTATGCTGAAAGTCACGAGTGGGCCAAAATGGAGGGTGACACGGTCAAAGTAGGTATCACCGACTATGCCCAGGATCAATTGGGAGATATCGTATTTGTGGAAATGCCGGAAGCCGGCGAGGCTTTTGAAAAAGGCGCCGAATTCGGCACAGTGGAATCGGTCAAGGCCGTCTCGGAACTCTACATGCCGGTCGGCGGTGAAATCGTGGCCGTCAACTCCTCCCTGGAAGATGCGCCCGAGTTGGTCAACGACACACCCTTTGCCGACGGGTGGATGATCGAAGTCAAGCCCGATGACCCGGCCGAACTGGAAAGCCTGTTGGCCAAAGAGGCCTATATCGAATCATTGCAAGGATAAGCAGGCGTTGTTTGTTATTTGTTAATCGTTATTGGTATCGGCTGAAAGTTGGTTTTAAGGTTTTCCCGGTAGTGACATATCAAAAGGGCAGTCTTTTTAAACCATTAATCCGCCTCCGGCGGAATAGCTTACAGCCGGCTTTCAGCTCAATTTAGATAGAAATCTCACTGCAAAGGAATATCACCCATGCGATACTTGCCGCATACACCGGAAGAAATTTCTGAGATGCTGTCGGCAGTCGGGGTAAAATCCCTTGATGATCTCTTTTCGACTGTTCCCCCGGAATGCCGCCGCAAAACCGAATTGAACCTGCCGGAACGCCTGAGCGAATGGGATTTAAATCGCCATATCGACGCCCTATCCGGCAGCATGGCCGTCGCGCCGGAATACAAGGTGTTCATGGGCGCCGGCAGCTACGAACACCATATCCCGGCGGCGGTGTCTTATCTGCTGGGCCGCTCGGAGTTCAGCACTTCCTATACACCGTATCAACCGGAGGTGAGCCAGGGAACCCTGCAGGCTATCTTCGAATACCAGACGCTTACCGCACGCCTGCTGGGGATGGAGGTGGCCAATGCCTCGCAATATGACGGTGCCTCAGCCCTGGCCGAGGCCGCCCTGATGGCGGTGCGTGCCACCCGCAAAAAGAAAGTGGCCGTGTCGCGCCTGGTCCACCCCCACTACCGTACCGTGTTGGAAACATATCTCAAGCCCACCGAGTATGAAATTGTGGAACTGCCATATCTGCCGGACGGAACCACCGACCTGACGCAACTGGAGGGCGCGCAGGATCTGGCGGCGGTAGCCGTCCAGTCCCCGAATTTTTTCGGCTGCATCGAAAACCTCCAGCGCATCGGTCAGACGGTGCAGGATCAAAAGACCCTGTTTATTACCTGTTTTACAGAGCCGCTGGCTTACGGTCTGTTCAAAAATCCCGGCAGCGAGGGCGCCGATATCGCTTGCGGCGAAGGTCAAAGCCTGGGCATTCCGCGCTCGTTCGGCGGACCGGCCCTGGGCATGTTTGCCGCCAAAATGAAGTATGTGCGCAATATGCCGGGGCGCTTGGTGGGCCAAACCACGGATGCGGATGGACAGCGGGGATTCGTGTTGACGCTGGCAACCCGCGAACAGCACATCCGCCGGGAAAGAGCCACATCCAATATCTGCACCAACCACAGCCTATGCGCCCTGGCTTCCGCCATGTACATGGCGACTTTGGGCGGCAGCGGTATGAAATCCCTCGCCCGGCTGAATTATGACAAGTGCGAATATCTGAAAGGCGAGTTGCGCAAGGCCGGCTTCAGGATTCCGTTTGAGCAACCTACTTTCAATGAATTTGTGGTTGAATTCCCGCCGGATTTTGTAAAAACCTACGATCGGCTGGTCAAACAAAAAATCATCCCGGGCCTGCCGCTGGAGTGCCACTACCGTGAGTTGAAAAACCATTACCTGCTTTGCGTGACCGAGACGCTCGGCAGAGAGGATATGGATGAGTTGGTGGAGGCGGTTAAGAAGGGATAACTGACGGCGTTAGGTTTCAGGTGTCGGATGACAGATGACAGTGAATAGGTTTCAGGTGTCAGGTTTCAGGTGTCAGCATAACCGCTGGCGCTAGCATCCAGTTAGATCGAAAAAGAAAACAAATGAACATTGAACATCGAACGTCCAACATCGAATATTGTATTCTGTCAATTTTAAGAAAAAAATTCTGCAGCGAAGAGAACCCGCTCTTGGGCATTAGACAATTGAGTCTCTGAAAATTCGTTCTTTTCTAAATCGACTAAGCGTAGCGCCATCCTTATTCGACGTTCGATGTTGGACGTTCGCGTCTGATCTTCGTTCAAGCTTAGTTAAGTATAGTACAAGGTGTTGAGTGATTTTAGTTGCTGAAACCTGACACCTGACACCTGGAAAAATCAGTTTTGTGGAAACAGAAAAAGGGAGATGAATCCATGCAAGAATATCCAGGAACTACCGGCCTAATTTTCAACGAACCGCTGCTCTGGGAAAAAGGCCAAAAGGGCCGGCAGGGCTTTTCAGTGCCTCGCAGGGATGTCGAATCGTCTGAACTGGCAACGGAATTTGTCGGCGATGGACCTGATTTTCCGGATCTCGGTGAACTGGACGTCATTCGCCACTACACGCGGCTGTCCCAATGGAATTTTGCCGTGGATCTCGGCATGTACCCTCTGGGCTCCTGCACCATGAAATACAATCCCAAAACCAATGAAAGGCAGGCTGCGAGCCCGGGATTTGCGGCGGCCCACCCCATGCTGCCGCCCAACCTTTCCCAGGGCATCCTGAACCTGATGTATGACCTCGAGCGCTACCTGGTGGAAATCACCGGCATGGACGCCGCCTCCCTGCAGCCGGCGGCCGGCGCCCACGGTGAACTGGCCGGGATGCTTCTGTTTCATGCCTACCACCAGAGTCAGGGAGCGCCCCGCTCAAAAATTATCGTGCCGGATACGGCTCATGGCACCAACCCGGCCAGCGCCGCCCTGTGCGGCTATAAGCCGGTGGCCATAAGCTCCAACGCCGACGGCATCCTGGCGTCCGAAGACGTCGCCGCCTTGATGGACGAGGAAACGTCGGGCATCATGGTCACCAACCCCAACACCCTGGGGCTGTTTGAAGAGAACATTAAGCAGATTGCAGATATCGTCCACGCCAAGGGCGGATTGGTGTACGGCGACGGCGCCAACATGAACGCAATCATGGGCATTGCGGATATGGGCGAAATCGGCATCGATGTCCTGCATCTAAACCTGCACAAAACGTTTTCGTCACCCCACGGCGGCGGCGGACCGGGTTCCGGGCCGGTGTGTGTGCTAAAGCACCTGGAACCGTTTCTGCCGGTGCCCAGGGTCATCAAGCAAAATGGGCAATATCTTTTAAAGGAAGACTTCCCGGATACCATCGGCCGGCTGCATGGCTTCAACGGCAATGTCGGCGTTTTAATCCGGGCGTACGCCTATATTATGAGCCTGGGTGCCGAGAATTTGAAAAAGGCCAGCCAATTGGCTGTGCTAAATGCCAACTACATCAAGGAGCAACTCAAGGATACGTTTCATCTGGCCTATGACCGCCCCTGCATGCACGAATGTGTCTTCTCCGATGAACGACAGCAGGCCCACAAAGTCACCACCCTGGACATGGTCAAACGCCTGATGGACTATGGGTTTCATCCACCCACGATCTACTTCCCGCTGGTCGTACCCGGCGCCATTATGATCGAGCCGACGGAGACGGAATCCAAAACGGATATCGATCTTCTGGTCAATGCCTTCAAGGCCATTGCCAAAGAAGCCGAGGAAAAACCGGATCTTCTGCAGGACGCCCCCCGATACAGCCGCCGGCGAAGACTCGATGAAACCACGGCCGCCCGCAAGCCCTGCTTGACGGGGTAAAACGTGTTGCGGGTTGCGGGTTGCGAGGTGCGGGGTGCGCGGTGCGGGTTGTGCGGTGCGAGGTGCGGGGAAAAGACGCGTTGCGGGTTGCGTGGTACGAGGTAAAATCGGGGGCGAGTTGCGGGGTGACAGAAGTCGGCATTCGGTGCACGGCTTTGAGTGAAGGGTGGTAGGTCGAGTGTGGAGGGTAATAGGTAGGAGGTAGAGGGTTTAGCCTCAATTGAGTTGAAAACCACTTGAGAGTTAATCGCTATCAGTTATTGGTTATTGGCTTGCGTGTCGCGTGTTAGGCATTAATATTACGGGTACGATATCATGGAAAATTTGCATAGCGCAAACACGAATCCCCGAGCTGAATAAACAATGGAAACCAATACTGTAAAAAGATCCAAGCCAATCGATGCCCAGGATCTCAAGCCCGAAAGGGGCAATGCTCAAATTGCGGCCCGCAACCCGCAACACGAATCCCGCAACACGAATCCCGCAACACGCAACGCGCACCGCGATCCCCATACCTCGCAACTCGTACCCCTTAACTCGCAACCCGTACCCCGCAACACGCAACCCGATCCCCGAACCCCGA
>Ga0209454_1000152_pt1 | contig 45012 bp, 37 predicted proteins | sample WorMetHERISLAND1_2_FD_187400 | JGI IMG/M metagenome (GOLD analysis project Ga0209454, IMG submission 187400) | Marine gutless worms symbiont microbial communities from Max Planck institute for Marine Microbiology, Germany - Olavius geniculatus... | ecosystem: Host-associated > Annelida >... | reverse complement strand
CAGTCCGTGGCGTCAGGCGTGCCGACCACAAACGAACCGGTCGTGCAGGTGTCGGCGCCGGTAGTCCATCCTCCGGCGCCCGTCTCGAAGTCGCTGCTGTGCAGACAGCTGCCGGCCGGCAGGCAGACGTCACCGGCCTCGTCACAGCTTTGCCCCGGACACGGATCAGCACCCGCCTGGCACGATCCGGCCTCACAGGTCTCTGCTCCGTTGCAGTGCTGGCCGTCGTCGCAGTCGGCATCGACCACACAGGGACCGTAGGCCTGAATCACCACATTGTCGATGGCAGCCTCGATGATGTTGCCGGTGGCCGGACCGTCGGCCGCACCAAAGCGCAGCCGCACGGTGGACGTCAGGCTGATAAAGATTTCAAGATCAAAGCTTCGCGTGCTCCAGGTGTTGGCGCTCTGGCCGCTGCCCAGCGTCTCCAGGTTAACCCAGGTAGCGCCATTGTCATCAGAGACCTCGGCCACGAAGAAATCGCCTGCGTCCTCACCGAGGTCCCGGTTATAAAACCAGCGCTCATAACTGAGCACGGCGCCGGTCTCCCCACTCAGATCGATAGGCGGAGAGAGCAGATACACAACTCCGCCGTCAACGTCATTGCTTCCGAGTGAGCTGTTCTGGGCCGTAAACGCGCACCCGCTGCCCGCAAAGGCGTTTTCCGGCTGGGCCTGGTCGCTGCCCGAAACCGTGCCGTTGGGATCGCCGAACTCCCACTCGCCGGTGCTGGCCGTGCTGCCGGGCGCGTACAGATCCCAGCCCAGGACGTTGCCGTTCTCAAAGTCATCCTCGAACACAGTCGGGCACTGATCAGATCCTGCCAGGCAGACACCATCCACGCAGGTTTCTATCCCGTTGCAAAAGTCGCCGTCGTTACAGTCGCTGTCGAGGACGCAGGGTGGAGCGATGTAGAGAAAGACGGCACTGAAAGCGCCCCAGTTGCCGGCATTGTCCCGGCCGCGAACAAATATGATATGCCTTCCCTCCTCCAAGTCGGCGGTGTCGATGACCGCGGTGGCGGATTCGACACTGGTGTCAAAGTTGCCGTCAGCCGCCGACATAGCTAAGGATGTGCCGCCCGCCCAAGGCGGCGTCTCGACGTAATATTCAGCGGCGACGATGTTCTGGGTCGGTTCGGTGCCGTTGCTGTTGTTGTACCGTGCGTCGTTGATCACGGCGCTCAAGTTGACGGGTGTGCCGGCAGTGATGCCGGGTTCTATCGAGCCCAAGCTGAGATCCAGGTTGAGCGCATCCGGGCCGGCCGGGGTCATGTAAGGCGTCCGTGCGACCTTCATGGCGTAGATCAGTGACGGCATGTTGTCGGGTACGAGGGTGTTTTCAAAGTAGCTGCAGGATTCGAAGAATTCCCTCCCCAGTTCGTACGTAAAGGCCGCCAGCCCCATCTCGCCGTAGGCAAAGGTGGTGGTGGTCCCGTCGGTCGGGTATAACCCGATCCCCTGTTCGGGGGTGTGGCCGTTGAAATAGGCCAGTTTGCGTCCCAGGGTCTGCAGTTGAGTTCCGTTGGGTGCCGGATCGTTGGTAAAGCCCCAGGGCCACAGAATTAACCGTCCGGAGCTGTGGACGTCCAGATAGATGCCGCTGGCATCCATGGGCGCCGGGTCGTCGAGGTTATCGCCGCGTTGATCGGGAAATTGAGCGATGATATAGTTTTGAACGGCCTGGGTTTCGGGTTCCGAGGCCGGACCGACCCCACGGTAGGTCAAACTGCACGGGTCGCCGCTCGATCCGCCGCAGCAGCCCCATTGAAAAGGGAAGTTGCGGTTCAGATCGGCGCCCCGGTTGTTGCTGGTCGGGCTGCAATAATCTTGATTGGTGTTCTTGCGCCAGGACAGACCGGTCTCGGCCTGCTTGCGGCCGTCGGGATTGGCCTGCAGCATCAGGTGAATTTCGTGGTGGTCCAGCAGCCAGGTGGCGTCGGCATCTGTGCCGTAGTTGTTTACCAGGTATTCGGCCATACGGGTCATCAACTCGGCGGTGGTGTATTCGCGGGCATGGATGGCGCTGGTGATGAAAATTTTGGGTTTGGGACCGGGAATAGCCGAATGGGTCAGTTTCAAGACCATCAGGTCGTAGCCGCCTATTCCGTTCTCTTTTTCCCACGAATCACCGACATCCGTCCAGGTAGCCAGGGTCGGGTGATCGCCGGCAATAGTCGCGGCGGTATCAAAGGTTTCTTCCACGGTGCGATAGCACGCAAAGCCGGGTATGGCCTGGGCAACGGGCTGCAGCGCTTGAACGGCTGCGGCCATTTGCGCCTTTCGGGTTTCGTCAATTTCCACCTGAAGGCCGGCCTGGACCAGGCGATCATAATCCTCTTCCGACACTTCCAGCACCAGATAGCCTTTTTCATATTTGGCCTCCAGCGGCTCGATCCAAATCGCTATGCGCCGGGCCGTTTCAGGATCGTCAAAATACACCCGAACGATGGCACTGCCGCTGAACGGCGCGGCCTGGAGCGCCGGAGGACCGTTGAATTCAGATGGGCCCATTAAAGCTGTCGCCAGTAAGATCATCAGAATGCTGAGTGTCGGGATAAGTCTACGTGTTTTCATGGCAGATTCTCCTTTGAGCTTTAGTTTGGCCCTCGGATACATCCGAAGGGTGGATCGGATTAGCCGGTAATATTTGGGCTGATTATTTCTCAGTCACCCTCGTACCACCAATCCGAGCCTATAATTTTCCCCCCTTGACAAGTAAAAAACAGGAAATCATGCCGTCCGCGCCAATTGTAGATTAAAAATTCGTCGGGGGCATCGGGCATTGCATCGTAGCCGGGAAGGCTGACGATTTGTTGGTATGAGCGATCGCCCTTGCGGGCAAATTGGTCGGGGGGGTTGAGTAGTTGAATGACATCGGGTTTGGAGAATTCACCGCGCCCGAGGCGGGTGCCGAGTTCGAGCATGAGACGATGTTTGGTCCCCATCCAGCGGTCCACGTCATCGTCCCATTTTCCGCCCCCAAAATGGCCGGGGACGGTCCGCAGTCTTCTGAAGTCGGCGGCTAGCTGCTCGAGAGGTGCTTGGTTCAATCGGTCGTTCTGGGTTGCAAAAACGGGCCGGCAGGTTGCCGCACCGACACTCAAGCAGCTCAACATACCCAATATTATCAGAATCTTGTGGCACATGGCATCCACGCTCCGAGAACGACATGTGAAAGGTCATTTTGACAAATAGCGATATGTAATTTTAGGTGACAATCCGTTTCGAAGTGCAGACAAATATCGTTAGTCCATCAGGCCTTTTGAAACGTGGTTATCAGGGCAGCTTGAGGCATTCAAATATGCGATTATCGACATAAACCATCGTCAACTGATGAATAAGGATAGCGGAAAGGGATTAGCGTGTCAATATGCAGGTTGGAATGGAAAATCGCTGGATTGTCAAGGATTTTGCTGATCGCAAAAATTAGGTCAAGCATCTGGGGAGGAAGTCAGTCGGCACCACTACGCGCATCTATTCCCGGGCGCTGATGACCAAGGGGATCTTTTGCAGTTTCTGCGCTTGTTCGAAAAGCCTTCGGGGAATTTCAATATCGTCACCCCATAATAATCAGCGACTGCCGACAGATGCGGGCGCATCGGGAAATCCAATGAAGCAGGGTGAACGGCCTTTATCTTTTAAGTTAACGACATCAGGCCTGACGCCATTTGAGAATACGTAGGCAAAGCAAGACAATAGGTTTGATTCCAAAGTTTAATCGCATCTTTTAAGGCACCACAGTCCGGTGTTTGGTTGCCACAGGCCGCACAGACCACCCCATAGTGTATCGTTCCATTTATCTCATACGTGACTTGAGGTATCCCTCCACAGTCACAATCATTAAGATTCATTGTGGGTTTCATTTTAATTCAACTCCTAAAAATAAACTGCAATCATCAAGGCAGTGTGAGGCATCGCTTTTTGAATAAAGTAAAAAAAACAGATAGGATTAAGCGGTCTCCCTATTCCGCATCACATCCTTGATTGCTTTACCTTATAACCCATCAAATAAGATGCCAACTGCACGGTTCGTTTACATAAAAGGTTTGGGAAACTCATAACAAATTGATATTATTTCACAAAAAATATGAAGAGGGGTACCGCGGGTACGGGAGTTTGGTTGGTACTGTGAAGTCCATAGGCACCTGCAAACGGATGCTGTAAATTACTTTGGCAGGAGAAATTATTTTTCGTTAAGGTTTGGTTAAATCCCAAAGTCTTCTATTTGATTTGATACAAATACAGAACCAGTTACTCCTCTAGTAGCCAATTAATGAAGATACAAAGGAATCGGCGGCAATTTTTCATACTACATTGGTTATAAGGAAAACAGGATTCGGGATGAAAAATCAGGGTCTCGACAGGTTATTTCTATTCCGAGACTCCAAACGCCTTTCCCGCTGTATAAGATAAAGCCCGCTCGTAGTTATGACAACAGTACCGGTAATTGTCCACCCATCCGGGAAATCACCGAATAATACGAATCCCAGGAGCATGGACCATACGATGGAGGTATAGCTGAAAGGCGCCAGCATGGAAGCCGGCGCTATCTCAAAGGCCTTTATCATAAAATAATGCCCCATGGTTCCCAGCATTCCCATCCAGGATAGAACAACCCATTGTTTCAACGACGGCGTCATCCAGACCGACCACACGGCAAGGGAGGTAAAAAACAGGGTACCGGCAGAGGTGTAAAACAGTGTTGTCAGGGCACCGTCCATGCGGCTCAGCATTCGGGTTGTGATCTGATAGTTGGCCCAGAAAAGAGCAGCAATGACCGGCAGGATTACCGCCCAGTGTAAGATACCCATGCCCGGACGGATGATGATCATCGCCCCGGCAAAACCCACAAATACAGCTGTCCAACGGTGAATACCGATTTTTTCTCCCAAAAACGGCGCGGAAAGAACCGTCACCAATAAAGGGGATATAAAGGCAATTGCCACGCAATCCGCGAGAGATAGAAATGCCAATCCCCACCAGAATGCAAGTGTGGATCCAAGGCCCAGCAGCGAGCGTAGAATTTGCAGTTTGAACCGTTGGGTCCGCAAAAAACCTTGCGCGCCGCCGCGAAAGAAAAGCAGTGAAACAAAAATAAAATTGAACAGATAACGTCCCCAAACGACCATCAGCAGGGGCAAATCGCTGCTAAGCAACTTTGCCGAAGCGTCCATGGAAATGATACAGCCGGTCATTAAGATGATATACAAGATGCCATACTGCGGGCTTGTGACAGCACTTGAAACGCCACGGTATTCACGCATGCAAATCAATCCCCTATAGGATCCGCCCGGATGATATTAAGGATTCGATATGAGAAAAAATAGGGCTCGAGTGGTGAATTACGCCCGATAATAATTCATATTATTCAGTATTCACGCGTTGATCCCGGCTTTTTTAAAAGGTTATACCTTTTCGGCTAGTCGCCGCCGTTTGACCAGCCAGACCACCAGCGGATAGCTGAACCATGTAACTTCCCAGAGGATCGGCCCGATAAACGCCATTGGAATGGTAATGATGGCGGTGATGGGCTCTGCCAGAATACGATCTCTTAATTGATACGCATACTGATCGGTGACTTCCGGTAACAACAAGCGATGATTTTTAATGGCATAGGCCCAACCCCAACTCCCGGAAATGCCGACCAGCGCCGCCGTAGCGCTTTCGAGCACCCGGGTACCGGTAGAAGGCCCCAGTGCAATACCGTCGCGCAGCGATGTCATAAAAACGAGTAGAAAAAAGAGTTGCAGGATTGTCAAGATGGTATGGCGGCTGTCTGTCGACTGCAGATTGCCCAATAGAACGTTGTTTTGTATCCAGTAAACAATCGTGACTACAATTCCGACGAAGACCATCAGGAACACACCGATATGGGCGCCTACAAAACCGCCGATATGCTCCCAGCTCAACTGTTCAGCGGTCGGATTTGGCAGCAGGGTGAAGATGCGCCAGATAACAATGGCAAAAACGACGTCGACCAATCTTTCCAGTCTGCGGATTTGAAGGACTTCACGCTTTTGCCTGGCTTTGTCAGCTGCCTTGTCTCGCATTTTCTATATCCTTAAAAATATTTACTTGGAAACAGTTTGAAGAATGCATCCATAACCCGCTGCCAGAAACTCTGTGCCGGCTGTCTCGTCCTAATATCATTACCTGCCTGCCAGATAAGCTTTCCTTCATCATTGAGATTGACTTGCCAGCTATTTTCGGGCTGCATCAATTCCTCTGCCAGCCGAGCCAGTTCCTCCGCCAGTTCAGGGCTGTCGATAAGGACGCCCATTTCCGTATTGAAGTCCCCGGCACGCGGATCCAAATTGAACGATCCGATGTAAACACGCGAACGGTCAACTACTGAAGCTTTCATGTGCATACGATAATTGAAACGCGCGGCAGTCCGGGCAGCTTTCACACTGCGCCGCGAGGAATACTGTCTCCAGGGATTAAACAGGCGAACCTCAACATTCGGATGGGTCTTTAAATATTTATTAATTTCAGACTGTTGGAGTACTGGAATACTGGGGTAATGTATGAAGGTTGGATGTCTTCTCTTGATACCCCAATACTCCAGCACTCCATTACTCCAGGTTCGAGATCTTTCATAAGTTCTTGGGACCTTGTATTAACCTTTTTTTGGGTTGAGCAGAATTTACGTTTTCTGGTCATTAAGCTGATCAACTAAACTCCCTGGCAGGTATCCTTGGATTGCTCAGGGTGTATACCATATTGGGCTTGTATAGGCGCGCTCCTGGGTGGTCATGGGTACCTCTTTTGATAAGGTTAGATTAAAGCGCCTGGCGTCATAGGCGGTCCAACGCGGCGTCGGTATCTCGATGACCCGGACGTAATAAAATGCGTTTAGAGAGGGATCGAAGTTTGGATCCTCCCAAACCGCAATCAGCTCGGGATCGCCGATTGTGTTGGTCCAGGTCGCGTTCAGCACGTCTACCGTATTGCCGACCGTGGGCAGCTTGCCGTCGGAACCGGGCTCACGTGATTCGGCGTCACCCCACACGACGTCAAATACCTTCTCCCGGGTCTTGCCGCCCTTGTCCATCCAACCCTTTACGATTTGGACGCGGTCCAGGTTGGCGCCATGAGGGTCCTTGAGGGCGGCAACCAGAAAGGTCGGCGACTTTCCGTCCGGACCCTTGAGAAGATCGCCTCCCATGGGAACGCCTTTGGCATAGCCGACCGCTGCAGGTAGACGGCTGTTGGCATCTGCTTCAACAAAATTCCAGCCGCCCCAGAAGCGCACCAGGATGCGCGGACCGGTGGTGGCATAGACCTCCTTGCGTTTCATCGCATCGAAAATCGCTTTGCGCGTGTTGGCGGTGGCCCAAACCGCCGCGTAGCCCGATGAAGCCATGGCATAGCCCTCGTACTGGCGGCCGGCGAACTTTGCCATGGGGTGATTCCACCGATCGGGCGACGGTTCGGTGCCGGCATGCTTGCCGATGTAATTCTCCTCCTCCACCGCGGCCAACGCCGTGTGGGTGTCGCTGGAGCCGACCATGCCGAACTTGTATGGGTTCGCGCCGAGTTTCGACCCGAGCTTTAACCCGTTTTTAAGGGCTTCGCGCGCGTATTCATACTGCAGCATGTTTTCTTCTTTCGGTACCGTTAGGTTCAGGTTACCAAGGGCCAGCGTCTCGTAGTCGGCGAATTCGTCGTCCGACGACAGCAGCGGATGGGTCTCACCGTCACCCTTGATCTGGGTAACTTCGTAGAGCGGCTCCCAGCGGGCGCGCTGTGTGGCATAATCGCCGGTCAGCGGTTTGCCGGTGGCCGGATTCCGCTCCACCGGGAACATGATTCCGTTGGACATGTTGCCGTTGTGGGCGAGCGCCAGCAATTGGCCGCCGGTCGATTCTTCGTAGCGACGCATCCATTTCCAAAGATCTTCCGGATTAAAGCTCTCGGCAGTCGTGTATGGAACCATCCTGCGGGCGCGCTCACCACCGTCGCGGTATAGGACATTGCGATGAAGGTTGTTGCCGTTTTCAGTCGAAGTCCACTCATAGCCGATAATGGCGGTGAATCTCCCCGGCTCGTTGTAACGCTCGGCGATCTCGATATAGTCGTCCCACACCGTCTGCTGGAAGGTGCGATCCAGGACAACCTCGGGGATCTTGCCCTGCGAGAAGGCGTTAATGACCTCCATGGTGGCCTCAAACGCGGTTTCGCCACCTTCGCGGAAAGCCTTGTGCCATTTGCGGACCTGCGGGTCCTTCAGCAGGTTGGGATTGCCGGTGATAATCTCCTTCATGGCGCCCATGCCGTCGGAGTGGTCCGAAACGACCAGCCAGTCGAGCGGGCGCGAAAGCTGAAACCGCATGCCGTTGCTGGTGGTGACCTCTTCGCCGCGGGCGAAGCGGTAGGCCTCCTCCGGTCCGAGTCTCACACCAAAGCCCCGCGCATCCAGCGAGTTGTCGGTGTGCACATGGGTGTCGCCCCAATAGACCCGGGTGGGAAAACCGCGGCCGGCGTACGGCGAGTAACTTGGCATTCCGGCAAAACCCTCGGCGTCCTCCGCTGTCGGCGTCAGACCGACCGGGTCGGAATTCTTATCCTGGGCTGTTATCCCATTTACAAAGATGAAGGTCCAAAGGACCGCAAAGAATGACATCATGATTCGTTTTTTCATGGTATTCAAACCTTTTCCGTATTGAGTGTGCTGCATCGCTTAATTCGACTCGATGGAGGCTGCCTCCCCGGCATGTTGGAACTCATCTTCACCGGTCAACCGAACAATGACCTTATCTAATTTTCCGGTAAATGGGTAGAGGTTTTTGACCCGATATTTATTGCTGACCGGTGTTCCCGCATCGATGCCCACATCAAAGGTTTCGGACAATGATTGCACTTCTGCTAGGTGCGTCGGCAGGTGATTCGCTTCATCGACGTTGTTGCGATTGATAAACATCACGTCGCAGATGTTGCCCCGTTCCCCTGGCTGGGAGACTCGGAATACTTGACCTGCGTTGACGTAAAAGGCCCGCCCCATGCCTTTCATCGGCGGCTTATCGCCCTCGGGTGTCAGGGTGAACTCCTCGACGAGCGACCAGTTGACCTTGTTCTCATTCACCTCATCGTAAAATGTGCGGTCGTAGGGAATTAGGAATCTTTCTATGCCTGCGTTGTAAGCCATGGTGTAATCTCCTTTCAAATTGTTATGGATTGGTTGTGTTGGGTGTTGTCGGAAACGGTTTTGACTACACTTTAGGTTTCAGGTTTCAGTGTTCAGGTGTCAGGATTTGGCAGTTTTTTTTCCTGACACCCGAAGCCTGACACCTGAAACCTAAATCCAACGAACGGCGCTATTGCTGCCCCCAGGGGCCATTTTTTCCGGGGTAGTCTCGGGAAAAGCGAAGAGTCTTAAGACTCTTGACGATGCTGCAACGCCTGTAGCACCTCTTTTTCGAGTTCCCTGCAAAGGTAGCGATATTCCGCAACCCTGGCCTCAGCGCCGGGTTTTTTGGATTGATCCCAATATTGTATGGCCTCAGCACATTTGCCGTAATCCTCGCACATCGAGCGGAAATTGGAATTTTTTAAAACCAAATGCCTGATTTGCAATGCATTTTCAGGAAAGCGCTCGACGATGTGATAGGTCATGTCCGACATTTATGATTTCACCTCAGATTCACAACTTGCAGCGATTGAAATAGGCCTATAATAAATTCAGATGTTGGACTATCATCCCATAAATGTGGTATAGGCGTCTTTCAGACTCTTGAGGCTAGGCATAATGGATAATATGTTTATATTGAATTACGTTAACCTAACGTGGGTCTAACAATCGTAATATAATCAGATATATGGTACAAATTGCCGAAAATACAATCGCACCCGGAGAGATCCGGGCGGAATTGGACCGAATCCTGTCAAGTCCTGATTTCAGTGCCTCCAAAAGGCGCAAGGGTTTTTTGCGTTTTGTGGTTGAGGAGGCCTTGGCCGGACGGGCTGAAATAATAAAAGCGTATACGATTGCCGTTACCGTGTTTGGCAGAAGCAAGGACTTCGATTCCCAGGTCGACCCGATTGTCAGTGTCGAGGCCGGGCGGCTGCGGCGCGCATTGGCCCAATATTATCTAACCGCCGGCATTAACAATCCTCTACGAATAGAAATTCCGAAAGGGACCTACGTTCCTGCTTTTATAGCAAATAAAGACGGCACAACAAACCTGCGATCAGAAGGATCAGCGATCGGCCAACAGAACGGGCTGGATATAAGCTCTCCGGAACTCGCCGGACCGGGAATTGCCGTTGTTGTATTTGACAACTTAAGCAAGGAACAAGGACAGGACTTTTTTGCAACCTGCTTTCGAAGAGCGGGGCCGGAATCTTATCCGGCGTCTACTATATTCGGAAGAAAATGTCGAAATCGTGTTTGAGGGATTGCAAAAAGCCGGGTTTCCAAAGGGTACCGCTCGTAAACTCAAGCCAATGCCCTCCGCCTGACAATCCGTTAGAACTCTTCCTTCCAATTGCCACACTCCAACAGGTTTATCAATCAATCTTAGATCAAACTATATATGATGAACTCGTAAAAAGTCAAAATTCGAGAATTTTGACTTCGTAACCTACTGAAAATATTATGTGTGAAATTTGATTTTTGTGCTTTTTGCGACTTTTTGCGGCTATATCATGTATAGATAATCAGGATTTTAGTATTGCTCAAGCAAATGATCTGTGCAGATCTGTGAAAATCTGTGTCCTATAATTCAAATGAATTCCACATCGCGCACCAGCCGAACATAATTGTAGATGCGGATAGCATCGCCCTGGGGGCCGTGTCCGGTGGGGTAATCGGTAGGATTGCCAGCTTTGGGATCACTGCGCTGCGCCCCGGCTCCGTGGACATCGACCCAGGTGCCATTCATATAACCCATTGCCCGGCCAAAGGCGACGTAAACGCCGTATGTGCCGGGCCAGGCCGTCCAATTGGCGTGGGTCGTGCTGCTCCAGTAGCAGGGGTAGTCGGTTTGGCCCGCTTCATTGATGATGGACGTCGCATCAAACAGCGGGTTGATGGCCGCCGTGCCTGTCGTGTCCGGCGAGCGGGTATAATCCACGATGCTCTGCAGTTCCTTGGCATTGGGCAGACGCCAGTCGCTGTAGCCCAGATAATATTCTGCGTTTTTTTCTTCTACCCAGGCCAGGGTTTCTTGCCAATCGAGACCATCGCCGCCGTCATTTTGAGACCACATCAAACCGGTGGCATAGTCGCTGACAGTACCGTCGCCGTTGTCCGTAAAGTCGTTTTTTCCATAGCCGGTGTTGCCGCGCACGTAGATAACAAAGAATGTTTTATCCGAACCAAATAGTGACAGCCCATAGCCCTTGATGCGACCGTCGGCAAAGTTAACGCCGAACATTGTCCGGCCGCCGTCGTTGGCGGTGTTGGCAACATAAAGGGTTCCGGAGGCATACTGGGCGTCGATAATCCGCTCCCCGGCGCCGGTATCTCCATAGGCAAAATCAAAGTAAGCGGTGTCAATGAAGGGCGTCAGGCTGTAGGTGTCTGAACCTGTATATCCGCTGGGATCGAGGCCGCTGAAGTCAATCAGCGAGTATACCTCCTTGATGGTCGGCAGCCGCCAATCGTTGTAGCCGGCCAAGTCGAAGGTGCCGGCCCGGGCAACGGCCTCGTCGTAGGATAGTTTGTCGTTCGCGTCGATGATTCCGTCCCCGTCGGTATCCGGGCTTTGCTGCCACATCAGGCCCGTCACATTGTCGGTGACCGTACCGTCGCCGTTGTCGGTATAGTTGGACGCATGGCCGTCGTGCTGATTGTCCTGCCCATAAAAAGGCTCCCCCGCGGCCGGACAGGTGTCGAATTCTTCCCGGTCGTCATAGCATCGGGTTTGGCCGGTATCGACAATGGCATACCCTGTAGCGTCGCTATCGATGAGGTCCCGGTCGAATGAATTGCCGTCAACCGTCGATTCGTCGTACCAAGCGGGTATCGTCATCAGCACAAGTAAAACAAATAACTGTCTGATCAACATCCCTGGAGTTGCTGTCATTGGCTTATCCCTTGTTCAATAGAAGAAAACCTGGTTCTTTGGGCCAGTCGTCGATCCCGCAGTCCGGGGCCAGAGACTGTCGGCTATGCGATCTGACCAAGCTCTTTATGGTTTCAGGTGTCGGGTGTCAGGTGTCAGTCCAGCCGCCGGCCCAAAAAACGGCTAGTCTGATCAAAGAAAAGAAACTAATGAACGTCGAACATCGAACGTCCAACATCGAACATCGAATAATGTATTCTGTCTGTTATAAATATTGACTGAGCGAAGCGATTCCATCATTCGTCAATCGACATTCGACATTCGTAATTCCAATGTTTCATAAGAGCGGTGCAACCACCCCAGGTCTGACATCTGACTTCTGTCGTCTGTCATCTGTCCTCTGTTTTCTGACACCCGACACCTGAAACCTTCAATGTAGTATCATACGACTCAATCTCAAAATGATGTCGTGCACCGATTATTCAACCTGGTCTTGCGATTCAATCATCGCTATCGCCCGGTGCTCTGCCGCCGGGCCTCCTGCCGCCGCGGTCCGGCCGGAGAACGAGACGATCGTCTTGCTGTTCGCAGGTACCGGTCACGGTATCACCGCGCGGACTGACAAACTGCGCCTGGTCCCCGACGCTTTTACCGTCACAGGCGCTAAAGGCTTCCGGGGGCGGACTGTGGTGTCGGCCTCCCTGGCGCATCTTGGAACGGTCGGGGCGCAGCAGGAGCCGGCCGTCTCTTTCTTCGCAGGTGCCCGTCACCGTATCACCGCGTGGACTTGTGAATTGGGCTTCATCCCCTTCGCTTTTGCCTTCGCAGGCGGTATAGGCCTCAGGAGGGGGACCGTGGCGCCTTTTGCCGGTTTGCTGCGAGGCTGATTCCGCTCCGACCGCACTCATCAGGAAAAATACTCCGGTTAAGGTAATGACGCTGGCTGATTGTTTTGTGAAGAACATTCTCAATTTTGATTCCATGATGCACCTCCTATTAAATCGTTTTTATTTTTCGCAGGAAATTATTCCCCGTTCGTGAGACAATGATAGGAAACCGATGTAAAGGTTGTTTGTTGATTGAAAGGAAAATTGTAAAGATTTTGTAAAAGCGATTGCTCTGGCGCTGCGGAAAGATTAATTATGCGATTGCGGATTGCGGATTGAAGGTATGCTGTCCTTTTTAGATTTTGGATCTGGGATTTCGGACTTCGGGTTTCGGATTTAAGGAATTCTACCTGTCGTGAGCTTCTGTGTCGAACGATCCATTTAAATGATAGAGCGCCCTGTCGGGTCGTAGCCGAAGGCGAAGCCTGAAGCGATTCCATAAATCCGCAATCCGAAATCCGAAATCAAGTATCCGCATTCCGCAATCAAAAAACTCAATCTGTAAATCGCCACCTCATAGAAATAAAAGGTCAACTAAATGACCCATTCAGAAACTTCGTCGTCTAAAATGAAAATTCTAATTGTTGATGATGACACAAAATTGTGCCGGCTGGTGGCCGACTATCTGGAGCCCATGGGATATGATGTGGCCGCCGCCCACGACGGTGCGCAAGGACTGCAAATGATCCTCGAAGGTGACTACCAGGCGGTGATTCTGGATGTTATGATGCCGCGGATGGACGGATTCGAGGTCTTGAAGCGGCTTCGCCAAGAATCCGACATCCCGGTTCTGATGCTCACGGCGCGGGGAGACGAGACTGATCGAATCGTGGGACTCGAAATGGGCGCCGATGACTACCTGCCCAAAACCTTCTCCTCGCGTGAGCTTCTGGCGCGCCTGCGTGCCGTGACCCGGCGCTACGCCGTGTCCGAACAGCGGGCCGCATCCGCAGCCAAGGATCAGGTTTTGAAATTCGGCCAACTGGAAATCGAGCAAAGCTCCCGTACCGTTCGCCTGAATGGAAAACCGTTGAAGTTAACCCCCATCGAATACGATCTGCTGGTATTTCTGGCCCGCTCGGCCGGGCGGGTGTTGACGCGGGATCAGCTGTTGGATGCCGCCGCCGGGCGAGAATATGAGGTTTTCGACCGCTCGGTGGATGTCCATATATCTTCGCTGCGGCGCAAGCTCGGCGAAGATCCCCGCAACCCGGCATTTATCCGAACGGTGCGGGCCGTCGGCTACATGTTCAGGAATCCGGAGGAACCGCAATGATCAAGCCGACCTCATCGTTGTTGGCCAAAATTCTTGGCTGGTTCTTCCTGAACATGGCATTGGTCGCGGTGGTTTTAACGGTCTTCTTTGCGTTTCAGCCCCAGGTGAATCTGCAGGCAATTTTCGGCCAGGCAAGCGCCAATCGATTGCGAGCCGCAGGTCAGCTGATTTCCCATGATCTGCATCAAACGCGGCAGACAGAATGGTCCGAGGTACTCGCCCGGCACGCGGCAATCCATGGGGTCGATTTCGTTCTTGTACTCGAAGAGGGATCGCGCTTTCTATCAACCGATTTGGAAATTCCGGACGCCGTCATGCAGCGGGTGCGGGAGAATTCACGACGCAGACCGCCCCCGGGCCGAGCGCCGCCGCCTGAATTCGGCCACCCCCGGAGACGGCCGCCGAACCACCCTGTTGACGATGCCCCGGGCTCTCTAAGAAAACTTCCCGAAGGAAGGCGACCGTCCCCGCCTGAAGGCGCAACAAGACGGCCTTTGACGATGCGGACGCGGCAGCCGACCCGCTACTGGACCGGCATTCGAATCCCGGTGCCACCGGATCCAAGGCATCGCCCGGCACCGGCCCTGCTGCTGGCCGTGTCTGATTCGGTAACGGGCAACGGCTTTTTCTTCGACCCCCTGCCCTGGCTGATCGTGGCCGTGGTGATGGTCTTGGTGTCGGTGTTGTTCTGGATACCGATGGTGCGAAGTATCACCCGGCCGCTGGCCCGCATGAACCGTGCCACTGAGGCCATTGCCGGCGGAAACTTTGATGTCGCCATCCGGGAACCGCGGGCCGATGAGATCGGGCGCCTGGCGCGAGCGATAAATCACATGACGGCACGCTTGGCGTCCTTTGTAAAGGGCCAGAAACGTTTCCTGGGAGATGTGGCCCATGAACTCGGCTCTCCCATCGCCCGGATTCAATTTGGCCTGGGTGCCCTGGAGCAGCGGGTTGAAGGAAAAAATCAGCGGCGGGTAACCGAGGTGCTGGAAGATGTCGATCACCTGTCCAACCTGGTCAACGAACTCCTTGCCTTTTCGCGGGCGGACATGAAGTCAAAAACGATTGCCCTGGAAAAGGTCGATCTGCTGCCGGTCGTTCAGGCGGCCGTCAGGCGGGAGACCACCCCCACGGCCCAGATCGTCACCAAAATAGATCCGGCCCTCCGAGCGACGGCATCCGCGGAGCTTCTAACCCGGGCCCTTGCCAATCTGATTCGCAATGCCGTCAAATATGCAGGAGACGCCGGACCGATCTACGTCACCGCCAAAGAACTGATGAATAAGGTTGCGATTGAGGTGCGTGATTCCGGCCCGGGCGTGGCCGAAGCCTTTCTCGATCAGCTATTCGAGCCGTTTTTCCGTCCTGAAGCGTCGCGGAACCGGGATTCCGGAGGCGTGGGGCTTGGACTGGCCATCGTGAAAACCTGCATTGAAACCTGCAAAGGCACGGTCTCTGTGCGCAACCTCCGGCCCAAAGGGTTTGCCGTTACTATTTTGCTAATTCCCTGAGGAAATGAATATGAATATACGCAGGAAACCATAAAACCGGCTTTAATCCTGCCTGATAAAAATTTAGGGGACCAATCCTTACTGCCGGAGTCTCCCCCACCGGGGACCGGCAACCTTACCCTGGCTGATTTTTGCACCCAATATGGCCTGAACAACAAATTGCTGCTGCGCAAGTTAAAGGGGAATGGCATCGCGGCTTCGGCGCATTTGACATTGAAGCAAATCGCAGGTCAAAACCAAAAAAGCCCCATCGACATATATGAGATGATTAAAGACATCGCCCGGAACTGAGGTGATCATTTGACATTAAAATACCTTTCGGGATTGGTTTCCAATTCCTTCAGCCTGGCTTTATAAAAAGCGATCGCAGCCCGCTTGCCGTCCCTTTGATGGGCAAAGCTGCCGGCCGGCTTTTTCTCTAAGCGACTGATCTCCACTTCGAGTCTGAATTTTTCATCCTTGATTTTTTGGGCCAGACTTGACGACTCGCTGGTATTTTCCCGGCTGTTGATTTCTTTAATTTTCTGTACTTCAGTTTTTTCCAGACCCTGCTTAAGCGCCTCCCATTCTTCCTTGTCCAGTTCCCATCTTGCCTCATCAGCATCACGATCATACTCAATTTCCTGCTGCACCTCGATCGTTTTATTCTTATCCGGTGGCGGCGGTGAATTGCTGAAGTGTTTGACACCGTTACTGTCAGTCCACGAATAAATATTGGCCTCCAATTGCCAGGCGTGGGTAAAAATAAAAATAAGAGATGCTGCTAAAGTTAAAGGTAGCATGTTTAGGACTATAGAGCGTTTGCGGTGTGATATGGCTATTTTCATTTTCATTCTCCTTACACACGGAAAAAAGTTTCGCCACCAAGACACCAAGGCACGAAATTAAGTTGCAAAGCGTCCGAGTCCAGAGAGCCCGGCTTTTGTCCACCCTGGAGGGATGATGAAGGTCGCAACTTTTACCAGCAGTGTTCAGGTGTCGGGTGTCAGGTGTCAGCAACCAAAGTCGACCCGCTGGACGGGAATCTCTCATGATTTTTTTTTGTTGACTTTCAGCCTCAACCCATTCCGGGTTCAGAACTCAGGGTTCGTTTTTTACTGACACCTGACACCTGAAACCATAAAGAACTTGGACAGATGGCACAGCCGATTGTCTCTGACCTGGCCTAGAGGACCAGGTTTTCTGCGACAAAATAAACCTTTTTTCTTAGTGTCTTGGTGCCTTTGTGGCTACTCTTTCCGAATTGCTCTGCTTGGGTAGAAATTTCTTGCTAATATGGACAATAATTGGTTTTATGTCAAATATCAATCATAGCCGGTCCGAACAGTTTCCTGAGGGTAATTGGTGATGGCTTTCTTTGAAGATGTAATCCTTACCGACTCAATCGAAAATGAACTGCCCTGCAGCAAGCCGCTGGGTATCAGTTTATGATAAATTCTATCCAAACGCAGTCCCGCTGAACTGAAGCGGGACGGGGAATGAAACCCGGCAAATTTCGCAATCTCCACCACATATTCATTGTAATCTGTACTACTAACATGTAAATTCTTTAATTTTTACTAGGCGAATTATAGAAACTTGTAGATTTCGAATTGTTATTTTTCATTTTCTAAAGAATCTGCGTAATCTGCGTAATCTGTGGATTAAAAGCCTATTTGGTTGCGGCTTTGCCGCGCTGGGTAATCTGCGAAATCTGTGGATTAAATTCAATGTCAGATTATTCAATTGTCAGCACTCCCCCCGATCTCGAGGATTACCTTCGCCTGAGAGCAGCCGCCGGACTTAGCTCTAAAGGAAGAGAAGCGGCGCGGATCGGGTTGTCCAACAGCTGGTTCGCCGTTCATGTCGTGCATGAAGGCAAAACGGTCGGCATGGGTCGGATCATCGGTGATGGCGGGTGTTTTTTTCAGGTGGTGGACATCGCCGCGCTGCCGGATCATCAGGGTCGAGGCCTGGGCAAGCGCATTATGGCGGCGTTGATGGAGTACTTTGAGGCCCACGCACCTGAATCGGCCTACATGAGTTTGATCGCTGACGGCAAGGCGAAGGATCTGTACGCTCAATTTGGCTTTAAACCTACCGCACCGGCGTCCATTGGCATGTGGCGCAAGAAATCATGATCCGGTTATCTGGAATCACTGATGAAGATTGGGCATTGCAGTTCTTGACACCGCGATTTTTCTACAGAATCAACTCCCCTGCAATCACGTGGTTAAGACTCTTTTCAAATCGATTCCGTATTTTCTCATGCGGTTCCAAACGGTTACCCGGTTGATTCCCAGAAGGCGGGCGGCCTGGGTCTGATTGCCATTGGTTTGCCGCAGCGCTTCAATCAACTGCCTTCTTTCTTCCGAATTACTGCTGCCGGGTGAAAAAAAGGCGCCTTCGTCCGGGGCTGTCTGCGCGGCCCAGCGCTGGGTGGAGTGGCCCGGATCGGCCGGTGGGGCTTGGGACTGGACAATCTTCGGCGGCAATTGATCAAGGTCGATCGATCCTTTGTCTGCGATGACAAATGCGAATTCGAGCGCACTTCTCAATTCCCTGACATTGCCGGGCCAATGATAAGCCATAAACCGTTTCATAGCGTACGGTGTCAGCCCTGATATCTGTTTGCCGGTTTTCGCCCGCAGCCTGCGGATAAAGGCATCTGCCAAAAGCGGGATGTCTTCCGAACGTTCCCGTAAAGGCGCCAGGTGAATCGGGAAGACGTTGATGCGAAAGAAGAGATCTTCCCGAAACTGTTTTTGGGCAATCAGTTCTTCCAGGTTTTTATTCGTGGCGGTAATGATGCGGACATCCGTCGAAATCGGGCGATCATCACCGACGTGCTCGTATTGTTTGGTCTCCAGGACGCGCAGCAGTTTGACCTGGATCGACATCGGTATATCGCCGATTTCATCCAGGAAAATATCGCCGCCGTTGGCGGCTTCAAAGCGCCCCGGGCGGTGACGATAGGCACCGGTGAAGGCCCCTTTGATATGGCCGAACAATTCGCTTTCCAGCAGCGCTTCATTCAGGGCGGCGCAGTTGAACTGGACGAACGGGCCTTCCTTCCGCCGGCCCAGCTGATGGATGGCCCGGGCCGCGAGTTCCTTGCCGGTGCCGCTCTCGCCATAAATAATGACCGGCGCATCGCTCGCCGCCGCCTTTTCGATGACATGGAAGAGTTTCTGCATGATGGTCGATTTGCCGATCATACCTTGAAAGCTGACGTCTTCATCCAGTTGGCGCGAAAGCAGCTCAACCTTTTGATCCAGCCGCTCAAATTCCGAGAGATCGGTAAGAATTTCCACGGCCCCCAGATTGACGCCATTGTCATCCACCAAAACCGAGGCGTTTTTGAGGGCCGACACATAACTTCCGTCTTTTTTCAACAGATGGCAGCGGCATTTTATGACCTGCCCTTCTTCGAACAATTTGCACCACCGGCTGGCAGAGGCCTGCATGGCGCCCTCACAGGCATCACACTCCAGCAGGGTACACGGTCGGCCGATAACCTCGCCGGCCGAATAACCGGTGAGTTCTTCAAACGCTTTGTTCACCATGACAATCGTACCGTCCGGTCCCACCAGCATCAGGCCTTCGGTCATGGTATTGACAATTTTTTTCCAGTAGCGATTGATTTCCAGTTCGTTCATGCCGTCGCTCCCCTTGCCTCCCAGAATGGTTTAAGCAACTGTTTAATTGTTTAAACGATTGTTTAAATACCATTAAACACTTCAGATCGGCAAGTAAAAAAACCAGTATCTTTTTCGAACAATATCGGTAGATTGCGTTCGAATTTAAATTACTCGCCTTCCGGGCACGGCTGTTGCAGAAGCAGTTGACAGGTTTTTAACACTGACCCATTTCCAGCCAGGTGAACGATGCCTTCAAAATCAGAAGTGGATCTTTGTGGAATCGCATGGCCGATGTGCCTGCTTAAATTTAAAACGTCCTTGAATGAACTGTGTTCATGCGACGTTCTGGAAGTGTTGACCCAGGACCCCGACGTGGTTGAAAGCATTGTCATGATCGTGGACCGTTCCGATAACACGCTGATCAATCGACAAAAAGAAGGCGGTATTTACCGGCTGTCGGTCGAGAAAGGAGCGTAGGCTGATAGGAGCAATTTTGGATTGCGGATTGGGGATTGCGGATATGTGGATTTCGGATTGCGGATATGTGGGATGCGGATTGCGGATTGCGGATTGCGGATTTGTGGAATCGCTGCGCTCTATCAATTAAAATGGATAGGATTCCTTAAATCTAAAATCCAAAATCCAAAATCCGAAATTGCTAATGGATAGAATACATTAAATCCGAAATCCAAAATCCAAAATCCGAAATCTGTTTAACGGAATTCCTTAAATCTAAAATCCAAAATCCAAAATCCGAAATTGCTCACGGATAGAATGCCTAAATCTAAAATCCCAAACTTATGAGGAAAAGAAGTCAATAATCTTCAATCATCAAAAATTTGTCTGCGGGTATCGCCATGGAAATAGACCGACGGAAATTTTTTAAAATCTCAGGGGCAATGGCCGCCGCCGCTCTGGTGAAATCCGACCCAACGGCACGGGCTGCCGCGCCACCGGCAGCATCCCAGGCTGAATACGGCTGTCTGGTAGACACCACCCTGTGTGTGGGCTGCCGCAAGTGCGAAGAGGCCTGCAACCGGCGGCACGGTCTGCCTCAACCCCAGGAATCGTTTGAGGAAATGACGGTGCTGGAAAATGAACGGCGCATGGACGAGACCACCTACACTATCGTCAACAAATACTATCCGAAGAATATCGGGACGTTGACTTGGCGCACGCGTCCGACCTTCGTCAAGTTCCAGTGCATGCACTGCAATGACCCCTCCTGCGTATCCGCCTGCATTGTGGGAGCCCTCACCAAGCAGCCCAACGGAGCGGTCATATACGATGCCGGCAAATGCATCGGCTGCCGCTATTGCATGGTGGCCTGTCCTTTTCAGGTTCCGGCCTATGAATACCACAATGCCCTGACGCCTGCGGTCAGAAAATGCACCTTTTGCTTCAGCGATATCAAAGACAACGGGCTGCCGGCCTGTGTCCGGGTCTGCCCGCGGGAAGTCATCACCTTCGGGAAAAAGCCCGACCTCCTGAGGCTGGCACGCTGGAAGATGAAAAACAATCCGGGCAAGTATGTCGACCACATTTACGGGGAGCATGAAGTCGGCGGAACCTCCTGGCTGTATCTTTCCTCCGAACCGTTCGAGACCGTCGGCTTCCCGATATTGGGTGCCAAGGCGCCGCCCCGGTTAACCGAAGCAATCCAGCATGGTCTGTTTCAGTACTTTGCCGCTCCCATTATCCTGTTCGGCGTTCTGGGCGGCATCATGGGTCTCACCGGTTACCTGAAAGGCGCCAGAGAAGATTTAAAAGGCTCTGCCCGACCAAAAGGAGATTCGGAATGAATATGCACGGTGAAGCGGCGCCCATTGAGGAAGAAAAATTCTTGACTCCCGGGGTCATGGTGATGCTGGCCCTGATAGGGGTCGGACTGGCTTTTGCAGCCGCGCGCTTTATCTTCGGCATCGGCAAGGTGGCCAATCTCAGCAATCAATTCCCCTGGGGCATCTGGATCGGAATCGACGTGGCTTCCGGTGTGGCCCTGGCGGCCGGCGGATTTACCACCGGTGCCATTGCCTATGTCTTCAACCGTGACCAGTATCATGCCGTCATTCGCCCGGCCCTGCTGACCGCCATGCTGGGATACACCTTTGTCGTGCTGGGGCTGCTGGTGGATATCGGCCGCTACTGGAATATTACCAGCCCGATCTACAACTGGAACGGCAATTCGGTCCTGTTTGAAGTGGCCATGTGCGTCATGATTTATCTCACCGTCCTGTACATCGAGTTTGTGCCCATCGTCATCGAGCGATTCAAGGGGCGCGTGAGATTGCCCGGTCTGCTGGCGGGCCTCAACAACACGGTCGAAGCGCTGCTGGCCCTGGCCGGAAAGATTCTGGGCCGGGTCATGTTTCTGTTTATCATTGCCGGCATTGTATTGTCCTGCCTGCATCAATCCAGCCTGGGCTCCCTGATGCTCATCGCCCCCTACAAAGTTCACCCCTTGTGGTACACGCCGATATTGCCGCTGTTGTTTCTGCTTTCGGCGTTCGCCGCCGGATATCCCATGGTCACATTCGAATCCATATTGGTGTCCAAATCCTTCAGCCGTCGACCGGAAATGGACGTCCTGACGCCCCTGGCCAAATTTATGCCCCTGCTGATGGGAATCTACCTGGTCTTTAAAATCGGGGACATGGTGGTACGCGGTACCTATGCTTACCTGCTAGACGGCACCTTTCAGACCAACGCCTTTGTTGTCGAGGTGCTGTTCGGCGTCATGCTGCCCTTTGTGCTGCTGCTGTTCAGAAGGGTTCGTCGGTCGGCCGGCTGGCTGTTTTTTGCTTCCACCTTGTTTGTGCTGGGCATCTTGATGAACCGCATCAACGTTTTTGTGGTCAGCTTCACGCCGCCGTACATGATCGTCAAATATTTTCCGGCCCTGGGGGAGATTTTCATTACCGTGGGGTTGATCGCCGCCCTCATGTTCATGTACCGGGTGTTTGTTTTCATCTTTCCGGTGCTGGGCGCCCACCCCGAAAAAATGTCCACCACGGTAGTGGCGCTGCTGGCCCTGGCAGCCGCCCTGATGATCCCGACCGATGCTTTCGGCGCCGGGCCGGAGAAAATATTGAGGCGGCCGCTGCCACTGGAGGAGCACATTACCCCCTCGATTGCCGACGCCCCCAAGGTGGCGATCCTCGACAGCCCCGTCGTCAACCAATACAGCGACCTTTATGAGCCGGTGCGCTTTATGCACAGCAAGCATGCCAACGTCCTGGAGGACTGCTCTATCTGCCATCACCGGATGCCCCGCGAAGAGGGGGACAGTTACGGTGAACCGGTGTCGATGGTGAAGTTAATACGCGAAGCGGTTGAACCGGTGGCCTGTTCCGTCTGCCATGGGAAGCCGTTTAATCCCAGGGACCTGGGAACACCGGGTTTGAAAGGGGCATATCACCAGCTTTGCATGGATTGCCACGAACAGTCCGAGCAAGTGCCCCATGCCCGCGGTCCGGTTCTGTACAGCGCCATGGTGCGCGGACCGATTGCCCGCACCCTGGACACCCGGGCCCCCACCGACTGCCTGGCCTGCCATGCCAAAAAGGTACCGAGCCACAAACAGCTCGTTAAACTGGAGGGCAACGTGGATGCCCTGGCGGTAACAAAAAATTGCCTGTCATGCCACCGCAAGGAGGGCGAAGCCATTTTAAAGACCGCCCACTGGAAATGGCATGGCCCGTCGCCGTACACCGTCGGTCAGGAAAAAAGAATCGATCTGGGGAAAAATCATGCCACCTTCAATAATTTTTGCATCAACCTGAACGGAAACTGGCCGCGGTGCACGAGCTGCCATATCGGTTACGGTTGGAAAGACAAAGACTTTGATTTCAGCGACATGTCAAAAATCGACTGCCTGGTTTGTCACGACACCACCGGAAATTACAAAAAAGCGCCGCCGGCCGCCGGGTATCCGGTCAAGAACCTGGACCTGGCTGCGATTGCCCAAAATGTGGGCCGGCCCGGGCGGGCCAATTGCGGGTCGAACTGTCATTTTCGCGGGGGCGGCGGTGAAGCGGTCAAGCACGGCGACATGAGTTCCAAGCTGGCCAATCCCGCCCGAGATCATGATGTGCATATGGGGGTCACCGACGACGGATTGGATTTGCGGTGTCAGGATTGCCACAAAACCCGCAATCACATGATTTCCGGGCGGAGCATATCCGTGGCGGCAGTGGAGGGCGATCTTTCCTGCGAATACTGCCACACGGACAGTCCCCACATCGGCAGCGAACTGATCGATCACCACTTGAACAAACACACCCGGCACGTGGCCTGCCAGACCTGCCACATTCCGCTGTATTCCAAGAGCAATCCGACCAAGATCTTCTGGGACTGGTCCACGGCCGGGCAGGATTGCAGTCAACCGCAAGACAAGTACGGCAAGCCGACCTATGTCAAAAAGAAAGGCACCTTCAAGTGGAAAGAGGCGGTTAAGCCGACCTACCGGTGGTACAACGGGACCGTCAAACGCTACATACTCGGCGACCGCATCAATGAAAACGGCATGACGGATCTAACTCAACCCGTCGGGGCAATCAATGACCCGGCCTCCCGGATCTATCCTTTCAAAGTCCACAAAGGCAAACAGATCAGCGACGCGGTCTACAAATACCTCATCGCGCCCCGGCTGTGGGACGGCTACTGGGAGCATTGGGATTGGGACAAGGCATCCCGGGAGGGGATGAAGTCCGCCGGGCTGGCATACAGCGGAAAATACGAGTTTGTGGATACCACCATGTACTGGGGCCTGACCCATGAGGTGGTACCCAAGGAGCAGGCCCTGTCATGCGCCGAATGCCACGCGTCCCTGGTCAAAGCGCCCTATTGCGGCAAATGCCACCAGGAGCGGCCGGATGTGAGTTTCCGGGATCTGGTGCACAAAGGTATTAATTTTAAATCTATGGCACAAGAAGGCCGGGATGTCGTGGAATTGATCGGCAAATCCAACTACATCGACTACAAGGCCCTGGGCTACGAGGGTGACCCCATTGAGTTCGGGGGCCGATTCGACAAACTCGGGCTGGGCATCGCCCGGTTTGGAAATGACTAGTGAATAGTGAAGTAGGTGGAAGGCGGAACTGGGAATGCGGAAGTGGGAAGTGGGGAGGCGGAATTAATGCATTCTGTCGATTATATAATCAGGTCTGAATCAACAAACGTTTCCGCCAGGGGTGAATTGTTATTTATTCGTCGACTACAGAAATTACCAATCGTCAATCGGGATCTGACTCAAATAAAACTAAACTAGGAGGAAAAAAATGGCAAAAAAAATTGGTTCGATTTTAATTATTTTGGTGTTTCTGGCTGCTTCTATCGGAATCGTGTTGGCAGAAGGCAAAGGCAACGCCCGCAAAGGAAAGTATCTTTTCCGTAAAAACTGCCGGACCTGCCATAGTGAAGACGGCTCTGCCAAACCCCTAAGCCCCATTGACAAAACCCAGGCCCAGTGGGAGGAAGTTTTTGGCAATATCGGCAAGCTGTCGTGCAGCCAGGAATGGGACAAACTTTCGGAAAAAGACAGAACCGATATGTATGCCCATCTCTGGGGGCATGCGTTCGACTCGCCGTCCCCGGCCAAGTGCAAATGATTCGATTGCGGATTTTGGATTGCGGAATTCGGATTGTGGAAAACCGGCAGAGCGCATAGAGCATAGTGCAAAGCGTCGTGCACACAGGCCGCTATGCCCCATGCGCTAAGCGCCATGCCCCCACGCGCCACGCGCAAAGCTTTCGCTAACAGGTGACCAGTGGACAGCACCTATGACGTATTTACTAGTACCCAATGCCCGGTACCCAGTACCCAATACCGAGTACCCAATACCAATTAGCGGGAAATCAGCAAATATTGGTTACCTGCAAGCCTAGTTGAGGAATTAATGATGCCGGACCAATTCAATAGTGCAATGTCCCGCCGCAAATTCCTGAAGCTCTCGGGAGCGGCTGCGTCCGCGGCAGCCTTGGCAGGCCCCCGAGTGTTGCATGCCCTGGTTCCTGCGACCGCAAAGAGTTCCGGGCCTCTGATACAGGAACATTTCTCCGCCTGCGATATGTGCTTTAACAAGTGCGGGCTGATCGCCAGGGTGGAAGACGGGGTGGTGAAAAAACTGGATCCCAATCCGAAATCCTTGAAATCGCGGGGTATGCTGTGCGCCCGGGGCAATGCCGGCATCAAGCAGCTCTATGATCCGGATCGTTTGAAGTATCCCCTGCTGCGCAAAGGGGCCCGCGGGGAAGGCCGCTGGCAGCGCTTGAGCTGGGACGAGGCCCTGGATCATGCCGCCGAGCAGCTGGATCGCATCGGCAAAGAATACACCCGCTGCGGCTTCCTGTTTATGGCCGGCACCGACATGCAGTCGACCTTTGTCCATCATTTCGCGGAAGTCTATGGTTCCTATAATGTCATATCCCATGAGTCCAACTGCCTACTGAGCCGCAACCGGGCCTTTCTGGATACCTACGGTGTGGTTCCCACCCCCGATGTGATTCACAGCAAATTTATCATCATGCCCGGTGCCAACCGTTTCGAAGCCCTGGTGACCCCCGACAGTATTGACCTGATGGCCGCCATGCAGGAGGGCTGCAAACTGGTGGTGCTGGACCCCCGCTACACCAAAACCGCCGCCCTGGCCGACGAATGGTTTGCCATTAAACCCGGCACCGACATGGCCTTTTTCCTGGCAATTGCCAATGTATTGATCGCAGAAGAGTTGTATGACAAAAAGTTCGTCGCCGAAAAGACGCACGGTTTCGAGGAACTGCGCCGCCATGTCGGCCAATACACCCCGGACTGGGCTGCCAAGGAAACAGAAATTCCGGCCCCTGATATCCGACGGCTGGCCCGGGAACTGGCGGCCGCCGCACCTGCTGCAATGGTGTATCCCGGTCGCCGCAGCTCGGATTACAGGGATTCCACCCAGATTAGAAGATCCTATGCCATCGTCAACGCCCTGCTGGGAAACTGGGACCGCAAAGGGGGCTTGATTGTTCCCAAGAAAATAAAAACCGGGTCCATCCCCACCGATGCCCCTTTTTACGACGACAATCCGGACGACCGGGTGGACGCCGGCCGGGCCCGGATGATGTTCGACGAAGAAGGCTCGTTTAAGCACACCCGCGATGCCGTTATTGAAGGCAAGCCGTATCCGATCAAAGGCTGGTTTACGTACAAAACCAACCCCATGCAGACCGGCGCCAATCGCAACAAGACCATCGAGATGATTCACAAGCTGGAATTTATGATGACCGTCGATATCACGATGAGCGATACGGCCTGGCTGGCGGATCTGGTGCTGCCGGCCCCCAGCTACCTGGAGCGGCAAGACCCGGTTTCAGCCTTTCTGGCGTCATCGGCCTGTTCCGGCGTATTGACCCGCGATCCCATCGTACCGGCCATGTTTGAGTCGAAACCGGTTTTCTGGATTGTCAAGGAACTGGCCGGACGCCTGGATCTGGCGGAGCATTTTGACTTTACGATTGAAGATTACCGCAACGCACAGCTGAAAAAACTGCCCGAGGTCGCCAAGGCGCTCAAAAACGACGGTGTTTACAATATTGTCGGCCACAGCCACGGAATCCACAAGGGCAAACCCTTCAAAACGCGATCCAAAAAAATAGAGCTTTTCAATACCCGCTACGCGGACAAAGGCATCGATCCCATGCCGGTTTATCGCCCGCCACAAACCGTGCCGTTGGATCGCTTCAGAATGGTGGTCGGACGCAATGCCTATATAACCCAGAGTGCCAGTACGAATAACGCGCTGCTCTGGGAGCTGGAGCATGAAAACGCTCTTTGGTTACACCCGGCGCCGGCGCAACGGCTCGGCATCCGGACCGGAGATACGGTGGAAGTCAGAAGCACCGCGGGGCAGGGAAGGCTGAAGGCGCGGGTGACCGAAGATACCAGGCCGGATACGGTATACATGGACACGGGATTTGGTGTAATTTCAAAAGGGCTGTCAAAGATATACGGCCAAGGCGCCTGTATTGCCGAGGTTCTGGAAGACTCGGCCGATGAAATCTCCGGGAACATGGCCATGCATGAGACGATTGTCAGTGTTAGGAAAGTATAATGGGATTGCGGATTTCGGATTGCGGATTTCGGATTTCGGATTGAAAAGAATTAAAGCAGTGAGCGGGCTGCGGACTTCGAAAGGTAGAGGGCATGGCGCAGAGGGAAGAGCGTAAAGTGATGAAGGTGTCGGATTGCGGGACAGCGCTGCGCGCAAGCTGAAAGCTCACGGCTCAAAGTTGGTTGATACTTTCGATTTTTTTTGGTGCGGGGTGCGAGGTGGTGGATACTCGATACTGGATGCTCGATACTGGACACTTGATATCGGATGCCGGATACTGGATACTGGACACTGATTACTGATCACTGATTACTGATCACTGGTTACCAATTGGGGACAGGGAGATGGACACAGGGCCATGTGCATAGCGCACGGAATTAAGTTAGTATCGCTATCATTGATTGTGGATATCAAAGGATAAACCGATGAAGGACGCCAAAGCCAAAAAGTTCGGGATGGTTATCGACTCATCAAAATGCATCGACTGCAAGGCTTGCATGGTCGCCTGCAAGGTAGAAAACAATGTTGCGGAGGGATTTTGGCGAAACTGGATCCGATCCCTGTGGGATATTCGCGACGATCGCAAGGCGGAGTTTCAACCCGGCCAGTGCATGCAATGCGACACCCCATCCTGCGTCGCGGCCTGCCCGGTAAATGCCACCTACAAACAGGCGGACGGACTGGTGGTGATTGATCCGCAAAAGTGTATCGGCTGCGGCAACTGTGTGACGGCCTGTCCTTACGGGGCCCGCTATCGTGATCCCGGCACCCGGCGGGCCGACAAGTGTGATTTTTGCGAACACCGCCTAAAGCGGGGGGAGGAGCCCGCCTGCGTGGTGACCTGTCCCACCAAAGCCCGGGTCTTTGGTGACCTTACCGATCCGAACAGCAAGGTCAGCCGAAGGATCCGGCAAGACAAGCTGGTACGGGTCAACGCGCCCCATGTCGACACGCGGCCCAATATCTTTTACCGCGAGGGCACCCGCCTGCTGGATTGGGCCGTTACCCCGACCCTCCCGGGTAATGTCCACATGAACCGGGAGTTTTGGGAAAACACGGGATAGGCGATCTAAATTAGGCTCGCAGCTGTTTTTGAATATCACCGATATACTGCAACACTGCGCAAAGGACATTGGTGAGCAGCAGATAAAAATTGTCTTCGGCTTCCAAGGCAGCAAGCCTTTCCCGCAACCCGGTTATCCAGGGCAGCATGCTGTCGGCAGCAAATGATGCCGCATCCGCAATCATGCCAGGGTCGTTGTCCTCCCTCCCTTTTTCTATCAGGAAATAGAGATACTCTAATTCAATTGCCAGGTGATCGGGCGGTTCATTCATATTCGAATCAACTGACAGGCCCCTGGACTCGAGACGCGCTTTCATTCTGATAGCGGGTTCTCCCATTAAAGGCGCTCTTTCCCCCGCATGCGTACCGACGTAGCAGGATTCATACAGCGGCGCTGCAATGCCCTCGCGATGGCTGACAAACAAGCGGACATATTCCGTTTCCAAATATTGAAAGAGCGAGTCTGCATCAGGGAAGTTTTTGAGATTCGACTCAATTCTATGAAGCACATCGGGAGGATCAGGCGTCAGCACACTTTCTAATGCTTTGAATGGCAGAAAATAAATGCCTGCCAGAATAGCTTGGCTCCTTTGAATGCTCGGTCCCCAAAAAATTTCACTGAGTAGCCGCACACCTGCGGTCAGAGCCGATATTTGCTTATCATCCGCCCTCATGTCTATCTTCGCTCGTTATTGGATTTGTTCGCTAAAACGCCTGTCGCTGGTATTTAGTGTCCCGGGTAAAACAGCATTAATCCTCATTATTGTGTATATGTGAATAATGTTTTTTTACGCAGTCAGGACAGATGCTGTGGCTGATGTCAGCCTGTGAATGTTTGTAGATATAAACATCTACCTGCTCCCAATAGCCTTTATCATCCCTGACTTTCTTGCAAAAGGAACAAATGGGAAGTATGCCCCTGAGAGTTTCCACTTCCTCCAGAGCCTGTTGGAGGTTCAGAATGATTTTATCGCGCTCTTCCTCTGCTGCAGCGCGTTCGTTAATTTCTTTTTCCAGCTGTTGGTTTGTTTCGGCCTGATGGATCACCCTTTGTTCAATCTCGGCCGTGTACGAAATTTTTCTCAGCATAAAGAATACCAGAAGGGCCGTCAATAGCAACGATCCCCCAAGGACCACCCAAGCGTGCCACATATGATCATAGAAGCCCTGCGGACTGAGCAAAATTTTCCACTGGCGTTCCGCGAAATGAAAAGTTTTGCTCCACAAAAGGCCTTTATAAACTCCCTCAGCCGGTATCGGCTGATCCTTCATTTCCGACATATTTGAGGGCCGATGGTAGAGGAAACGATTATCTTGGTCCGCTGACATATCATAAAGCGTCAAGGATATGCCTTGATCAGCAAAGCCTTCCAGTGCAGCTTCAACGGCTTTGCCAATGCGAAGAACCTCGACAACAAATCCCTTTCGGGCATTTCGGCGATCTTGGGGGCTATTCAAAGGAACACCTGGATGATAAATTGGCAGGAGAATCAGAATTCCAAACTGACTACCGGTTTCCTGCACTAAGGTGATCCTGTCGGTGGCAGCCAGTTTTCCCGTATTAAATCCTTTTTCGATTGCCTTCAATCGGGTGGTATTGGATGCGATGTCGAAGCCAAAGGCCGGCCTATTGGTTTCTAAGGGATATATATAAAAGACGATGACATATTCTTCTCGACGTGCGGCCCTTACCAGTTTGTTTGTCTCCGAGCGTTCCGTGAATTCAAAATCAGTGTACCCATCTTTCCTTGCCGCGGATTCATAAAAACTGCGCTCACTGTCTTTCACAAGAGGATCCCAACCAAATGCCTGGATCCCGGGGTAGCGCGGTAGAATGCTTTTCGCAAGGCGGTTGAACTGCAGACGGGTTACAGGTGGGGAATTATTATAAAAATCCCCAAGAAACAGCAGGGCTCCGACATAGTCAATCAAAGTGTTTTCAACAGCATTCGTGTATGCGCTTGCCGTAGTTTCAAATTCACTGCGCTGCTTCGTCTGTTCCCAATCGCGAACGAGCCAAAATACAATAAATGACGCTGCGACACCGAAAACAAGCAAACATATTACGGAAAAATAACGGTTGACTGGAATCGCAACATGATGTTTCTTCTGATTTGCCTTTTGCATCTTGACCTTGCATTTCGTCATGACATTGGAAATTTTCGATTTCCAGTTGATTGATCAACCGCCAAAAAACCGTCTTCAGCTTACCGCCGAAATATTGACCTTAATCAGATCATCGAATCAGGGTGATATCGACTAGAGGGAACCCTGATATTGATTGCTGCAGACTTCGGTTTTTGTCAGTAACGCAAATTCAACCGTAGGTCATGTACTTTTGATATATCCCATACTTTTTCATGGTGTCAAGGACCACGATGTATAGAAAGCTCAACCTAGTCGGTCCGGCGGGGGACTCGACAGGAAGTTGTCGCGTTGTTGATTCTTAAGTATACCTTCCTATCAATTACTACCCGCAAAAAAAGCATGGGATAGAATCGATTCACTAGCAATCATTTGTAAACTGAAAAATTAATCAGTGACTACCAGCAGAGCCGGGGGATGAGGATGGCCCCTCGAAGGGGCTGAACCGCGCGCTCCTGTTCGCCGCTGATTTATAGCCGCAATTGCCGCAAGTTTGAGCTAATGGCCGCCCCTGCGACTAACGTTTTTTTAGAAATATTCATTTTTTCATTGACAACCCCAAAATAAAAGTATTATGAGGATTATATATTAAATATATTATATCATACTATTAGGATTTATTAATGAAATCAATAATAAATCAAAAAAAGCATTTGTCGGAAACCTTGTTCCAGTCGGTGTTGGATCGTATCATTTCGGGTGAATATCCGCCCGGGCAGATGATTTCAGAAAAGGATCTATGCCAGGAATTCAATGTTAGCCGCACGCCTTTTCGGGAAGCCATTCGCAAATTGGAAGAGATGAATATGGTGGAGGTTGTGCCGCGTTTTGGAACTTATGTGACTGAAATCAATATCGATGAAGTCACGGCAGCCTTCGAAGTCAGGCTCTACATGGAGGTGGTTGCGGCAAAGCTGGCGGCAGAAAGGCGCACGGACAGACAATTGGATGCCATGAAGGCCCTGGTAAACGATGCCAAAGCATTGATAGGCGGCATGACCTGGCACGACAAAAGAAATCTTGATCGCCGCCTTCACGAAACCATCTGGGAGGCCTCTCACAACCACATCTTGGTTAGAACGCTTGCCAACCTCAAATTGACCTGCACCCGGATAAATACCAGTCTTTTTGCTGATTCAATCAGCGAGGAAGACGGGATCGCACTGCTCAGCAACGCTCACAGATTTATGAAAGACCAGGACCAGGCCGGCCTTGAGTCACTGATGCACGAGCACATGCTGGCGACGGTTGAGCATCTCAAAAACTATATTTTCTCAAAGTTTACCACCGTGAATATGGAGAGACGACATGAGTTCGGAACGTGATCTGTGGAACCCCAGAATTGAATTGACACCCCCCAATGAAATGCGGGAGCTACAGTTCGAGAAACTAAAAAAGCAATTGAGGCGGGTTTATACGGAGTCACCCTATTATCGGCAGAAGTTTAGAGACGCCAAGGTAGATCCCTATAATCTCTCATCATGGGAGCAATTCGGTGATTACCCTTTTTTCGACAAAGAGGAAGAAAGGATCAGCCAGGAAGAATCAAAAGCGAAGATGAAGCATCCCTTTGGGATGCATATTACCTGTGACCCGAAAAAGGTGGTCAGGGTCAGCTCGACTTCGGGGACCACCGGCAAGCCGACCTTTACCGGGTACACCCAAAAAGATCGCGAAGCAGCCAATGAGGTTGGGGCCCGCCTGATGTGGCGGATCGGCGCGCGACCCGGCGACGTAGTGATGCATGGCTTTGTTTTGAGCATGTGGATTGCCGGCGTTCCGGTGGTCGATTTGCTGCAAAACCTTGGCGCCTGCACGGTTCCGATCGGCGCTTTAACCGGCGCCAAACGTTTCGCCCAGATTGCCCGGGAAGTATTTCCCGTCCAGCTCAACTGCACGCCCTCTTATGCGGAATACCTGATTAAGAAACTTCCAGAGGAAGCCGGGGTTAACGCCGGCGATCTGGGGATACAAAGAATCCTGGTCTCGGGCGAGCCCGGCGGAAGCATCCCTGAGGTGCGGCAGCGCTTATCCCGGGGTTTTGGCGGTGCGAAAATTTATGACGCCATCGGATCCACCCATGCCGTCTTTGTCTCGGCGGTATCGTGTGACGCCAACGCCGGCATGCATTTTCTGGCTGATGACTACTGCCTGTTCGAATTGGTGGACCTGGATACATTGGAAACAGTTCCCTTTGAAGACGGCGCCGAAGGTGAGATCGTTTTGACCGGTCTGGAAAAAGAATGCGCCCCGGCCATTCGCTGGCGCGACAAGGATATCGTCCAGGTCTTTACCGAGCCCTGTGTTTGCGGACGCCCGGGTTTCAGGTTTGTCGTCAAAGGCCGGGCCGACGACATGCTCCTCGTCAGAGGCGTTAATGTTTATCCCTATGCGATTAAAGATGTGGTCACCGGTTTCCATTCCAAAGTAACCGGCAATATAAAAATTGTACTCAACGAGCCGCCTCCCGTCGCCAGACCGCCCTTGCCGGTTAGGGTGGAACTTAGGGAGACATTACCGCCCGAAACAGCACAGCACCTGGCCAAAGATATCGAGGATAAGATTCATCACAGTTTGCGGTTTCGGGCAGCAGTGGAATTGGTGGACTTTGGAACATTGGAAAGCAAAATGGGCAACACCCACAAGTCCCAATTGATCCTGAAAGCCTATGAGTCGAACGAAGGCTAATACCCAACGTGGATTCGTCGAAAGCAGGGAAGGAATCGCCACAAAGGCACCAAGCCACAAAGAATAAATTTTGGTTGATTAATCTTAGTGCCTTTGTGTCTTGGTGGCGAAAATATTGTGTCAGAAAGATCGACTAGTCAGACTTTTTAGGAGACTACCAAGTTACAATCTAAGGAGAATACGGATGTCCTTGATAAAATACGAGACAGATGAACGGATCGCGACGATCACCCTCAACCGGCCGGAAGTCAAGAATGCGTTCACTTTGAAAATGCTGGATGATCTGGCCGAATGCATGCTCAGATTCCGCTCGGATGAGGATGCCTGGGTGGCGGTGATTACCGGGGCTGGCGATGTGTTCAGCGCCGGCCATGATGTGAATGAGATCAATGACCTGGCGGGCAGTCTGGATTCGCTGCCCAATCTTTGGGACTCATTTTATCATCATTCCTTCCAGTACGACATGGAGCTGTACAAGCCGGTAATTGCCGCCGTCAACGGCCCCTGCATCGGAGAGGGTCTGCTGACGGCCATGTCATGCGACCTGCGCCTGTGCGCCGACAGCGCAATATTCTCATTTCCCGAGGTGAACATCGGGATTCCAACCATCATCGGGGGGATCAAGGCAACGAAGTTGATGGGGCTGCCGCACGTGATGGAATTGCTCCTGATGGGGGAACACAAGGACGCCCAATGGGCCTATCGGACCGGGCTGGTCAACAAGGTTGTGCCCGCCGCGGAGTTGTTGGACAGCGCCTACGCCTGGGCCAAACGGCTGGCCGGCCTGGGGCCTCTGGCAGTGCGCTGCACCAAGGAAGTCATCCTGCGCAGCATGGACACCGGTTTTTTCGAGGCCGCCCGTTCGGGGGAGGCCATGCGCCGGGTGGTTTTTCAAAGCAAAGATGCCTGGGAAGGCATTGCTTCATTTTTGGAAAAGCGCCCTCCGAAATTCACCGGCAAATGATTAACGGCAATTGCGGATTGCGGATTGCGGATTTGATGTATCGCTACGCTCTATCTTTTATTTATATAATCGAATCGCTGGCCTGCGACGAGCTCAGTCGAATCGAGGCGGACCTTAAATCCAAAATCTGTGCTGACAAAATAGGCAGTAGATCAATATCAGTAGTGGAGGGGTTTATCCCCTCCTGTAAGATCCAGTGCGGCGCGTAGGACCCCTATATTCCTACTATTGCACGATATTGATGTTTCCAGGTGCTAATGGAGGCGGGGATAAACCCCGCCACTACTAAAATTGGAATTTTTCAAATCTTCTCTTATTTAAGCGCATGCGGGGTTACCCTCCCACCGCTGCTACATTTTTGATAAGCAATTTATCAGTTAAACGCCACCGTTGACCTGAACAACGGCCAGTTTAATCAAAAAAGGATTTTGAAAAGGAGAACAGAGAATATCGAACTAGGAATTGGTTTACAAAATTCCGGAAACTACTTAACAAATCAACCAGCAGGAGGTGCATAATGAAAAAAGTGGTGATCAGATTAACGTTGGCCATAGCGATATCATCGGTGTTGATGGTGACGGGGGCAATCGGGGCCGAGGAATTTCCTGAAATTGAACTGCGGTACGCCAATTTTGTACCGGAATCAAACCCGACCTCAAAAGCCGATATCTTCGTAGCCACCGAATTGACCAAGCGCACCAACGGGCGGGTTAAAGTAACCATGTATCATGGCGGCTCCATGGGTAAATCCACCGAGATGATCGACCTGGTCGGCGAAGGGGCCATCGAAATCGGCAACTTTTCCAGCGGCTACAATTTCGCCCGGTTGCCGATGCAGGCCTTTTTCGGCGTCCCCATCGTCATGAAGGATGCCCCCATGGTGGGAAAACTGCTGCGGGCCGCTGCCAAAACCCAGAAAAAAATGCAGGAAGACTGGCAGAAAAATAATCTGTATCCATTTAATTTCAGGGGACTGCCGGCCTACCGGCTGATTGCGAACAAGCCGCTCCGCAAACTCGAAGACTTAAAAGGCCTGCGCGTCAGAACTTTCGGCAAAACCAGCCCCAAGGTTTTCAAAGGCCTGGGCGCGGTGCCGGTGAACATGACCGTCGGTGAAGCCTACGAGGGGCTTCAGCGCGGCAGCGTGGATGCGGTCTTCCTGCCGTGGGCCGGCATGTATGTCTACAAGCTGCATGAAGTCGCCAAATACATCAGCGACATTAATTTTGGCGCTGACGGCTGTTATGTCAGCTATGTAAACCTCGATGTGTGGAACAGTTGGCCCAAAAACCTCCAGGACCTCTTTAACCAGATTGTCATGGAGGCTGAACTCATGTCGGACAAAATGGTGGACGGCATCGACAAAAAACTATTGGGCGCCATGCAAAAAGCCGGTGCCGAACTGGTGCATTTTGAAGATCAGGATAAATTGATCGAAGCCGTCCCGGACCCGATCGGGCTGGTCGAAGAGGAAGTGGCGTCCGTCGGCGGTGCCTATAAAGAAGCCGCCAAAATTTACGCTGCGTTTTTAAAAGCTGAAATAGCCAGATTGGAGAAAGAAGGCCAGTAATGGCAAAACTACTGGACAAGATACTCAGGTCGATCACCCGGGGCACGGTATCAATTGCAGCGGTGGTTGCCCTTATCGTAGCCTTGATCGGCACCATCGATGTTGTGACCACCCGTGTCCTGGCCCAGGCCATACCGGGGGCTTTTGAATTATCCGAAGCCGGATTGGTGCTGATGGTGTTTCTCGGCATGGCGATCGTAACGCGCGAGGAAAGTCATATCAAGGTCGACATCCTGGTAAATCGCATGCCTGAACGATTGCAGCGCATATGCACAGTGTTCGGCCTGATTCTGACAACCGCCTTCTTAGGCATGATGACGTGGCAAATGTGGTCACTCGCTTTGAAAAGCTGGCGGATTAGCGAGATGGCTACCGGTTTGCTGCCGTTTCCGATTTATCCGGTCAAAATGGCGGCCTTCCTCGGTCTGGCGACTGCCACAATCGAGGCCCTGCGCCGACTGATCATCGCCTTGGCGAACGCATTGTCACCCACAGCAGAGGATGGGTCATGAATTTCGAGCCTATCATAAACGGCACGCTCGGCATTATCGGCATGGTGGCCCTGTCGGCAGTGGGGGTGCCCATCGGTATTTCTCTGGGAACCGTGGCACTTTTGGGGCTGGCCATATTCGCCAGTCCCAAAATGGCCTTTATCATGCTGAAGACCCTGCCCTATTCCCTGGCCAGCACCTATTCGCTGGTCGTTGTTCCGATGTTTATTCTGATGGGGCTGGTTGCTTCGGAAGCCGGGATCATGACCGATCTGTACAATGCCATGAACCGCTGGCTGTCCCGGTTCCGGGGGGGCCTGCTGATGGTGACGGTGGCGGCGTCCGCAGCCTTTGGCGCCGTTTCCGGATCTACGATCGTCAACGCAACCGTGTTCACCCGCATTGCCTACCCTGAAATGATTCGCCTGGGCTATAAACGGGGGGTGGGCGCTGCCGCAATCGCCTGTTCGGGCACGCTGGCCTCTTTGATCCCCCCTTCGATAACCTTTGTCATCTACGCAATTTTAACGGAAGAGTCCATCGGCCAACTGCTGATGGCCGGTCTGTTTCCCGGTATCCTCACGACGCTGGTCTACATGGGCGGCATTGCCGTCTGTGTGCGTATCTTCAAGGACTGGACGCCTGCCAGAGGCCACAAATACAGCCTGCGGGAAAAACTGGAAGGAATGCGGCGCGTTTGGCCCGTTCTGCTTTTGTCCGGCATCGTGGTCGGTGGGATCTACACCGGCCTGACGCCCCCATCGGCGGCCGGCGGTGTCGGCGCCATCGGAGCGATTATTATTGTCTCATTGCAAAGACGGCTGGGAATCGCTTTACTGTGGAATTGCCTCAAGCAGACAATTAAAATTACTGCCGTGCTGGCATTGATTGTCGTGGGCGGACTCCTGTTCAGCCGCTTTATGACGGCGGTTGGATTCGTTTCCGAGCTGGTCAATCTCATCAATCAGCTCGGTATCGGCAAATACCAGTTTTTGGTTTTAGTGGTTTTGCTGTTTCTGGTTCTGGGCATGTTTATGGATACGATGTCCATTCTGGTCATCACCATTCCGGCCCTGTATCCCATTGTAAATCAGATGGGCATAAATCCCATCTGGTATGCGGTTATCATCGTAAAGCTATTGGAGATAGCGGTTGTGACCCCGCCGGTCGGCATCAATCTGTTCGCGGTTTTGGCGGCCACCGATCGGGAACTGCCGGTGGGCGAATTATTCAAAGGCGTTACCCCTTTTGTTATTTTTGATTTAATCACCATCTTAATTCTGCTGATTTTCCCGGCGATTTGCACCTGGCTGCCCGAAAATATGATGTGAAAACCGGCAGAGCCGGCATTGAAGATTGAAAATTTAAGATTGAAGATTTGAGGTTTCGCTTTGCTCTATCTTTTTTTATTAAATTGATCCGCCGGCCTCCGGCTCGGAGAGCGGCGGACCTTAAATCCAAAATCCAAAATCCAAAATCCAAAATCCGAAATTTACAGGCATTGCCATGGATGAAACAATCAGGCCTTTTGAAGGCATTCGGGTGGTCGATGTCTCGACGGCCATTTCCGGGCCGATTTGCTCCTACTTTTTAGGGCTGCTCGGCGCCGATGTCATCCGGGTTGACAATCCGGCCGTGCAGGATATGACCCGCTACATGGATTCGGATAAAGAAAGATCCGCAGCCGGGCTGGGATGGCCGTTTTTGATGTTCAATTCGAATAAGAAATCCGTCGCCATCAACTTGAAACACGAAGACGGCATAAAGGTATTCAAAAAGCTGATTGAGACCACCGATGTTCTGGTGGAGAACTTCCGACCCGGGATTATGAAAAAACTCGGTCTGGGCCCCGACACGCTGAGAAAAATCAATTCCCGGCTCATCTACTGCTCTATCAGCGGTTTCGGCCAGGACAGCCCGATCAAAGACTATCCGGCCTATGACAACATCGTCCAGGGTATCTCGGGCTTGATGTCTCTATCCGGCACGCCGGAATCCGGACCGATGCGGGTCGGCACACCCATTGTCGATTGTCTGACGGGCCTCAACGGTGCTTTTGCGATTGCCAGTGCGCTTTTACAGCGAGAAAAGAATAAAATCGGGCAGCATATCGACGTGGCCATGGTTGACAGCATCTTGTCCATGATGTCGATCGCCCTGGGCGAATATTTGTATGAAGGCGTGATACCGAGCCTGAGGGGCAACAATCCCATTACGCGGACGCCGTTTGCGGGCTGTTTTGAAACCAAGGATGGTCTTATCAATGTTGCGGCCAACACTCAAAAACAGGCGGAGACGCTGACCGAGATACTTGGCTGCCCTGAGTTGTTGGAAGATCCTCGCGCCCTTGAAGGCAGACGCCATCCGGAAGTGGGAGACAAAATAATTGCGGTACTCAACCGGATATTCCGCGAAAAAACGGCGGATGAATGGGAGGCTTATCTGGTATCAAACCGCATCCCCGCCGGGAAGATCCGGGATGTAAAGGATATAATGGAACATCCGCACACGCAACAGCGCAGCATCTTGAACGACATCTATGTCTCGAGTTTGAACCAAACCTTCAAGGTGCCGGGCTGCGGGTTCAAGTTCGAGACCGGCGGCCCGCAGGTGAAAACCGAACCGCACCGTGAAGGTCAATACTCGAATGCCGTTTTGGAAGAACTTGGCTACAGTCCGGATGAAATCGATGGATTGACCAAGGATTCAGCCATCAGGTAAGTGAAGATTCGGGGCCAAAGGGTCCGGCTTTGTTAGACCGCAGAGGAGTGAGTAATGTCGCGGCTTATACCAGCAGTGTTCAGGTGTCAGGTGTCAGCAACTGCAGTCGATCCGCTGGGTGGGAGTCGTTCATGTATTGGATTCGCTTTAACCGCTGGTGACTTTTAGCCTCATCCTTATCGGGCTCAGGCATTAGGATTGGTGTTTTCCTGACACTGGAAACCTTGTATGAAAATTTAAAATACTCAAATTTGCCGAAGTTGAAGTAAATAGTTGGTGGGAGTGGTCTCCGACCACGATTACCCGTACCGGGGAAATCGCGGTTAAAAACCGCTCCCACAATCCAAAACAGCCGATACAAAACTACAAAGTTATTTTTCGATTAGACCGGCCGTTTTTTGGCCGGCGGCTGGGCTGACACCTGAAACCTGACACCTGAAACCATTGTTACCTTAGGCAGATGGCATAGCCGATTGTCTCTGACCTGACCCAAAGAACCAGGTATTCGGCGACAAAACTAATTAGGAGTGACCCGTTGGACACGATACCAAACACTCTCGAGCTGGCCAAAGAGCTTATCCGCATCGACTCGACCAGCCAGCGCAGCAATTTCGTGATCATTGATTATATCCAAAACATTCTCGAAATGGCGGGATTCGCAGTTGAACGGCTCATATATACTGGCGAGAACGGCGAATCAAAAGCAAACCTTGTAGCCAAAAAGGGAAATGGCAGCGGCGGATTCGGGATTTTCTGCCATTCGGATACGGTGCCGCCAGGCGATGAAGCGTGGGGACCTTTTGACCCGCAGATCCAAAATGGCCGCTTAATCGGCCGGGGCAGCTGCGACATGAAAGGCGCTCTGGCCGCCGCCATCGTTGCGGGGACCAATATCGATACGGCCGAATTGTCAAATCCATATTATATCGTGATCACGGCTGACGAGGAAACCGGGATGTGGGGCGCCATGCACGTACTCGCGGAATCGAATATCCTCAAACAAAGCTGGCCGAACAATGGAGTTGTGCCCGAACCGACATCGCTGATTCCGATCCGAGCCCACAAGGGAGCTGCCAGAATATTTGTCACCGCTCAGGGAAAAGCGGCCCATACCAGCACTGACCAAGGTATTTCGGCCAACTTTCTGATTGCCCCGTTTTTAGCGGAAATGGCCGACCTTGCAAATTTTTTTAAAAGCGATGCGCGTTTTATAAACGACGAGTTCCAACCGCCAACCAACGGATTCAACATGGTTATCGATGACGGCGGCTGTAACCCGAACGTAACGCCCGCCAAAACCATCTGCACCATGTCCTTGCGCACCATGCCGGATGACGGCCGGGATATAGCGATTGACATGATCCTGCAGGCTGCTCAAAAGCACGGGTTGGAAAGCCGGCATTTCGTTGTGGAGCCGTTTTATGCCTCACCGGATTCCGAGATATTGCAGGCAGCCCTTGATATCACGGGCTATGAAGCAGGTGCAACCGCGCCCTATGGAACTGAAGCCCTGTTTTACCAGGACTACGTCAACCTGGTAATATTCGGTCCGGGCGACATTAACCAGGCGCACACCGTTGGGGAATGGGTCGACATCGAGCAAATCCGAATGGCAGAATCGTATTATAGTCAGTTGATCAATCGTTTTTGCCTACAATAGGTTGAAATTTAGATTTTGGAATGCAGATTTTGGATTTAAGGTATTCTGTCTATTTTATTAAAAGACTTAGCGAAGCGAATCCATCATTATTCATTAGTCATTATTCATTAGTCATTCCCTGAAGTTTCACACGAGCGCTGCCTCTGGCCAAAAAAACGGCCAGCCTGATCCAAGAAAAGAAACTGTGCCAGATCAATGCAATATCAATTTCCGATGAACTCATTTGCCATTTCGTCCTCGTCCTCGTACTCGTCCTAGTCCTCGAAGCTTTTGAGCCGCTTTCAAACCCGAGTACGAGGACGAGGACGAGGACGATTTAAATACCCTGCTTTTGGGTTAATATAGATGTAGTTTCAAAAGAGAGGAGAAGAACATTGCCACATAAAATCGGCATATTGGGCGGATTAGGCCCTGCCGCCACCGTTCTTTACTACCGCAGGCTCATCGAAGGCCTGGGTCAGCATCATGGCGCAAGCGACCGGCCGGACTTTATTATTTACAGTCTCGATTCCCGACGCATGCAGGAATTTTACAGCCAAGGCTCGACCGATAAAATTGTAGACAATCTCGTGCAGTCGCTTCAAAGTCTGGAAGAGGCCGGTTGCGATATCGGAATCATTGCCTGCAATACCGTCCACCTGTTCATCGAAGCAGTAATGCCCCGCATTCAACTTCCACTGATTAACCTGATCGATACGGTTGTCGAGCAGATCTCTGCGCATGGTTTCGGCAATGTTGGTTTGCTTGGCACCAAAATCACCATGGAAACCAGCCTCTATCGGGACCCCTTGGAGAAAAAAGATATCAAGGTTCTGGTTCCTCCCGAACCGGAACGGGAATGGGTGGGCCGGACGATCTCCGATGAGTTCCAGCGATCTGACATACCCGATGCAGCATTGCACAAATTGAAGGAAGTAATGCTATCGCTAAAGGCTGATGGTGCTGAACAAATCCTGCTGGGCTGCACCGATTTCCCGCCTCAAGCAGCATCGTTTGATATCGGGATACCCATCCATGAATCCACTGCAATCCACGTCCAACAGACTCTCGATTATATTTTGCACAGATAATGATTGCATAACTATTTAACGGATCTATGATCCATATAAAGGTAAGGCGTATGGGACATTAGATGTTTATTGATTTCGGAGCATTGGAGTACTGGAGTGCTGGAGTAATGTTTGAAGGTTGGATGTCTTCTCTTTATACCCCAATGCTCCAGTGCTCCATTGCTCCAGGTTCGAAACCTTTAATAAGTTCTTGAAACCTTAGATTCACCTTCTTTTGGATTATAGTTGCGTTATTTAATTATGGCTGATACGCAAATTTTTCGGAGCCGAGAGAAATCCGGCGCCGATTGATCTGGGACACAAACCGGGTTGGCAGGCGGCTGGATCAATGCTGACACTTCCGCCTCCTGAAATATCAGAACTTTTGATGTCAGAGTCGCAGAATTGAACACCCATTGCTGGGCTTGTTACAAATACTAATTTACCATCCGATCTTTCAGACGATATCTTATTGTTGAAAATGTTAACACCCGAAGGAGTCCTGTGACTTAGATCGAATGGAAATGCGTTGCCTTTTGCTTGAATGTCATTGCAAAAAACGTCGGTATCAGCCGCATTGGTATGATAGAATTGAATAACGCTCGAATTGGAAATAAAAATATTGCTATAAATTTTGTTCCCGTGCATTGGAGAGTTATCTCCCAAAGACACCGCGTATACTTTCCCACTAGCGTGGGCAATATCTACAGTATTGTGATGAAATAAATTGTTATCGGCCGTTTTTCCGTCAATTCCCCTGATCCTTAGGACATACTGAGCATCGGATGTGCTGCTGTTTACAGTTATCGTATTATTGTATATATCCCAGCCGTCTGCACCTCCATTAATAAGAATAATCCTCCCCCCGTTGGTACTGCTGTAATTGATAACATTTCCATGGATTAAATTATTGTCTCCACCCCACGAACCAAAAACATTCACCTTGGCTCCATTTATGTCAAAGCGGTTGTCATAGATTTCAGCGTTATGCGGATTGTAAATCACATAAGGATATTGAGAAGGATTAGAATGATTTTTGACCGTTAGAACACAGTCATGAATTTTCATGTTATTTGGTTTATCAATTCCATAAAACCTGCTTTCCCCGCTGATGTTTATCGCACAATTCTGAATGTGTGAATGTGAGTCTCCTGACACATCAAAACCATAAGCAGGTTTTGAAATACCGCTTTTTATATTTATCGTCAGATTGTCGGCAGTAAAAGAGGTCAGAGAAGAACCGTCAATGCCTTTAGAGTTGTTGTAGATATTTTCCTGATGAAGTGTTAAATTTTTTATAACAATTTTGTGCCGGCCTTGAGATATTTGAATGGCAGTTCCAGCTCCGGTTACAGAGTATTTAATTGTTTTTCCATCTCCGCTGCCAGCCAAGGTTACATCGTCGGTGTTTATATAGATACCCGTGCCAGAGTCAATCGAAAAATCCTGTGAAATCAGATAGTCTCCACCAGTGTTTATCGTGTACGGAAGACGATTTATAATGGTGGCCGAATATCCTTGAGCGCAAATTCCTATGATTGCAAATACAACTGACATAAATCCGATGGTTCTTTTCATAACGTACTCTCCCGGGAATATCATAACGAACACTCACGTCTGCAATTAGTATGCCATTTTGGATCGACGCCCTAAAGATAAAACTATGGCAATATTGAAAAATCCATTCGGACTCTATGTGTACTGGTCTTTGGTGGCCGGGGCATTTGCCATACTGACCGTTTATTTAAAATATAAGGAACGAGTTTCGATTGTTCCCGTGGATGAACCGGTCAACTTCATTGCCATGAAAAACAGCTCCTCAGTGGCCATCGCGCTGGATCCCCGAATCGAGGTGGAGGAAGATCCGAACCCAAGGTAGGCGGGTGCCAAACAGTCGACAGCCCATCCGGTGCATAACTTTGCTATCCGGCAGTCTAACAGAGCAGTGGTGACATGCATGAGCTCAGTCGAACTAGGGGCAGATATTCTCTGCTTTTGGCATAAGGGCAGATTTAGTGGAATTGATAGAGTTTGAATCGCAGAATTGCGAACCGGGATTGGGGGAGAAATGGAGGGCAGCGTAGAGCAGCGTCAAATCAAACTGTTTTCTATGCCATGGGCCAAGATAAACTCTTTCAATGTTGATTGCTGAATGGCGGTCATGTTCTGAAATTGGAGTCGGACCTGCCTCATTGCAATCGATTCACCGGGGATATCATCGGAAATATTAGAATCTTTTACAATTTTATATGGAATATCAGCCAGATAGAATCCGCAATCAGCCAACAGGATATCCAGCACCATTGCTTCGTCCGAATCTCTTCTACTTTCAACATGCTGGAATGCAAGGCCGCCCATGCTGATATCGTCAATCATGCCAAGTTTGGCCGGCTTGGCATTGAAAACGGCACAGGCGATGCAGCCCATGCTCTTGCCGCCGATTTTCAACGGTCCCCTTGAAAATGACCTGATCAAGGCATAAGCATCTCTACTCAGCCGAAACCGTTCGTGAGATCGATGCTCAGATTTAATCGCTTCTGAATCGTTTAATTCGTGTGTCTGCAAATTATCAATTCCTCTGAGACCATGCCCGTTGAGAATCCCGCCGGCATCATCTGCCGGTTGAAAATTAACTTTGTTTTTGATGGCGTCTGATCCACTCACAACACTCACCAAGGCTGGTGAGGCTTGCAGTCTTGCAGGCTGCCATATTGCCGGACATTTAGTAATCCGGTTCAACGTATTTAACACCAACATTGTATGATGATTCATTCGCACCGGGTAGTTCATTGCACCATTTGACTTCTGCCAGGGCCACAGAGCGTATATCGTGACACAAGCCGGATTCTGAACCTTGAGAGTTTACTTTTACCAAACGGATGTAAACCGTTGTACCGGGCTTGAGGAACAAGCTGGAATTAAAAGACATACCGCCTGAGCAAAGGTCCAGCGTTTGGGCCTCATAGTAATGCTTCCCGTTAAAATATGAAAATGCAATATCCGCCGCACAGCTGCTGCGCTCACAGGCTCTTCTCTCTTCATATGAATTCAAAATGGATACCTTTCACACATTTATTTGCATTAATCATCTCCCAAATTATTCTATTTGTCCATAGGGCGGAAGCCTCATTTTCTATAGAGTGTACGCATAAACTCAAATTGTCAGGCAATAAATTACAAAATTGTAATTTAAAAATTTTAAATTTAGTTGATATTCTTTGAAAATTTAGCTAATTCAGCAAGCTGCTTTACTTCAGGAGCAAA
>Ga0209454_1000151_pt1 | contig 45454 bp, 27 predicted proteins | sample WorMetHERISLAND1_2_FD_187400 | JGI IMG/M metagenome (GOLD analysis project Ga0209454, IMG submission 187400) | Marine gutless worms symbiont microbial communities from Max Planck institute for Marine Microbiology, Germany - Olavius geniculatus... | ecosystem: Host-associated > Annelida >... | reverse complement strand
GTGCTATAAAGTTGTCCATGGCGTCCTCCTAAGTGTTGGTGGTTGTTGGCGCTTCCAACAATACCTTAGGTGTGTCGCCATTTCTATTTTATTTTTTTGGCGTTTCTACAAATATATCAATTTAATCAATGCCAACCCAAGAGACCGTTTGGTTGCGGCTCTGCCGCGCTGTGGACTCTGTGAGAGATAAAATAATTTGAGTTTCTTTTCCGATCAGACCGGCTGTCCGTTTGCCGGAGGCCGCGCCCATAATTAACATCCATTGCCATTGTTGTGCGTTTGGGTCAGTGCCCCGATCCATCTGAGCTTAATGGCTATTGACGAACCCCTGAAGTCCCGGTTATTTCGCGGTGACACTTTAACAATTTATAGCAAGGTGCCGATAATGATGTCATGGATCGAATTTCAGAAAAGGATGAGGCTGCTATGACGCTGCGGTTGGGTACAAAAAAAGCCATCGGAATCGCTCTGGGCATTGGGTGTGTTTTTATGGCCTGGCCCGCTTTCGCCGCCACAGGCTCCGGCGAGGAAATTTCCTGGTTTTTCCTTGTGGTTGGATTGGCGGGCGGACTGGCCTTCTTCTTGTACGGAATGGAGAAGATGAGCTCCGGAATGAAAAGCTCCACCGGCGATAAAATGCGCGCCATCCTCGGCGCCCTGACCCAAAACCGGGTCGTCGGCCTGATGGCCGGAGCTTTTGTCACCTGCGTGATTCAATCGAGCAGCGCAACAACCGTCATGCTGGTCAGCTTCGTGCAGGCAGGTCTGATGAGTTTTGCCAACTCGCTGGCAGTCATACTGGGAGCCGACATCGGCACCACCATTACGGCCCAGCTGATAGCCTTCAAACTGACCGATTACGCCTTGATGATGATTGCCATCGGTTTCGGCATGCAGATGCTGTCCAAAAATGAAAAGACCAGAGATATCGGCAATGTCATTCTGGGCTTCGGGATTCTCTTTTTTGGCATGAAGCTGATGAGCGATGCCATGAAGCCCTTGAGAAGCTACCCGGCTTTCATCCAGATGCTGGAAGGTCTGGAAAATCCGCTGTTGGGAATAATGGCCGGTGCGTTATTTACCGCACTGGTCCAGAGCAGCAGCGCCTTCACCGGCGTGGTTATTGTTTTGGCCCAGCAGGGGCTGATAACGCTGGAAGCGGGTATTCCGATGATTTTTGGCGCCAATATCGGCACCTGCATTACAGCCGGGATCGCCACCATCGGCACCTCCCGGGAGGCCAAGCGGGTGGCCCTGGCCCATGTGATTTTTAAAATCGGCGGTGTATTGCTGTTTATCTTCTGGATCCCGAAGTTTGCCGAGGTGATCAGATTGATCGCGGACAACTTCGGCTCGGGAGCCGCCCGTCAGGTCGCCAATGCCCACACGATTTTCAATGTGACCCTGGCGCTTCTTTTTCTGCCGTTTACATCCCTGTTCGGCAAGTTAATATTAAAACTTTTCCCTGATAAGCGGCAGGAAATGGAGATCAAACCGGCGGTCACTTATCTGGACGACAACATGATCGAAACACCGGTTCTGGCGATTAATCTGACACGGGCGGAGATTTCGCGCATGGCCAAGCTGCTGGAACGCATGCTCCGGGCCATCATCGTACCTTTCATGTCGGATCCCAATCTGATTCGCAGGGAAAAATCCCTGGAGCCGTCAGAAAAAAAACTGCTCCTGCAGGAGGTTCCCAGCAAAGACGAGTATTTCCCCCAGCTTACGCTCATAGAAGGTCTGACCATGAGAGAGGAGAAGATCGACTATCTCCAGGCCCGGATCAAGGATTATCTCATCGAAGTCAGTCGCCAGAACGTATCCAGCAGCCAGGCCGATGAAATCTACGGCATGATGTCGATTGTCAAAGACATGGAAAGCATCGGGGACATCGTTCATCGCAACATGGTGCCCCTGATTGCCAAGAAACAGGCCATCGAATTGGATTTTTCCGAAGAGGGCAAAGAAGAGCTGATGATCTACCACGAGAAGGTGTGCCGCCAGATCAGGCGATTAAAAGAAGCTTTCTCCCAAAAGGACCTCGAGGTGGCCGATCAGATCATGAAATCAGAGCGCAAGTATCTCGACCTGGAGTCCCAATACCGCGTCCGCCACCTCCAGCGCCTGCTTGACCAGCGGCATCAAACAGTCAAAACCCACGAAATTCATATCGAGTTGATGGACTTGATGAAGCAGATCATCGTTTATTCCTCCAATATCGCCGTGACATTTGCCGGGTCGGTTGCCAGCAAGAAGGCCTAAGTTCCTTCATTGGAATCTCCATCGGCTGTTTAGGACCTATGATCCCGTTTGGCTGTCCCCCACGACCCTGGTCGGAATGTTCAGGTTTAAACTCGTGGCAATGAGTTCCTCGAGAATATTGCCATACCCGATGGTGATATGATTGGACATATGCGACGACATGCATTGATCGCGATCATAATTGGGTATGTAAACATTGGCGATGGGCCACTGCGATGTTGTTCGGTTAAGTCGGTCCTTTACTTCATCCTCCGGCAGGGATACGACTTCACCGAGACCGCAATCCAGGCCGATATCACCATGGCTTTCATAAAACCGCGCCCAGGTGATCACGCCCGGCATAGAAACACCGGAACAGGTTCCGCCTCCCAACGGGAAGTACATGCTTGGCTGGCGGTATACTTTGGTATGGGGCCAGCCGCCGAAATGGGCCGGAGGCGCACCACCGGAAATTTCCAGAACCCAGACAAAACGTCCGTCGTACTCCCTGCCCCAGCGGATATCGTGCAGGGTTGTTTCCGGCGCCAATCCTTTGCGCTCTAAAATATCGCCCATCAGTACCTGGGGTACACCCGACCCGATGTCACCCTCGTTGAAATGCACAACCGGCCTTTGGGGCCGGACAACTTGTCCGCTTTCGGGATCGCGCACCTCCGGCCGGATAGAGTTGTTGAGCATGCCTTCGGCAAGATCCGATGCCGGAACGCAGCGCACCAGACCGACCTGATAGGGAATGCCGATGGCCGCCAATCCGTAACGCTGGTAAATGTGGACCGCGGCCTGATACATTTTCATCTGAGCCAGAACCTGCGCATGCACCAACTCTTCAAACTGATTGGTGCCCCAATTGAACCAGACACCGTGATCGATGAGCCAATCGAGGTGCTTTTGGGCCTGCTGATCGCTGACCAACGCCATTTCCGCCACAAGATCCGACTGATTGAGCAACTCCAGGGGCATGCCGATGGCTCCCAGTTTGGCCGGGTCGATGACAGCATTGAGCATCCCCATGCAGCCCGGGTCCATTTGTCCCATGATGCGTTTATTTCGCCTGATGTCGCCTGCCAGTTCCTCACCAAATTTTAGAGCCTGGTCTGACAAACGGGCCTTTTGCGCCGGGACAAGATGGGAGTCGTCGTATTCGATCCGGCCGGTGTCGGCCCATGCCTTCAAGCGCTGCATAAAAGCAGGATCATCGTGAAAGCGGTCTGTCCAGATGCGGGCATGATGCACTCCCAGCCTGTCCAGGGTGGCACTGTGGTTCAGCAGGGCCACCAGGCCGGGCCAGGTCCCATCAAAATTGGCCAGCAGCAGGATAGGCCCTTTATGGATCTGCAGGGCTCCGGCAACATGGTGGGCATAGGCCCAACAGTTCAATACAACAACCACCGGAGATGACGGCGGTATCGAAGCAAAAATTTCCGCCCCTTTGTACTGACGGGTCAGGAAGCCATGTTTGCGGTCGCCGTCATAATCCGGGAGCACCCGGCATTCAATCCCGAGCAGTTCGAAACTTCGGCGGACCGCCGCTATGGTTTTCTGCTGAACGGGCCAGCACATTTCGGCGGCTGTATCTCGAAAATCGCCATTGGATATCAAATAAACACTCTCTGCCTGCGACATCATATCACCTGCCTTTATTAAATGATTTTAGTATGAATTCTTTTTTGAAATTCGGCCATCTCTTTGAATATCGTATACTTGCGGTCGTGATAGGATCTGGTTTGAGGATCAGGTTCAATAATCTTGTCGGACCGGCACATGTGCCGCATGGCTTCATAAATATCTTGATAGGCTCCGGCGGCAACCGCGGCCAGGAGGGCACCGCCCAGCAGTACGGCCTCTTTTTCTTCGGGGATGACAACCCGGCAGTTGGTGATAGTGGCATGATCTTGAATAAAGCGTTGATTTTTCAAGTGGCCGCCGCACATATAGATTTGATCAACGGCATAACCTGCGGCATTCATGGCTTCGATAATTTCACGCGTACCGTAGGCCAGAGCATGGATGGTGGCACCGTACCAGATGGAAACCTCCTCCGGCGAGAATTCCAGGGTTAGCCCGGTTAACATGCCTTTGGCCCCGGCATCGGCTCTGGGCAAGCGGTTGCCATGATGATCCGGCAGGACGTGGCGCTGGTCGAATACGGCGAGTCCGTGAGCACGAATCACTTCCTCCAGGGTTTGGTTGAGATAGGAGTAAACATCGACGTTGCGGTCCCGGGCGGCTTTAAAGATGTCGGGATACGAGGCATTATTGCGGATGACATGATCGATGAGCGACCCGGTGGCAGATTGGCCGCCCTCGTTTAGCCACATCTGCGGGAGCATGGCACCAAAGTATGGACCCCAGATCCCCCCGATAAACCGGGGGGACTGAGAAACCGCCATGTGACAGGAGGAAGTTCCCCCGATCAATGCAATGGCATTGTCGAAGGCTTGATCGGTTTTCGAGCCGCTGTTTAACAATGATCCCAGACTTGCGATCCCCCCGGCATGGGCATCGATTATCCCCACTCCCACGGCAATTCCAGGCCTCAATCCAAGGGATGCGGCCGCCGAGCCCGTAAGCTCCCCGGCAAAATCTCCCATTGGATGGGACTCCAGCGGAACACGATCGTTGGCAAATACGTCTTCGATGCCGTTCGATTCAAAAAACGACATGTCGTAGCGGCCGCCGGAACCGTCATGCCCCAGGTAGGTCCACTTACAAACCGAGGTACACAGACTGCGGCGGTCTACGCCCGTGGCCCGATAAACCAAAAAATCGGCCAGATCCATAAACTTGGCTGCTCGGGTCCAGGTCTCCGGCAGATGGGTCTTTAGCCACATCAATTTGGGGGGCTGCATTTCAGGTGATATGGTTCCGCCCACATATCGCAGGACATCATGTCCGACGGCATTGATGGTGTCGGCCTGCGCGATGGCCCGATGGTCCATCCAAACGATGACGTTTTGTTGATGACTGCCGGTCGGTGAAACCGTGACGGGCTCAAATTCTTCTGCCAACGCCACCAGTGAGCAGGTTGCATCAAAAGACATTCCCCGGACGTATTTGGCTTCGATTTTCCCGGCTGACAGGGCTTTTCGAATGGCCGCTCCCGTGGCTGACCATATATCTTCAGACGACTGTTCGACATAATTCGGTGGAAAGCGCCAGATTTTGATATCCTGTTTGCCGATCCCCCTGAGGTTGCCGTTCGCATCAAAGGCGCCCACACGAACGCTGCCGGTTCCGACATCGATGCCCAGGTAAATCCCTTGCATGTCACACGGTCCTTTCGATCATGGCTTGGTTCAAAATTTATAGAGTATTAGTTTGGCAGTTGCAGCTTCGACTTCCCTTTAAGCTCTGATAATCATTTTGGGTTTGATTATTTTCTGCTGAACAGACTGTTTTCCCGCAAGTGCATCAAAAATCATATTTAAGGCAACCTGGGATATTCTGCGCGTATCCTGTCGCACCGAGCTGATCTTTACCGACATATAGTCCAAAAAGGGGTGATCATCATAGGTTCCGATCCGAAGTGAATTGGGAATTTCCCCGTGTTTTTCGGTGATAAATTTCAGAGCGCCCTGCAGCAGGGTCAGTGAAGCCGTAAAAATTGAATCGGGCGCCCCGGATCGATGGTTATAGACTGTCCGGGCCAACTCATATCCCGATGCGATGGTATAGTCTTTTTGCACCACAAGCTTGGGATGATAAGTCACCCCATTGTCTTGCAGCGCTTGTCGATACCCCTTCAACCGATTCCTGCTCGTCGAGATATCTTTAAGACCGCCTAGATAGCAAATCTCGGATGCTCCCTGGGTGCACATATAACTGACGATATCGTAAGCGCCCTTGAAATTATCACTGGCCACCCAGGACACATTGTCGCTTTCAATGCGGCGGTCGATATAGACAACCGGTATGTTCAGCCCGATGATATCGCTGGCAACCTGCTCCTTTTTCATGACGCTGGCAAGGATCAAGCCATCCACCCGGCGGGCGTGCAGATGTCTGATCACGGCAAGTTCGGTGCTTTCATCATCGTTGGAGCAGGCAATCAGGATCTGATGATTGTGACGACGTCCAAATACCTCTATTTCATGGGAGATGCCGGAAAAAAACCAGTTGGTCAGGTCCGGCACGATCAACCCGATGGTTTGTGTTTTCCTTAATCGAAAACTGCGCGCCACCTGGTTGGGGGTGAAGTTTTTGGCCTTTACAATCGACAGTATTTTGTTTTGCGTTTTTTTGCTGATGCGATATTCGGAGCCGCGACCGTTGATCACCATGCTGACCGCAGTTTTTGATACGCCGGCAAGTTCGGCTATTTCGGCGATGGTGCTATTTTCAGCCATAGGAAATACCATCCAGTTTGGATATTGCTTGCTATTTGCTTTTTGGTGCTGGGGATTTATCAGTTTCAAGGGCCCTGCTTGGCTGATACCCCGGGCCGAATTTTAAAAAATGTCTTTAGGCCGCCCGCACCAGGTCAACTCAAGGCGGGCTTGTTGGCTAAATCGTTACAGCTACTAAATCGATTTAGCCGCATATCGAGAAGTTTGTCAAGAAAAAAAACTATTTTAGACAAAATTTGCAGCAAAACTTAAAACTTGAATAATATCTGTTAGTTAAAATAAAAAAAGGATTTTAAACGACGCATCATCCCAACATTTTGTGTCATTATATGATATAACCATATCAACATAAGAAATTTTTCTTGACAAGGTCCCGCTTTCATGCGAATCATATAACGACATTAAATTATCTTATAGTGATAATTAAGTCAGTTCACCTTTAAGGCTATCGTATCAGCAGTTATTTCAACGCGTTTTGGATATCACCGGACCCGAAAATAAACTAAAGGAGAGATGAATGTTCAACAAAGAAAAATATGGAAAAATTCTGATTCCTATGGTCACGCCGTTCAAGGCGGATCAAAGCGTGGATTATGAAGCAGCGGTCAGTATTGCTGAAAAATTAGTTCAGGATAAAAAAGCGGATTCACTCATTCTATCAGGGACTACCGGTGAATTTCATACGATGACCTTTGCCGAGCGGGTGAAGCTATTCAGCGTTATAAAAGAAGCGCTGGGGGAACGCATCCCGCTTATCGCCGGCGTCGGCGCCGCATCAACGACCGAAACGATCGGTCTGGCGAAGAAGGCCGAGCAGTTGGGATACGAGCTGGCAATGATTGTGGCCCCCTATTATGCCAAACCGAACCAGCAGGAAATCTACACCCATTTCAAAATGGCGGCTGAATCGTCGAAGCTCGACATTATTCTGTACAACATCCCTATTTTTACTGGGGTGAACATAAATCCAGATACGGTTGCGAAACTTGCGAAGATTGAAAATATCGTCGGGATCAAAGAGGAAGCGGAACTGAATCCGAAACAGATCACGGCCTATGTGAATGTCACACCCGATGATTTCGTCATTTACTGTGGTGACGATACGATGGTGATCGAAGCTTTCGCACAAGGCGGCGTGCAGAGAATCGGCGGTGTCATCAGCGGCGGGGCACATCTAATGGGTGAGTGGATACGGGAGACGATTGAACATTTTCTCAAAGGAGACGTCCAAAAGGCGGCGGAAATGCAGCAGCGCTCCTTTCGCCTGTTTCGGAGTCTGGGGCAAAATAGCAGGATCAACCCCGTGGCGCTTTTGAAGGAGGCCATGAAGATCAAGGGATACAATGCCGGCATCCCCCGCCTGCCGCTGTCTCCGGGGACGGAAGACGAGATCGCCAATGTGAGAAAGGTCATGAAGGAATTATCGATCATTTGAAAATGACGCAAATTATTGGACTCGAAAGACCTTAAAACAAACGGAGGCTTATCCGGCATATCATGGAAAAGAAAGGCAGCGAGCAACTAAAATCGGTGGGAAAGGCGCTTCAAATACTAGAGGCATTTAATATAAATCGATCGGAGCTTACGATATCGGATCTGGAGGAAATCCTGGCGCTTCCCAGGGTAAGCATCTACCGATTTTTGCGGATTCTGCTGCAAAGGGGCTTCCTTACCCAAAATCCTCAGACTCGCAAATACCGCCTTGGCATTAAGGTTTTCGAGTTGGGAAGCCTCGTACTCAAGGACATGGAGCTGAGAAAAGCCGCCTTTCCCTTAATAGAAGCGCTTTCGCGGACCAGTGGCGAAACTGTTCATCTCGGCGTTCTCGACGGTCATCAGGTCGTTTCCATCGAAGGCGCTGAAAGTGGGTATTCACTTCGATTCTCTCTTCCGGTCGGCAAAAGAGTTTACCTGCACTCGACCGGTATCGGCAAAGCGATTCTAGCCTTTCTCGAGGATGATGAAATCGATGAAGTTATCGAAGATCAGGGACTGCCGCGCTTTATGGCCAATACGATTACCGAGCCGGTCGACCTCAAAAAGGAAGTCCAAATAATTAGAGAACGGGGATATGCAATCGATAATGAGGAAAATGAGCCCGGTGTCTGCTGTGTTGCCGCCCCGATATTGGACTCCTCGCGAAATGTTATCGCATCGATCAGTATTTCCGGTCCGTCGGTGCGGATTACGGGCGAAGCAATCCCCAAGTTAGCGAAAATGGTGATCGCGACCAGTCAACGGATTTCCGAATCTCTTGGCTATCTCCCCTCATAAGCCGGCCTGATCTGAAAGGCGGAAGCAGTCACCCGCTAAAGAATAATCGAGCGGATGCGCTGGGCATCTTGTCCCGGGGCATTCCAGGGACTATATGCCGGCAGGCTGAAATCAGGGTACTTTAATATAGATTATTTGGAACGCGGTCTTCAGTTCTAACAAGGATTCAAGGGGGTGATGAAATTGAAATCTTCCATATGAATAAGGGCTCTGTGATTGCATATGCAGATGATGCGTGTCGAAATCTCCAAGAAATCTCTTACACCCAAATCATGTGTTTTTTAGGAGGATGTCCCATGAAAAAGAGGAATAGTAAAGTATTTGTGGCGGTGACGGTAATGGCTTTTTTCTTACTTTTTTCTATGGTTGCCTATGCGGCTGATCCGAGAGGAACCATCGCCGAAATCGAGAAGCGGGGAAAGCTGAGAATAGCCTATAATTGCGCATCCGAACATTATCAATTCAGAGATGTCAACAATCACCCTGTAGGTATGGCGATCGACCTGGGAAAAATGATTGCAGCCAATCTGGATGTCGATATGGAAATCACTGATATGGACTGGTCCGGGTTGATTCCGGCCTTGCTGACGAGGAAAACCGACTTTTTAGCGACCACCATGTCAACCACCTTTTCCCGCGCTCAAAGGGTACTGTTCACCAAAGAGAAGTGGTATGTGACCGGTGTGAGTGCCTGGGCAAGAAAGGCCGACGGATATCAAAACTGGGAGCAGCTCAATGCAAAAAAAGCAAATATCGGTGCGGTAGCCGGGACGGTATCGGCAGAGGTGGCTAAAGAATATCTATCCGGCGCTAAACTGCAAACCTATCAGTTGGATGCAGATGTCTGGGAAGCGCTTCATACGAAAAGGATAGATGCCGCCCTCAATGATAATGTCTTTAAAAGGGTTCTTGAAGAAAGATACCCCGGCTTTCAGCTGTTAACGGATCCCAGAGAGCTTATAAAGACCGATACCTGGGCATTTACGATCCGGCCGGACGATCAATTCACCTGGCACTATCTGAATTTCTTCTTAGAGAAAGCCAAGGAGAATGGCCAATTGTCGGCGCTGGGGAAATATTGGACGACCGGCGACCAATGGAAAAAAGACTACCTCCAAAAAGGTCCCGTGTCCAAGGAAAGAGAAGAATTGGTCCACTTCCTGGGTATCGAAGATTATTCTCCCTACGTCGGCGACAAATATCGAGTCAAAGTTAAGTAAATCGTGAAATCCCCTGCCTGATCGACAAGATGGGCAGGGGATTATCATCGTTTTTTAATTTCTGCTTAAGGAGGGATCTACTTGTGGATCTACTGCAGGCTATTAATGTGACCAAAAGTTTTCACTCAGGTTTTCATTCGATCAAGGCGTTGGATCAGGTTGACCTGACGGTGAAGGAAAATGAGGTTGTGGTCCTTTGCGGTCCCAGCGGTTCTGGAAAAAGCACGTTCATCCGCTGTATCAACCGGATTGAATCTCACATAGACGACGGCAAAATTCTGTTCGAAGGCCAGGACGTTCACACCTATGACAAAATTGAATTGAGAAAAAAAATTGGAATGGTGTTTCAACAGTTTAATCTGTTTTTCCATCTGAACGTGTTGGACAATATCACCCTCGCGCTGACAAATGTACTCAAAATGGAGAAGAAGGAAGCCGAGGAGAGGGCGATTACCCTTCTGGGAAGAGTGGGCGTGGCCGACAAGGCGAAAAGTTATCCGGTCGAATTATCCGGCGGGCAGCAGCAGCGCGTGGCGATCTGTCGAACCCTGGCGATGAATCCTCACCTGATGCTTTTTGACGAACCGACCTCAGCGCTTGATCCGGAAATGATCAAGGAAGTTTTGGAGGTGATGAAGGAGTTGGCCAATGAAGGCAGGACAATGATCGTCGTCACGCATGAATTGGGATTTGCCAGAGAAGTCGCCGATAAAGTTGCTTTTATGGCCGACGGAAAAGTAGTTGAAGTGAATACGCCTGAGGAGTTCTTCTACCATCCCAAAGAACAGCGGGCCAAAGACTTCGTTGAGCAAATAATTGGAATTTGAGACGGAAAAAAAAGCCAACACGTTCTTGCCGTTCACGAAAAGTTACTTTTTACAAACGGAGCAAGGTAAAGATGGGAACCGTATGGAGTGTCTTTATAAGATATTTTGAGATCTATCAGGAGGGGATAAAATCAGCCCTGTTTGCCTCGGCCATCAGTCTGGTTTTGGCGCTGATCGTCGGCATTATCGGTGGAATAGTGCGCTATAACAATAAGGGGATTTTAGGTAAGCTAGCCGCCGGATATGTGACGGTTATTCGCAACACACCTTTATTAATCCAGCTGTATTTTATTTTCTTCGGTCTTCCCAGATTGGGAATTACGCTCAGTGCGTTCCAAACAGGGATAATCGGACTAACATTGAATAGCGGCGCGTACATCACCGAAATGGTTAAGGGCGGATTGCAGGCTATTCCCAAAGGACAAAAGGAAGCAGCCGTCGCATTGGCGCTCACAGGTTGGCAAAGGCTTAAATTAATTTTGATCCCTCAAGCCGCCCCCCAGATCATACCGGCGATCGGCGGACAATTCGTGCAGCTTATCAAGGATACCTGCCTTTTGTCGATGCTGGCGGTTCTGGAGATAACCAAAGCGGCCGAACTGGTCGGGGCAGAATCTTTTATGTTCCTGGAAGCGTTTATTATTTCAGGTATCATCTACCTGCTCATCTGCATTATATTGAATGTCGTCGTCGATGTGGTCGAACATAAATCCAGATTCGCCCACTAGGAGGAACAAAGAATGGTTTCGGATTTCATTAAACTCTCCGTGGAGAATATTCCAATTCTGATAAGAGGACTGCCGGTCACCATTATGCTTTCGCTGCTGGGAGTGGTTCTGGCTCTGTTGGTCGGAATTGTCGGCGGTGTACTCGGGAACTCTTCCTTCAGGACTTTGAGGGCTATTGCAAAAGTATATGTATATATATTTAGAAACGTGCCCTTTTTAATTTTCCTGTATCTGGTGTTTTATGGACTTCCCTATGCGGACATTCATCTGGCAGCGCTGCCGACGGCCATAATTGCTTTGGTCATCAATCACGGGGCCTATATGAGTGAAATTATTCGAGGCGGATTGAGTTCGATCAAAAAAGAACAAAAGGAGGCCGCAATTTCACTGGGGTTGACCTATTCTCAACGCATGAGAAAAGTCATCCTGCCCCAGGTTCTCATGCAGATTGCCGGCTCTACCGCGGGACAGACGAGTCTCTTGATTAAAGACACGTCGATCGTTTCGGTGATCGGATTGAGCGAGTTAACCCGTCTCGGGAGGGAGATTGTCGTCAGAACCTACACGCCGTTTAGCATCTTCCTTTTTGTCGCCATTTTTTACTTTATCCTCTGTTATAGTATGCAAAAACTGTCTGACTGGAGTGAAAAGAAAGTAAGAAGATATACCATGGGCACTGCCTAACGGTTGGAACGGCCTTATACTCCAAATTTAGATCTAATCGCCTAAAATGAAATATCCATCAGAGGGATAGGGTTGGAAAATCTACAGCGGAATGAAACCATGAACAGCGCATCCAACAACACAAAGCTTATGATCGCCGGGCCCATGCCGTTGCATCCGGAAGTATTGGCATCTCTGAGTACACCCATGATCAGCCACCGCAGCCGGGAGTTCAGCAGCATATTTTCCGAAACGATCGCGTCGGCAAAACACATCTTCAAAACCACCCATGATGTCGTAATTTTACCGTGTTCGGGAACCGGCGGGTTGGAGGCCGTTGTTTCGAATTTCATGTCCCCGGGCGACAGCGTTGCCGTCGCCATAAATGGATTTTTCGGAGATCGGTTTGCCGATATCATGAGGGCCTATGGGATAGAACCTATTCTGGTAAAGGTCGATTGGGGCAGGCCGGTGCTTGCAAAGGATGTGGTTGAAACAATACAGCGGCATCCCGATGTGAAAGCGGTTTTTGTCGTCCATAACGAGACGTCGACAGGGGTTATTTCAGAGATAGCGGACATATCGAGAGCGGTAAAAGCCATCAATCCAAATATTTTAGTGGTCGTGGATGCCGTGAGTTCGCTGGGAGGCGCGGATATTCGAACCGACAAGTGGAATTTGGATGTCGTCGTCTCCTCCACCCAAAAGGCGCTTATGGCGCCACCGGGTCTTTGCATAATTTCTATCAGCGACGCGGCCTGGCAAAGCATGGAATTTACTTCGTCTCCGCGCTACTATCTCGATCTGCGCCGAATCAGGAAAGAAGGACAACAAGGAATGACGCTGGTGACACCACCGGTTCCGATCGTGTTTGGATTGAAAAAAGCGCTGCAGCTGCTCCTTCAGGAAGGTTTACAAAATGTTTTTAAAAGAAACTTGGAGATGAGGGACAAGGTGATAAGCGCCATCAAACCGCTGGGTATCAAATTGGTCGCCAAGGAGAAGTATGCCTCCCCGACGATGAGCGCGTTGCGCCTGCCGCCGGGTATTTCATCACAAGAATTCAGAGACCATGTAGAAGCCCGCTACTCCCTGCTGCTGGCTCCCGGATTGGGTCCGCTGGCACACGATTGTTTTCGCATCGGTCACATGGGTTATGTTGCGCCAAGTGATATAAGTGCCACAATGTCGGTGTTAAAAAGGGCACTTGGGCATTTTAATTGATTTTCCAATATTGCAAACCGTACCCCCCGGCGAATTTACCCCCGGGCGGCTCGATACTTTGCATAACGGACTTGATTTTAATACGATTCTACTACCTGAGGGGTCGGGGAGTTTCTCCGCCATTGTCTAAACTATCATCTAATCGCCCGGCGCCATCTGACGCGGTGTCCGGCCGGGGTATGCGCTCGCCCCAGCCGTAACCAATTCGTACCGGACTGCGTACACGCCCCCTATCCCCTGCGCCGGATCCGGAAAGGCAGAGACGATTATCACTGCCGTGCAGACTGTCTTCTGGGGCTGGCACGGATCCAATCGACGCGGGACAGCTGCCGTACCCAAGTTGCGCGGTCATATGGTTACGGCTGGGGCGAGCGCATACCCCGGCCGGACATTGCAGGGATTGAAGAACTCCCCGGCCCCTCAACTACCTCGTAATTTTTTTCTCGCTATTTCCAGTCTCCGCTAATATAATAAATCAAGGTCCCACAACGCGCAGCCGAATACTGGATTATCAGGCGACTGCCTGAGCTTCGGTGCATAATTCAGGAAACACAGTGCGGCTGGTCAAGAAACAGATCCACCGCGGAGGTATCCTTGCAAAAGAAGTTTGAAGGGTCGCTGTTCGAGCACCATTCCAATCAAACCCCCATCATGTTCACCTGCGGCCAGCACCAGCCCTACTGCTACTATGGTGCGCGCATGGTCTACAACCGCGTCGACGGCCTCTGTATCGAGTCCAGATATCCGCTGGAGCCGGGGGCCGTCCTCTACTTCAACCGTGCCAACCTGACGCCGACGGCTGACAGCCCGAATGCCTACGAAACCCACTGTGCCGTGGTCAGGTCGTGCCGGGCGATACCCGGTCAAAAAGATATTCACTACCGTATCGGTGTCGAGTTGGTCGACCCGGATGACTGTCGAGAACAGACCGACAAGGGGAGCATTCCAAATGCAGGCAACGGGGGAGCTTCCGCCGCCCTCGCCCCGGCAGATGGTGTTGACGACACCAACCGCCACGACCGGGAATCGATAAGCGCGGATGTGCACCTGAAGACGGCCATCGAGACAGCGCAATCGCGGGCCCGGGCGTTGGCCGTGTTAAACCGCTTCGCCACAAAGGTTGGATCGACCCTCGATCTCGATGAAATTCTGCAATCCGTGTGCAGGGAAATGACCCAGGTCTTCGGTTCACGCAACACCGGTATCGGTCTGCTAGACAAAAACAGGACCAAGATAACGCTGGTGGCATTTTATACCCAAGATCCTTATGAGAGCGACGCAACCAAAATGGAGATGTGCCTGGAAGGCAATGCCGCCACCCTGCGTGTGATTGAAACCGGTCAGACCATGGTGGTGCCTGACGTTCAACACAATCCGCTGACGACCTCGATCCACGACATCGCCCGTCAGAGAAGAACCGAGTGCCTCATGATAGTGCCCCTGCTGGCGCGGGGTGAGGTCATCGGTACCATCGGCATGCCCACGGCCGACAAAAACCGTATATTTACTACCGAAGAGGTTGCACTGGCCCAGACAATCGCAGGCCAAATTGCCGGCGCCCTCGAAAATGCCCGTCTGTATGCCCAAACTGAAAAAGCCCGTAAAATAGCCGAGCGCGATCTGGAGATTGGTCAAAAAATCCAGACCGAATTTTTCCCCCAAAAGCTGCCGTCAATTCCCGGCTGGGAGATTGCCGCCTATTTTCAGCCGGCCCGCAAGGTTTCCGGAGATTTCTACGATCTTTTCCAAATCGGCGCCGGCGGGTGTCTCGGCCTGGTAGTCGCCGACGTATGCGACCACGGTGTGGGCTCGGCCCTGTTTATGGTGTTGTTCCGCAGTCTGGTGCGTGCCTACTCCGAACCGGTTTTTAAAAGATACGAAAAAGAAGCCAATCCAGGCGATGAACTGCTGGGCCAGGCGCTGCTGACGATCATCCAGCGGACCAACACCTATATTGCCACCACTCATGAACGTTCGAATATGTTTGCCACGATGTTTTTCGGAGTGCTGGAACCGGAGACGGGGCGGTTGACCTACATCAACTGCGGGCATGAAGCACCACTGATCATCGGTGCCGGCGGAATCGAAACCCGTTTGAAGGCCACCGGGCCGGCGGTCGGCCTTGATGAAGACCTCGAGTTTTCCGTCAATAGTGTCGTTCTTGATTTTTCACAAACGCTTTTTTTCTATACCGACGGCGCGATGGATGCCTAGAATGACGAGGGCGAGAGCTTCTCCAAAGACCGTCTGACGGCGCTGCTCGCTCAGCCGGTCCCATCGGCCCGGGCGTTGATCGGTGCCGTAAAAGCAGAATTGGAACTCCACATCGACGAGACAATGCTCTATGACGATGTGACCCTGATGGCTGTTCGGCGGACCGAAGAATTTAATCAAAACTGAAATTTCAGATAGTGCGCCACAATTACATTGATGCTGGTATGTTGCCGAGAAGCCGGCATGGGCAACATCGATGGCATACCAGCCCATTAAGTTTACCGCATTGCCAAATGAAGCGGCACCCCACGCTATAGTATTCGTTAATCCCTCAAGCGCTGTTTTAGGCCAATTTCCCGTCGCATTGTAGAAATTCATTGCTTCAGCCTGATCTTTAAAATACTTTCTATCGATCGACCGTTGGGCTTTTATGGTAAATTCTTTGTGGCGCTGGTTATGCTGGTAGAAATGGCGGTCGAATCTGATCCCCCATCCCATCAATGATACATAGAGCGATTTCGCCGCTCTTGCTATACCATCACCGATTTCTCCCCATCTTACATCGACGTCGGGCATCCCTCCGCCATGATGAAAATATCTAAACCGATACATCATCCCGTTGGGTGTCCCGACAGCCGAAGACACCGAAGCTGCTGCTGCAGAACCGCCACTCCCAGCCGTCGCTCTTCTCGTATGGGCATGCAAGGCGTTCAGCCCCACCGCAAACAACCGTTTCACAGACGTAAACACTGTAGAATCGGGAGATTCGTCACCGCAGAACGCGCTGGAGATTCCTCCTGACAGTCCACCTGCAGCAGACAGACCACCTGTGAATAGGCCAAATATCCCGCCCAGAGCGGCCCCTTCACCGCCCCCATCCATCCAACCTGCAACTGCCCCCGCAGCCATAGAACCTAAAACTGGTTGTCCTGTAACCAGTCCGACAACAACTCCCACGGCTATTGGTAGTATACGCTCGACCGCATTTTTCACAGCCTTTTTAGCCTTCTTGAACAACTTGCTGAGAAAGCCATACCCGGACGGATCGACATAAATGAGCGGATTGTTGCGCACATATGTATAACGATTTAGCGTCTGCGGGTCAAACGGCGCCTGCACGAAGGGATCCGGGGATATGAACCGGCCGATGATCGGATCATACAGCCGGGCATTGTAGTTGTACAGTCCGCTCGACGGATCGAACTCCTGGTCGGTGAACTTGTAGCTGGAGGCATCGCTGCCGGTGTGATCCCGCAGGCTGCCGAACGGGGTATAGTCGGCTTTTTCGACCGCATTGCCGTAGGCGTCGGAAATCACCGCGGTGCTGCCCAAGTGGTCCTTGTGAAAATATTTGGTGCCGTTTCCGGTTATCTTGGCCACCCGCAGGTTGCCGGCAAAAATGAACTTGGTGGCAACTCCGCCTTTTACCTCGAAATGATCGCCGATATAATAGGTCGTGCTGCCGCCCGCGATTTGTTTCCCGGCCCTGCTGCCGTTGCCGTCATAGACAAAATTGGTGGTGACGGTCTTGCCGCCTTTGGTGTGCGAAATGGAGCGCGGCATGTTGTCGGCATTATAGGAAATGGTTCTTTGGGCCACCTGCTGCGGATCGGTAAAATCCGGCCCGCTGGTCATATTGCCGTTGTTGTCGTAGGCATAATTGTGTTCGGTACCCTTGAGTCGAATGCGTTTGACCGCATGCGGGCGCGGCCCGTAGTAGTCGTAGGCCATGGCAGCCGACCCGACGGTTTTGGACTTGATGTTGCCCAGGGCATCGTAGCTATAGCTGATCCGATCGTTGGAGCCGGTGTTGGTTTCGGTTTTCAGGCGGTGAAGGCGATCGTAGGTATAAGCGTAGTTGATTCCCTCGGCATTGTCCGTAATCTGCTTGATATTGCCGGCCCTGGTGTATTGATAGTCTTTATTTTGAAGATCGGACGAAGGCCCTGTCCTGCTGGATATGATTGCTTTGAGGCGGGTTGATTCCGGATCGTAGGTATGGCGGGTATACGTCCCGTTGGCATGTTTCATCAGCCCTATTTTGCCGGTGGGCTCGTAGTCGGTATTGTAAGCGTAGCGCTCGTTATCGGACCCGGTAACCGCTTCAAGCAAGCCGCTGCCCGGGTAAAAGGTGTTGTTGACCTGATATCCATCCGGGTAAATGGTCCGGATGAGCTTTCCCGAACGATCATAGGCATATCGCGTAGTATATTCATGGCCGTCACCGCTGATAGTCTTGGAAACGCTCTTCACCCGTCCCATCGGATCATAGGCATTAAACGTGGTGGTGACCTGGCTATTGGATTGAGAATAGAGACGCCCGCGTCCGTTGGCAATGTTTAGATTGTCGTAGAGATAGGTTACCGTCGGATCGGATGTATTGTAGCGTTTCGATACAATCCGGTTGAGTTTGTCATAGGCAAAGGTGATGGTCTGCTGCTTTTGGTCGGTCTGGGTGTACAGATTGCCGTTCTCATCATAAGTGTATTCCCAAAAGCCCATGTCCTGATCGGTCATGTTGAGTTTACGGCCCAGACTGTCGTGGTTTATGGTCGTGGTGTTATTATAGGCATCGACAACCTGCAGCAGGTCGCCGGCGACATTGTAGACATAATTGGTGTCATAATTTGCATTTTCGGCGTGCTCGATGACCTGTACGACCCGGCCCAGATAGTCCTTTTTCTCGGTTTTCGATCCGCCGTCCGGATCGGTTACGGTCGCGGAAAGCCCGCGGTAGCTGTAAGTCGTGACGACCGATCCATACACACCGTCCGAGTTTTCCACGGTCTCCGGTCGGCCGTGTTCATCGAAGGTCGTCTGGGTCCAGGGATACCGCTCGGGGGGCTCGATGGGGAAGCCTTCCCCGCTGGCGAAAAACGGACCTTCCACCAAATCATTGCGGCCCAGCTCATCGTAATAGTACCGGGTGACGATGGACTTGCCGCCTTCACCAAAGTCAATGGTCTGGATCTGTCTTCCCAGACCGTCAAAGTACTGGTAGGTGTCGATGGTACTGCCGGAGTCATCCTCCAACGATCGGGTGATCACCAGGCGCGGAAATTCGTCATCATAGTACTCGGTGATTACCTGACCGCCGTCGGGTGAATCCACCTGAATCAGACGACCGAATGCGTCGTAGTCGTAGTATGTCCGATTATCGTTTTCGTCTTTGGTAATTTTCACCTTACCAAAACGATAATCCCATTTCTCATTCTCCACCACATGGCTGACACCGTTGGTTTGTGGGTAGGTAATTCTTATCGGATAAGTGTGGGTGGCAGAATCATATATCGTTACGGTGGGATTGCCCCGGGCATCGGTGACCGTCTCCTGGTTGCCGTATTCATCATAGGTCATCTCAATTCTGGGGTTGGGGCCGGTTTTCAGCCAGAACTCCTTGGCCACCAATTTGCCCGTTCCCTCCTCATGCTCAAAATAAGTTTCACGCACCGTGCCGCTGACACCACCCTCAACCGTCTCCCGGGTTTTGCGCCACAGCCAATCACCGAAGTTGCCATACCGAAAAGACGTGGTGATGGATTCGGCATTGGGACCGGAGGCGGTCTGCGACAAAAGGTTGCCGTTGGTATCATCATATTGATAACTTTTTTCGACAAGGACCGATTCACCGTCATGAGACTCGGTGCGCTTTTCAAGGAGTCTGACAAAGGCAGATTTGTGCTCAGGCGGATTAAAGTCGGCTTTCCTCCATAAAAAAGTTGTCTGTGATAAAAGTGCACCGGAATCCCCTGGTTGTATTAGCGCCACCCGCTTTGGTCGCCCTTTGTAGTATGCATCCTGGTGGAATTCAGTTTCGGTCCAAACTTCGGATGTTGTTCCGACAGCCGATTTTTGTACAACGGTTTCAAAGCCTCTGAATTCCCGGCTGTGATAGTCGTACATCCCGCCTTCATAATGGTATGTGGTAGCGCTTTGGACCTCAAAACCATCATCCGAAAGAATTTCCGATACCGGGTGCAAGGTGAAGGGCAGATGCATTCTGGCGTAGCGAGAAAATGGCGTGTATCGAATAGAATTAATGCCGTCAAAATCGTTGGTCAGGGAGCTGAGAAGATCGGGAATTGACCCATTTGAAAACCTCACATATGCTCGGCCATCGCTGTTTCTTACACAAAGTATATCCGTTTTGCCGTCGCCGTCGTAGTCCCCCGGATATCGGCTGGTTAGAGAACTCGTCATGTCTGTTGTTTTGGGGGTAATAAAGGTCCCATCGCCCAGGGAAAATCTGACAAAAGCATGGCCATCGCTGTTTCGTACGCACAGTATATCCGTTTGACCGTCGCCGTTGTAATCATCCGCATATCGGCTGGTTAGAGAACTCGGCATATCGGTTGTTTTGGGGGTAAGGAAGGTCCCGTCGCCTAAGGAGAATCTTACAAAAGCATAACCATCTTTGTTTCGTACGCACAGTATATCCGTTTGGCCGTCGCCGTTGTAATCACCCGGATATCGGCTGGTTAACGAACTCGTCATGTCTGTTGTTTTGGGGGTAATAAAGGTCCCGTCGCCCTGGGAGAATCTTACAAAAGCATGCCCATCACGGTTGCGTACGCACAGTATATCCGTTTTGCCGTCACCGTTGTAATCACCCGCATATCGGCTGGTTAGAGAACTCGTCATATCAGTAGTTTTGGGGGTAAGGAAGGTCCCATCGCCCTGGGAGAATCTTACAAAAGCATAGCCATCTTTGTTGCGTACGCACAGTATATCCGTTTGGCCGTCGCCGTCGTAGGCCCCCGGATATCGGCTGGTTAACGAACTCGTCATATCAGTTGTTTTGGGGGTAATGAAGGTCCCATCGCCCTGGGAGAATCTCACAAAAGCATGTCCATCACGGTTGCGTACGCAGAGTATATCCGTTTTGCAGTCGCCGTCGTAGTCCCCCGGATATCGGCTGGTTAACGAACTCGTCATATCAGTAGTTTTAGGGGTAATGAAGGTCCCATCGCCCTGGGAAAATCTTACAAAAGCATAGCCATCTTTATTTCGTACGCACAGTATATCCGTTTTGCCGTCACCGTTGTAATCACCCGCATATCGGCTGGTTAACGAACTGGTCATGTCTGTCGTTGTGGGTGTATTAAATGCGCCATCGCCACCCTGCTGCCAAGTAAAACTCAGTGTTTTCAGCGCAATCCCACCGGCCATATTGCTGGAACCGCTTATGGTCGCATCATGCTGCAAATTATCCAGTAGCGATCGAGAGGTACTGATGTTGTAAGTATAGAAGAATTTATAGGTACGTACAAAAGCATTGTTCAGTGTTCGAATTTCGATGGCTTTGAGACGTTTTGCATTAACGACTTCAAAGCCGGCGGAGTATATCCTGGTCTGATCCGGCCGACCGTCTTCCAGGTGGAAGAGAACGCTGTTGCTTGGCAGCAGCGCTTTTCCCCCCTCAAAAGCGGTGTATTGGATTTTTTTCAGGTAGATCTGTCCCAGATATTTTGTGTAATGGACTGACATATAGTTGCCGCTGGTATCCACCACCTTATTCAATAACCATTTGAAAACACGCGAACTATCGGCTGGATCATCCTGCCTTGAAGAAGAGTTCGTGCCATATAAAAAGCGCAAACCATTTTTTGTAGTTACCTCCCACCCGCCGGTTTGGGGATTGAGATAGTACTTTGTGAAAGCGCCTTCAATTTTCGCGCCGTAGTAACCATCCCCCCACTCGGGCCGCGGCACGAGTTCTGAAGAATTTCCATCCACAGCAACAAAGTCATTAGCATCATAGTCGACACCGAACTTTGTTGATCGCTGAATCGCACCCATTTCTAAATCCCAGCCCACACCAATCCAGCCATTGCCACGATAGCTGTTGTAGGACAGGGCAAGGTTTGGCTCGATGCCGGCACGACCGGGGGGCACTTCGATGGGGATTGACATGGTTGCCGCACCGGTATGTAAGGCGACATCTGCCGCAAGATTACTAGCTGCAGGCGGCGTTCCGGCATGCAATATTAGCGGACACTTTAAGGCAAAGATTAAAAATAGAATAAACGAAATTATACACCTGATCAGCTTCGCTCCAGACTTCATAAGACCCCCTCCGACGATAAGTTTCTGAATCTCTTATTATTCTGTGCGTTATATGTGAACCTGCCGGCCCATTGAAATTCCAAAAAATTCCACCGGGACACTATGAATCAAAGCGCAGAAATGCCCCTCAAGAAAAACGACAGATATTTCGCCGCAAGGGGAACAGCAGCGTCCCAATCCAAGGCAATACTAACGGTTGCAGTGAATCTAATTCTTATTTTTCCAAAGGGTTTTGATAACATTGGCAACACGTAACACTACAAATAAAATGCCAGATCTCAAGCACCGCATCTAACTATCTGAACATTTTTTAGATAATCGCAGTTCAGCGGTCTGATTGTGACAACGACAAAGCGGTAGAATGGGACATTTCTGTCCAAATCAGCCTAAATAAGATTGAATTTTCCTGTAACTACAAAGATATGCCTTGGGAGGGATGGATATGTCCCATTATCGGACAGTATTGTCCCATTAAATTGGCGGGGGGGTGCAGATTGAATCGGTCAGGGCTGTGTCAGAAGGTGTCAATTCTCGACGGGTTGTTGCCCGAAGATGATCCTAAAAGTTAGTGCTTTTCGATGCAAAACCAGCTTTACTCCATAATCATGGATATTGACATCAATGACTGATAGGATTTGATATTTTATATTGTGCCAAATTCGGATTAGTTAGTTCGACCTTGACTTTGTCTACGGGACATGAACTGATACACCGTGAGAATTTCGGTGAACAGCATCCAATACGGTCAACGGATTCCAGGCTAACCGGCCGATTCTTATTCGTTTTCGGTTTGTCAGACCAGCGTTTTGCCGGCGGGTTCCTGCAGATCCAACCTCGCCTGGGCATCATTGTCGGCCGGCTAATCATTTCCACCAGCGGGCGGCCAGAGGACTCACAACTCCAAGAGGGAAAAAGGGACATGCGCTCAGCTGTAGTTGACCGAGCCGAGAAGCCGATGGGCTTTCCGGCTCGAATCAACATCCCGTCCCCAGCCGAGCATTGAGAATTTGAACATAGGACGGGTAACATGCCCGCCCCTCACCGAGCTTTGAGAACTTGAACATAGGGCGGGCACGAACCTATCTGTCAACCGGGTAGATCTCTAATTATATGGTAAAAGCCCTGATTGGATAAAGCAATTAGTCACTAAATGGAAATTTATTAAATGAAAATAATTTGTCGTAAGAATACGATCTTCTGGATTTTTCAAACAATTTGTTGACGTTTGCCGTATCGATCATATTTTGCAGTTAGAGCCGCCCAACAGCAATTCTCAAACATATTGCCCATCTTAAGGTATTCTGCCATAACGAATTTGGTAGATGGCGCATCATGCCAACGCTGGAGGAGCAGCAGAAACGAAGGCTGCTGACCATGGATTGGGAATCTTATCCGCGTTGAATATTCTATGACAGGAACCGTGCTGCAGCAATAAGCAGGCCTCATATCCAATTCTAAAAATCTCAGCAGTAATATGCGTTTCAATCATGCCCGGCCGCGAATCCCCGCCGGGGAATTTGGGTCGACACCAAAGTTATAGGAGGCTTAACATGCTAAAAAAACATACTATACTGTTATTTGTATTAAGCCTTTTTACTCTCCCGGAACTAGGATGGGGTGACGATTTCGATCTCAGGTATACAAGATGGGGGATGACACAAAAGGAGGTGATCCAATCTGAAGAAAAAATGGATCCCGTCGAAGTCACTGCAAATACGGTTACCTATAAAACCCAGATTATGGGGAAAAACGTTGAATTATATTACGTGTTTGTCGACGACAAACTAATCGGCGCAGTCTACCATTTAGATGAAATTTATTTAAATTCCAACCACTTCAGAAACACATACACCAGGTTCAAGAGCGCACTGACAAAAAAATATGGCCAGCCGGCCGAAGAAAGAACGGACTGGATAAATGACACCTATAAAAATCTTCAGGAGAAATGGGGACTCGCACTAAGTTTAGGTCATGTGGAATACGCCTCATCATGGTGTACCCAGAGCGCCATAATAGAATGCAGCCTGAGGGAGGCGAACCATTATGTGCTATGCTTGATTAAATACTGGAGCATAGAGTATTCGCAATTGCTGGAAGAGATTATGCAAGAAGACAAACCCATTAGTATTAAACCAATAGAAATAATGGACCCGTTATAAAGAATTAATCCTTATCCTCTATAACCGCTCCAGCAATAATCCGCAAATCGCCAAACCACTCCGACTGCCACTAGATTTTACCGCTATGCTAGGATCCGAGCCAATGCTTCGATCTTCCCTGGCCGGAGTTTGAAAAAAAATATTAGGGCTCCGTAAATCGCGGATGACAGGTGAAACTAAACAGCAGTGATGATGTCGGTGGTCGCCATCAAAGCTTGATCGCCGCCCAGGCGGCAATTTTGTCGGCCTGCCGCTGTAATCATAGGCGATTCCATTATTGCGCAAAGTGGTCCGCTTGCAGTTGCCAAGCGCTAGCTCCAGATTTCAGGCATGCTCAATTTACCCGGCCCGACAATCGGCTCAGGCCCCACTTCCCGAAGTGCGGTTTCCTGGTATAATCGAAACACATCGACAACGAACTCCTCCCACGCCATTGCCTGCCGGCGGGATGCCTGCGCCAGTTCCTGAAATGGGGAAATATTTGAAAATTCCAAGGCCCGACGAGCTATCCCGGTTTTCTCAACCTCGGATGCACCTGAAAGAAGATCATCTAAAAATTGATCAGGAGGATAGAATTCCGCGGCCCGTCCCAGGTCCCGGTATACCTGCATCAATAGCACGTTGCGCGGTCCTTCCCATAGCTCATTGACGGCGGCGTCTCGAAAAATTCGCGGAAGCGCGCAAAAATCTTCGACAACCCCGTGTCCGCCAAAAATGCTGATCCCCTTTCGCAGAACGTCGACCGAGTCATACGCTGTTACCAGTTTCTGAATGATGATCAACTCCCTGAGCAGGAAACGCTTCTTCCTTATCACCAGCGGCTCATCCGAGACCAGGCCGGGCTGCAGGGTGCCGCCCAGTTCCTGAAACAGCGCATAAATTTTGCACACACCGGCCAGACAGCGTTGCGCTGCGTGTATCAAATCGCGAACTTGCTGGTTTGCCAGGGCCCATTCAGCGATCTTTGCACCGAAGACGTCACGAAACTCCGCATAGAGTTGTGCTTCGCGGGCAGCACGGGTCATGGCCGCGGCACTGGCGATGCCGACGGCGATGCGTGACAGGCTCAAAACTATACCAACGGCGTTGGCGACCCCCCGGTTGGTGGGGCCGATCGGGTAGCAAATGGCGCCGTCATAGTCCAGCTCGGCTGTGGGAACTTCGGCAGTGCCCATCTTCCACTTGATGCGGTTGACACGAAAGTTATTGCGGATTTCTTTTTCCTTATTGCCCGGCATCCAGGAAGGGACTATGAACGTACCGATATCGTCGCTTCCCGAAACCTTTGCCGTCACCACCGCGTAATCGGCATGGATGGCCGAGGTGAAGAATTTGGAGCCGTACAGCCGGTAGCGGCCTTTTTCGGGTACGGCTTCCAGGAGGTTGGAAGGGATGTCGGATCCCCCCTGAATTTCAGACATGAACTGGGCGCCGATACCGAGTTCTCCATCGACGCCCCGGGTACAATGATCGAGGATCGCTTTAACCTCAGGGATGTGGTCATCGGGGAATTGTCTTATCAGCGACAACATTCCCTCGGTGCAGGTGATGGGGCACATCACGCCGAATTCGCCCAACTGGTGCAATAGATAGCGTTTGGCGAGGTTCTCCCAGGCCGTGACCTTTGAGGAAAAAAGGCCTTCGGCAAAGATCTCCTTCTCCAGCTGCAGGGTTTCAGCCGACCGGACAATACGATCGATGCGGCGGTTGTAGCCATCATAGTGCTCAATGTGCGGCAGGTTGTCCGGTTTGCCACCGGCGTCGGCCAATTGTCTCCAGCGGAAGGAAACTTTGGGTGAGAAGTTTCGCAGCTTTCGATCCAGTTCATCGAACTCATCTGCCGCAAAATATTTGAGGACTTTTTGCAGAAAAGGATCATCGGCGTAAAAGTCAAAGCTGTTCAACCGGTCGAGAAATGCATCGAAGGAATAGGGAATGTGACGGTCTGGAAGATTCATGGCGCGGCTCCTTTTGCAAAATCCGATTGGGGGCAGTAATTGTTTCAGCCCTAAACAAAATGCTGCGTGCCGGACGATCGAGCCGAATCAGGCAATATCATATGGGAGAAGAAAAGTATAAGACACGATAACACGGAACCGCGGAAAGAACAATAGTTTGCCGTAGAATATGCTGAGTGATGTGCGCATTCGAAGTAACATGCATTGTAAAAAAGATGGCCGCCTCAATGGTGTCTCGGCTAGAATCCTGTGATGCTAACCGGCCTTAGACCACCGCAGGCTTTTAAAAGCTATCTCACGTCGGCCCGCTGGATCTGAGAAAAAACCATATCATTTCGTTATTTTGCTCGAAGGGCAGGTAATCTGGCGTTTGCACTGGAGAATTATTTTTCTTGCAAATCTGTTTGGCGAAATTAATGTTAATTTATACGACAAATAAGATTTGACTTCTAAATCGGCTCTGCTACCTATCAGCAAAGAGGTGGTAAGCATCATGCGCGACAGAAAACTGCGAAAAAAAAGAATTCAGAATGCCCTTTGGGGCCTATTTATCGGCGACGCCCTGGCCATGCCGGTTCATTGGTACTATAATCCGGATAATATCAAAAAGGATTTCAACGGCGGTGTTACAACATACGAAGCTGCCAGGCATCCGCACCCGGAGAGCTTCATGGTCGGGATGGGATATCATCCCGACGTCGAAAACGCCAAACGCCTCGGACGACCCTATGATATTCTCCATGACCACGTCCGCTTCTACAGCACCAGCTATCACACCCTCGACATCGATCGAAGCGAGACAGAGACCGAGCACGGCAACCCCACACCTGCCATAAAAGACCGGTTCCACTACCACCATGGTCTCAAAGCCGGTGACAACACACTGGGCGCCCACCTGCTCAGGGTGCTTTTACGATCTATTCTCGCCAATGGCCGCTATGATCAGCAGCTTTTTATCGATGGGTTTATAGATTACCTGACGACGCCGGGTCAAAATCGCGATCCGTATACTGAGATCTACATTCGTCGATGGTTTGAACAGTACACCCGGGGCATGCCGCCCCACGCCTGCGCGGAACTTCAGCGGCGATCGTGGAGTATCGGATCCCATGGGGGGCTCATTCGACCGTTGGCCACGAGCATGCTGGCCGGAAGTCCCTATCAGGGCGTCGGCCTGGCCATCGAGCACATGAACCTGACCCATCGCTCGGAAAACAATGTCGCCGCCCTGAGCGTCCTTGTTCCCCTGCTGCATGAATTGCTGTCCGGCCATGATGCCGAGCGAACGACCATTGAATTCGGCCGCCGGATTCGAATGCCCAAGGTAAGCGGGGAAGATCTTTTCGCCCGCTACCGGAGAGCCGGCGGTCCGGGAAACATACCCTACGAAGAGATGTGGCAGCTGCACACCGCCCTGGAAGACGCCCCCATGGATATTCCTCACCTGATAGATGCGTACGAGGATGAAAGCGTAACCAACAATCGTTTGGCCACCGCCTGCTACCCCGAACACGGCCTGCCCATGATGCTTTACCTGGCAGTGCGTCACAGGTTCGATCTGGAAGGTGCCCTGCTGGCAAACGCCAATGCCGGCGGCGACAATGTCCACCGGGGTATGGTTTTGGGCCTGCTGGTCGGTGCCGCGGCGGATAGGGTTCCGTCATCCCTCACAACCGGATTGGTTGACCATGCGGCCCTGGCGACCGAGATTGAAGGCTTTGCCGAATTGGCTGTCGCCTCAGCTGGTTTTTAATCTGTCACAGGGACCTTTTTACATTTTTCTCATTCTCAAGTATGAAGATGTTATCGTCCTCGACTCAATTCAAATGCAGTTTAACAGTGGGAAGTGTAAGTTTTGAAGATTGTTCTGACCAACGATGATGGCATTGAAGCGCCCGGACTGCAGATTCTGCATGACTGCTTGAAGGACAGCGGTCAGGTTGTGGTTGTTGCACCGCATAAGCCGCAATCCGGAATTGCCCACCGGATTACCACCCGCACGCCGATCCGGGTCGCAGAAGCGGGAAAAAACCGGCATGCCGTTGAGGGCACGCCGGCCGACTGCGCCCGCATCGCCCTCAAGCAGATTGCAGCGGATGCCGACTGGCTGATCGCCGGAATAAATCCGGGAGCCAATCTCGGCTCCGATGTCTACAACTCAGGTACAGTGGCTGCCGCTCGTGAAGCGGCGATCCTGGGATGTCCGGCCATTGCGGTTTCGCAATATATCGCTAAAGATCATGACATCGACTGGCGCATCACCGCACGTCACGCCAAGGCGATTTTGACGACGATCATGGCGCAACCGCTTGAATCTTCACATTTCTGGAATATCAATCTGCCGCACCCCCTGGACGATCGGTCCGCGCTGGATTATGCATTCTGCGGTCTGGATACCAACCCTCATAAATATGCATACGTCGTTAGCGGCAGGGACTATGTCTACCGGGGCAGCATCCACGAACGTCCCCGCCGACCGGGCACGGATGTCGCCGTCTGCTTCGACGAAGGTAAAATATCCGTCACCCGGATCCCGCTGGGTGTCATCTAATTCCGGCACGCTCAAAAAAAGTGAGCCTGCCCCAAATCAGTAGACACCCGGAGTCATTTGCTTCGGGTGGGGGATAATCGAAATGCTCAGACAGATAGTTTGCGGAGCGGAAAGGAGAGAAAATTGTCGAACCGGTGATTTCTATACTACATGAGAGGTTCGCACTGATGATATCAGTGCCTAAAACAAGCTGACATTGTTAAGAAAAATTTCTTGGCAGGGGGACTATAGCATGCCGCTTTTAACCCTCGGGCTGCGATAGGCGGCCCACTTTTTTTAAGCTGCTTTTGGCGAAGGTTTGCTTTTGGATTTGTTCTTTTCTTTCTTGCTATATTCTTTCTCGGCAATCAAGTCCTCAAGTTCTTCCTTGGCCAAGATGAGCTCTTTTAACGTCATCGATTTGGGGTCCTTCTCCAATGGCGATGAAATTTGAATCCCATGGCTACCCAGAAACGTATCTACTTTTGACTGATTGCGCTTATACAGATAAAATCCCAGAGCGCTGACGCCGATGCCGGCAGCAAATCCTACTACATGTTGTGAATTAATAGCCATCCTTTCCTCCTTGTCTTTGTTAATGTCGCTTACGTTTCAATTTTCAAATAAAATCCTCTCTGGATATTTTCCAATCCCTCAATAATATCGTCATGGGAATCCGCCACATGTTCCATCTGCTCGATCAGGGTGTCTTCCAGGACCTGGCCCAGGTTCATCCTCTTATAAGCATTGTATAACATGCTTGGCAGGGCATGCATCGTTTTTACCAACCAGCCGGCATCATTCTCGGTTCTGACGGTTACCTCATATTCGCAGTGGTGAATATCGCAGGAGGGATCCGTTTCTTCGGGGATTAACAATACTGAATTCGCCGGTAATTCCAGGAGGTGGCGCCCAAAGGTCAAAAACCATGTGATGGTCGATGCTTTGAGGACATCCCCACGAAAAAATGAAAGTACCAGATAGTAGACCGAAAATACTTCCGGGTGAAAGTGTCCCTTCCCGCGGAAATCCTGCACGACGTGCTCCATGACGGAAGCAAGTGTCGTTCCGCCGGTAGCGTATTGAAAAAAGGCTGACTCCCGTTTTCTCAGGGAAAGCAGATAAAGGGCATGATTTGCAGCCAGGACAGCAAATGCCAGAACTGACAATGGACCCACGCTCTGGTTGGTCTTTTGAATTAAAATCCGCACGGGCGCCATGTCAAAATCCCGCGACAAAGACAAACCGGCCCTTAACAGGAGTTCCTGCGGGGTGATCTCCCTCTGATCGAAAACAATGAGCAGATTTTCCGTCTCCGCGGTGTATTTTACGGAAGTGATACCGACATGGGCCTGGATGTGGTCCACCATTCGATCCGGGAGTTGCGGGGAATGGGAAAACCGCAGACGCATGCGGCCCGGCAAACGGTGGACGACGATTAATTCCAGATGGGCGCTCATCCTAAATGTCTTTCGATATATCCGTAATTAAAATTCTTCCCGAGTTAAGCACAACTGCTATCGTGGTTGCATTGTGCAGCACCGCCGCCCAGATGACGGGCAGCACCCCCATGGAAGCCAGGATCAAACCAACCGAATTGACGACAATGGCAGTGGCGAAATTTTGCCGGATAATTTCCATGGTCTTTTGTGATAACCCAATAATTCCAGGAAGATATAGCGGATTGTTGCTGTTGATAGCGACGTCGGCGGTTTCAATGCTGATCTCCGTGCTGCCCCTTCCCAGAGATATGCCGACATCGGCATATGCCAGCGCCGGGGCATCATTGACGCCGTCTCCGACCATAACAACACTGTTGCCCCTGGCCTGCTTGCGCAGCACCATATCGGCTTTGTCTTCGGGCAGCACCTGGGCCCTATAGCTGTCGACCGTCATTTTGGAAGCAACCACATTGGCATGCTCTTCGACATCACCGGTCAGTAAAATGATATCATCGTAGCCCTGACGTCGAAGACGATTGAGGGTCTTTTTCATATCCTCGCGCAAACTGTCCTGAATTCCGATCACTCCGAGCATTTTCCGGCCTCTGGCCACATAAACGACATTTTCACCATTTTTCGTCATGTTCTGGATTGTTTGCCCGGGGACGGTAACCGGTATTTGGGATTCCACCATAAAGCTTTCGCTTCCGACCCGAACCGTTTGGTTTCCTACGGTGGTTTCAACGCCCTTGCCGAGCACGACATCGATCTTGGAATGATCCGGGATCTCCCATCCCATCTCCCGGGCCTGCTGCAAAATAGCCAGGGCAATGGGATGATTGGCCGTCTCCTCGCAGGCAGCGGCGTACTGGACAATTTCCTTTGCACCCGTATGGTTGCCGGAAGCCGGATGAATGGAGACGACTTTCGGTTTTCCTTCAGTAATGGTTCCGGTTTTATCCAGAATCAGGGTGTCCGAATCGTTGAGCATTTCAATGAAATTGCCGCCCTTGACGAGGACACCCTGAGAGGCGGCGCGGCAGATGGCTGCGGCAAAGGCTGTGGCTGTCGACAGCCGCACCCCGCACGAGTAATCGATAATCAGCATATTCAAGGCCCGAACCGGGCTTCGGGTTATCAGATAGACGATAAATGCAAGCAAAAAATTTACCGGAATAAATTGAGCGGAGAATCGGTCCGCATATGCCTGCACTGGTGCTTTGCGGCTTTGCGCTTCTTCCACCATATGAACAATGCGGGAGATGGCCCGATCATCTCCCACCCGGTCCGCTCTGATAACCAGGTTGCCGGTTTTGACAGTGGAGCCGGCATAGATTTTATCGCCGGGTGACTTTACCGCCGGCATAAACTCGCCCGTAAGCGATGCCTGGTCGACGGACGCTTCCCCTTCGGTTACCGTCCCGTCTATGGGTACTTTATCGCCGGTATGCACCGCAACCAGATCATCAGGGACAATTTCTGCGAGCGGCACGCGGACCTCCTTTCCGTTTTGCATGACTTTCCAGGCGGACTGATCCTCGATGGACAGCATATCCTTGATGGCACTGCGTGTTTTTTCCATCGTATACGCTGTCAGAAGTTCCGCAATATCGGCCAGCAAAATAATGGTCAGGGAAGAACCGCTTTTGCCGGAAATAAGGCTGGCCAGTATCGCCGCAGCGCTCAGTGTATCGGCATTCGGCCGGCGATGATAGCGCAATGCATTAAAGCCGCTTTGAAAAATTGGTTTCGACAGCGACAAAGCCGTAAGGGCATTCATATTGGTAAATTTTTGTAAAAACGTCACCGGTGGCGCGGGTTGCCGGAAAAAGCCAACCAGTAGGGTCAGTGCATTCATGCCAAGACGCATCAGCATTTCACCGATCGGCTCCTCCTGGATGCGTCTTTCCTGAACGGTCAGCTGGCTTTGCTGCTCCTTGTCGCGCGTGAAGGCCACCGTCGAAAACTGGCCGATGATATTTTCGGTGTTTTCGAGTACCGCTTTGGCAGAGGTTTTGCCAGGGTCGAATTTTATCACTACATTCTCTGTCACGCTGGTCAATGTAGCGGCGGAAACGGCGAAATCGTTGGTCAATCGATTTTCTATATCTTCCCGCTGCTCACCTAAAAACTGCAGCGCCCGGCAACCGATTCTGATTCTACCGGGTATGCTGTGTAGGACATGGCATGCCAGCAGGGGCTTTTTTTTGATTTTGAAGAACATTTAGAGCTGCCTCAATCAAGATTCCGAGCGCGACCTTCGGCGTTGAGTCGGTCTCGCAGTTGTGCGAATCTTAGTCGTATATCGGCGTCATTCAATGGTGAAGACGGTGTTGTCATTTTCAGGAAGTCCACCACAAGGGCTCGCAGCCATTTCTGTATACCGGTTTCATCCATCAGTTCCGGATCATATCCGATTAGCAGGCTGCCGGATACGGGCTGAATCTCGACCGTATTGATGCCTTTTCCCATCTTGATCAGTTCAGCCGATGGTTTCAGGTATATGCGCCAGTGTTCTGACAGTTTCTCAAGTGCCGGAATGTGCAACCGAATACGGCCCGGCAGACGATGCGCCACACGATAAGCTGAAATAATATTAGTCAATTCCATGGGGTGCAAGATTCAACCTACCCGTAAATTTTCATGTCTTAGTCAGGAGTTAATTCCTTCCCCTGGCCATTACATACGCCCACCACAACAGATTGATCCCACCCGGAAGGCCGTGGTCTTTTTGAATCAGTATTTTATACAGTCCCAGCGATATCATCAGAAGGAAGATACACGATGTCAAATCCAGCGTTCCGCCCGTTGAATTGTATACTGCCTGGTCAATGGCATTTCCGATTAGATTAATTTCTTTTTGTACCAGAGAGTCCGGGCGTGATTCCAACTCCCCTTCTAGTCCTAGAGCCTTTATCAACAGCCCGCAAACGATATAGGGTTCAATACCACCAGCATCGAATCGTACCAGGATACTGCCGGAATACGAATTGATTTCTACCGACTGTATTTCAGGAATTTTGGGCAGCTCGTTTTCAACGGCGTGTATTTGTGAATCGGTTCTGGCTTCAAGAGAGCAAACCCGGAACCGGATTCTTCCCGGCATCAAGTGGCTGATCTCAAATTGTCCCGGGATAACCGGCATGGCTTGGCCGGCCTTTTTTTTCTTTAATATCGCTGCCAGTATAAAGCCTATTACCATGTGCATATTTTCGATCTCCCTTCAGTAGAATTCGAGAGGAATGCAGAAGATATAGCTTCAGTGAACCCATCTAACTATAAATTGAAGTGCAAATAGTAATAAGCCAAGCCCGAAAAAGATCGATCCGAATTTTAACAGCTTGATATCCTTACTATCCGGGTTGCAGAGAACATGGCGCTTGGTTGGTATGAATTTGAAACCGATAAATGAAATAGCAAAACAAATGACAACCGCTGCGTCAAGTAGGCTGATAAAATCGAAATTCATGCTTCCTCACCCTTCCAACAACAAGTGACCATTATGTGGGCCACAATTATTCCGGATCAGGCATGCGGTTTGGTTTGTCCGATTTCGACGCGGTTGATTTGGTCTGTACGATCACTCAATCTGCCGAGTTCTTTCTTTAACGCAGCTTTCCATTCTTTGGAATTTAGTAGATGATTTACTAAGATTTCAAGCCGATTGATCACTTCATCACTGATAACGTGTTCAATGCGACAGGCTTCGGATTGCGCCTGTATATCAGACAGACCTAAACCATCCTTTAGAAATCGACTCAAACAATCGTCCCTCCTGGTGATTGACTGAGCGGCGTTTCTTCCGGCTTCGGTAATCTCAATCTTGCCATATATCTGATGTCTGACCATTCCGGCATCTACCAACTTCTGAACAGCACGGGTCACGGAAGGAAGTTTTACACCGACTGATTCTGCCAAGTCCCTCACTCGGATTTGTCCCTCCGAGGACTGGTTCAGAATATGTTCGAGGTAGTTCTCCTGACTGGCCGATAGTTGATGTTGCACGATCAGAACCTGATTCAATTATTATATATGACCCGTAAAGTTAGCTTAAGCTAACTATTATCGTTACCATTTCCTAATCAATGTCAAGATCCTTGAGTTTTGTTTAAGGTCTGGATTAATGGAGACGATATCCTCCAACGGAACGTTTGTTTGACAACCTCTAAAAGGGATCTGCCCCCTTTCACCTCCCGTTACGCCCTTTTGCGTTAGTAATTGCGTCAAACCAATGTCGAAGCTTTCAACCGGCCGTCGAAATTCAAAATTTTCGGACTAACAACAATGAACTTCACGTATCTTAAGACATACACCCATCCTGTTCGGCACTATTCCAATCACGATAACTATATAAAATCACTCAGGTTGCCGAAATTTCTAAAGTTGGCACATATTTTGGAGATATATAAGGAGTAGGGAGCTTTTTTTAGATTGCACGCATAGGAGGCATCTCATGACTTTCAGGGGGCCTTTTTCAACCATGGTTAAAAATAGATACTTTCTTTTTTTATGTGTTTCAGTCGCCCTGCTGGTATCAAACCAGGCCCAGGCAGCGGTGCTCTATGGCCATGACAACGCCAACCTCTCCGGCGGCCAGCTGTACCGAATCGACACCGAGGCCCAAAACCCGGTTACCCTGGTGGGCGCGGATGCTGCGCGGGCGGACAGTGGCCCGGACATCCAGATGTCGCCGGATAATTCGACCATTTATATGTCTCGCGCCCTCTGGTGGAATCCAGTGTTCGAGCAGTCGATGTTCCTGATCGATGCCGCCACCGGATTAAACCTGGAACCAGGAATCCTCAGCTTATCCGGTATCCCGGCCGATACGAATATCCCGACCGCGCTGGAGTTCGTGGGGGACACCCTTTACGCCTCTTTTCATAAAGGCGGCCCTGAGGACCTGGATGGGGTCCTGGCCACGATCGACCTCGACACCGGGGCCATAACCACCGTCGGTCAGATGACCGGCGTGAACAGGCCCACGGGCGGCCTGGCGTACGTCGCCGGCACCATGTACGCGGTGTCCTCGACAGATAACAATGACAGCCGCCTGTTTACCGTCAACTTGAGCAACGGCGCCGCCACATTGGTCGGCAACCTCACGCTGAACGGCGTGCAGCAGGACGCGGCCACCGCGCTTGCCTGCGCCGACGGAACCATGTACACGCTGCTCACGGACAGGCAGGACACGAACCTGTACAGCGTCGACCTCAGCACCGGTGAACTGAAGCTGGAGATCGACCTGGGCGTGCAGATGAACTCACTGACCTCCAAATCCGGTACCTGCCCCTCAATTCCCCATACAGCAATACTGTATGCCGGCGGCCACCTGTACCAAATCAACACCGCAACCCGGACCGTCACCCCTGTGTCAGCGGGTGCTGCCCGCGCGGACAGTGGCCCGGACATTCAGATGTCGTCGGATAATTCGACGATTTATATGTCTCAAGCCCTCTGATAGGCGGACCGCGAGCTAAAGCTCGCTTGGCCTTCGGCCATCCGCCTATCGGCCGGCTGTCGAGCTTCGCTCTAACGCACTTGACAGGCTCCGCTCACGCTCCGCCTATCAAATGCGTTAGAGCCGACTGCGATTCTCGGCATGAAAAGAAAATAAAAAACATTTTCTTCCCATGCCTGCGATTCTCGCGGCTCAACAGCCGGCCGGTGGGATGACACAACGGCCGCATCGCTGTTTCTGATAGATCCCGCCACAGGATTGATTACCGGTACGCTGGACCTCTCCGGTTTCCCGACCGGCACGGACACGCCTACCGAGCTGGAACTCGTGGGAGACACCCTTTACGCCGTTTTCCATGAGAGCGGCTCCGAAGGCTCCGACGGGACTCTGGGCACGATCGATCTCAACACCGGTGTAATTACCGCCATCGGCCGGATGACCGGCATGAACGGTCCCCCGGACGGTCTGGAGTACCTCGCCGGAACAATGTACGCGCTGTCCTCTGCAGACAACAATGACAGCCGTCTGTTTACCGTCGACTTGAGCACCGGCGCCGCCACATTGGTCGGCGATCTCACCCTGAATGGTGTGCCGAAGGAAGCAGCGATCGCCTTTGCCTCTGCTGATGGCGCTATGTACACGCTGCTGGCAGATTCTCAAGACACGAATCTCTACCGTGTCGACCTCGGCACTGGGGCAATGACGCTGGAATTCGATTTGGGCGTGCAGATGAACTCACTGACCTCCGTCTCCGGTTCACTTGGCCCAATTCCACATGCAGCGATACTGTATGGCCACGACGACACGGACCTCTCCGGCGGCCGGCTGTACCAAATCGACATCCAGGCCCAGACCGTCACACCTGTCAGAGAGGATGCTGAACACACAGACAGCCGCCCGGACATCCAGATGTCGCCGGATAATTCGACCATTTATATGTCACGAGCCCAATGGTGGGATGACACGATCGACCAGTCGCTGTTCAGGATCGATCCCGCCACAGGGCTGATTACCGATACGCTCAGCCTCTCCGGTTTCCCGGCCGACACGGACACCCTTACCGCACTGGAGTTCGTGGGAGAAACCCTTTACGCCGCTTTCCGCGAGAGCGGCTCTGACGGCTACGATGGGATCCTGGGAACGATCGACCTCACCAGCGGGGTCATTACCGCCATCGGCGAGATGACCGGCATGAACAGGCCCACGGACGGTCTGGAGTACATCGCCGGCACAATGTACGCGGTGTCCGCAACAGATAACGACGGCAGCCGTCTGTTTACGGTCGACTTGAGCACCGGCGCCGCCACACTGGTCGACAACCTCACTCTGGGTGACGTGCAGCAGGAAGCAGCGATCTCTTTTGCCTCTGACGATGGCACCATGTACGCGCTGCTGGCAGATACTCAAGACACGAACCTGTACAGTGTAGACCTCGGCAGCGGTGCGCTGACGCCGGTGTTCGACCTGGGCGCCCTGATTGACTTGCAGATTCCCGACTCCGACACCCTCGGCACGATTCTGGATGCGGATAAGGCCAAGGTCTGCTGGCATCACGATGACCTGCATGTGGAAGGCAAATTGTACCTGCCTGACGGTGTCGCGATGGAGGACCTGGCATCGGCAGGGAGTGCAGAAATTACGCTTGCCGGGGTTGGGGTCACCAACCAGAATGTTGATTTTGAAGTCAAGGGCAAGACCAACGCGCAGTGGAAATACAAGGATAAGAAAAATCTCGACGGCAACATCGAGGAATTCAAACTTTACTGGAAGGGAGCAAAGTTCGACTACCGCGGAGATGACAAATTTCACATCCATACTCACCACATCGGTGGGGCCGAGACGACACTCTGCATCCATACCGGAAAAACATCAGGGGCCTTCACGGTTGCCATCGATAAAGCCCTGTACGCGGTGTCCTCAACAGACAGCAAGGACAGCCGACTGTTTACCGTCAACCCTGACACCGGCGCCGCCACCCTGGTCGGCAACCTCACCCTCAATGGCGTGCAAAAAGAAGCAGCGACCGCCCTGGCCTACACCGACGGCGCCATGTACACGCTGCTCACCAACTATCCGGATCAGGACACGAATCTGTACAGCGTCGACCCCGGCAGCGGGGCGCTGACCCTGGAATTCGACCTGGGGGTGCCGATGAACTCACTGACATCCGGATCCGGCTCGGATCACATCAATCCCCAGGAAGGGATACTGTACGGTCACAACTCCTGGATCGATGAAGGAACTTTTGAGGTCAGGGGCGGGCTGTACCGCATCGACACCAAAGCCCAAACCGTCACCCTGGTGGGAGTCGATGATGCCCGCGTAGACAGCGGCCCGGACATCCAGATGTCGCCGGATAATTCGACGATTTACATGTCCCGAGCTTCCTTTGGGGACACATCGCTGTTCCTGATCGATCCCGCCTCCGGGTTGAATACCGGCACGCTCAGCCTCTCCGGTTTTCCGACCTATATCGATGGCGAGGGAAACCTGGAATCGACCAGTACCGCTACCGCCCTGGAATTCGTGGGATCGACCCTATACGGCGCTTTCCATGGCAGCTACGTTAAAGACGTCGCTGGGATCCTGGGCACGATTGACCTCAACAGCGGGGCAATTACCACCGTCGGCGAGATGACCGGCATGAACAGGCCCACCGGCGGCCTGGCGCAGGTCGCCCGCGCCAGGATAGCCTATGATGAGGATAGACGCATAACCACAAACATAGAGTATGACGCCTATAAAAAGTATGGCTACAGCCACGTCCATTTCACCCTGCCTTTCCAACTCACCCCGGATATGACCATAGAGATTAGAGGGGCATTGGAGGAGACCATCAAAGTGGCCGATTACTTTGAAGGGGCTCACGCCAAATTCAAACTGGTCAGCGCCTTTGATCCGGACCTGTTTCCCGATGGTTGGCAGTCATCGCCTGAGACGCTGGAATACACCCTCACACTCGGCGAGGGTACAAATACGATTACCGGAAACGGCTTGATAGACAGTTGGGCAAAGAAGGATCGTAAACACTGGAAAGACGACTACGTTCCGCGATCGAAAATCTTGTGCTATCTAATTGGTTTAATATCCACAACCCCCAATGAACCGCCTGATGACCTTAAACCCGGTGATATCGATAACTGTCCGCACGACCCCGACAAAACCGAGCCGGGCGTGTGCGGCTGCGGCGTCCCGGAAGGCACCTGCGAAAGCACCGACGCCCCGGTAATAATTGCGAGTCATGACGATTCACCTTCCGGAGAAGAAAAAGAAAAGGCCTTTGATGGTGATGTCAACACCAAGTGGCTCATCTTTCGAGATTCAGGGTGGATCCAATATACGTTTGGCGGTGGAGTTGCCAAAACCATTCAGACTTATAGCATTACCTCGGCCAATGACCACCTTGAAAGAGCCCCCAAAGACTGGAAACTGGAAGGTTCCAACGATGGTTTGGCCTGGACCACTTTGGATTTGCGTTCCGGCGTTAAGTACACGAATTATTTTCAAAAGAAAACCTTTGCCATCGACAATAATACCGCCTACAGATCGTACAGGTTGAATATCAGCTCCAACAAATATCCCTACCTGGCGAATTCAACCCAAATTGCCGAGATCGAGTTCTTTGAAGGCAACGACAGTGAAATCGAGCCAGGTGAAGATGGAGATGGCGACGGCGTGGAAGATTCAGCTGACAACTGTCCCGGCAAGGCCAATGGCAGCCAGGCTGACACGGACGGCGACGGCATCGGTGATGCCTGCGACCCGCTGACCGACTCGGACGGCGACAGCGTGGATGATTCGGTTGACAACTGTCCCGGCAAGGCCAATGACGACCAGGCTGACGCGGACAGCGACGGCACCGGCGATGCCTGCGATCCGATGACCGACTCGGATGGCGACGGGATGCCCGATGACTGGGAAATCCACAACGGTTTGGATCCCGACAGCGACGATGCGGCGGCGGATCCGGACCATGACGGGATCAGCAATTTGAATGAATATTTAGGCGCAACCGATCCCGGCGTATACGACGGCAACGATGAGCCGGATGCCCCGGTACTTTGCAGGCCGGTTCGCCATGAAACGGTGTCGTTAACCCCGGAGCTGCAGACCGAGGATTTCTATGATCCCGATTTCGGCGACAGCCATAGGCATACCCGCTGGCAGATCATCAGGCAGGCAGATGATCGGGTGGTATTGGATATCAAAAGCGCTTATGAATTGACGTCATTGTTCAGTCCCAAACTGGTGCTGGAGGAAGATACCGGCTATCGCTGGCGCGCCAGGTTTTATGACAATCATGGATGCGCTTCGCGATGGTCTAAGCCCATGGATTTTATGACGGATGTACAAACGGAAGACACCGATGCCAATGGAATTTTGGATGCTCAGGAGGTCGACGCAATGATGGATCTCGATGATGACGGTACAGCCGACATGGACCAGGAGGATATCAAATGCGTCCGTGTTCAGGGCGCCGATCGACAGATCGGTATCGATATCGAGGATTCCACTGCGGTGGTCGCCATTGAGGCGCTTGAGTCATTGGACCCGAGTGAGCCGCGATTCGAAGGCCAGTTCAACGGCAGGCCTGAACATATGCCCTTCGGGCTGATCAATTTTAAAATACTGGTCGATGAGCCGGGCGCCGAGGCCGTCGTCAAGGTGCATCTATCCGAGCCCGTGCCGGCGGACAGCAAATGGTACAAATTTGACCCCATCACTGAGACGTGGATGGATTACTCGGAGTATGCCGTACTGAGCAGCGATGGAAAGTCGGTTACGTTGACGCTAGTAGATGGCGGATTCGGAGATCTGGACGGCACCGCCAATGGGATCATCATTGATCCATCAGGCATCGCCACGCCATCGGCCGGCGATTCATCCGGCGACGATATCCTAGATCTTGCCGGCGATCTCTTGAACAGCGGCAGCGACTGCTTTATCACGACAGCTGCGCATCGGCCGGCAGATCTACAGCCCATAAACCAAAGCGCTGATGGTCCCGGACCCCAATGGGCAATATTAGTTCTGTTGCTGCTGTCCATGGTCATCTGTCTGAGGCAGTCAATTTGGAAATGACCGCCTGAACAGCCAGCACTGCAGAACCGTGTTCGGCGGCAGGCTCATCAAATCCGCCACAAACCTAAAGAACAGCAGCTGCCTATCCCCGGGGATCGGCATTGAGGATAAAGACCCAGAACCGACAATTTCAATCCGGAGAATCGACGCGCAGTCCAATACCCTCATTAGCGGTTCTCAAGCGGGCCCAACCGGGAGTCGCTTATCTCATCGCCTGTCAGGCCGCCGCACTCGTCACCGTTTCCCTGCCGTATGCCGCTGCCAGCAATTTTAGCGGATGCATGGACCCGCGCAGGGTTCCCTGGCGTATTTGCATGGCGCAGGCGCCGCAGCCCGTTACGAGCCGGTCGACATCCGAGGATACAATCTCGTCAAACAGCCGCTGGCCGATCTTCATGGAAAGGTCATAATTTTTCGACTTCAGGCCATAGGTGCCGCCCATACCGCAGCACTGATCCGCATATGGGTGGACTTTCACGCCGGGTATGAGCTGCATCAGCTCGATGGGTTCACGCGTCACGCCAAGGGCCTTCAGGTGGCAGGGCGCATGATATCCGACCGTCAACTCCAGCCGGTTGAAATTCGTTTTCAGTGCTCCCTGGGCGTGCAATTCCATCAGGTATTGATGGATGTCGTAACAGTTGGCGGCAACCAGCCGGGCTTCCTCAGAGGCTGCAATCTTCGGGTATTCGCACTTTACCGCCAGGGCGCAGCTCGGCTCGCTGAAAACGATCGGAAGGCCCCGAGCCGTGTATTCTGTCAGCAGGGCGATGTTATAATCGATGTCGTCCCGAATCTTGTCCTGGGCGCCGGCGCTTATCCTGGCGATGCCGCAGCACTTGAACTCCGGCAGGATCACCCGGATGCGGTTGTGTTCCAGAACCTCGATGACCGCCAGCCCTTCTCCCTCAGGATCGTTGTAGTTGGCAAAACAACCGAGAAAAAGCACCACTTCGCGCGCCGCATGGCCGTGTCTGCGCGCTTTGAGCATTTTTCTGAGGGTGCGGTTGCGAAACCGGGGCAGGTGTCTTTTGGCCTCAAGACCGATGGCCTTTTGCAGCCCCCAGCGCACCGGAGCAGTCGATGTGGCCAGATTGGCGGCCGGCGCGAATAAGCTGCCCTGCCTGCACAGGGTTGCGGTATCGGACAATACACGGTCGCAGAAATCCTCCCCCTTTCTGCGGACGACATCGGATCGACCAGTCACCGCCAGCCACGGAACATCGACCCCGGACGGACACTCCGTCAAACACCGCTTGCAATTCATGCATGAATCGATGATCTTTTTGAAGGCGGGTTCCTCCAGGACCTCCGGATCGAGCTTCCCGGAAAGCAGCTCCCGGCACACGCTGACTTTGCCCCTGCCCTTGGCCCATTCCTCCAGGTGATTGCTGGCCATCGGACAGTAGGAGCGGCAGCTGGCGCATCCGGAGCAGTTAGTGATCTGTTCCTGCAAACTGTCGGCATCAAAGGCGGTGCCAGTGCGGACGATGGAAAAATCCGGCCCATATTTCAGGTTTTCTCCAAGCAGCTTCTGGTTTCCCGCTATGATCACGCCCGGATTCATGATGCCGTCCGGATCGAACAGCGCCTTGACCTCCTGCATCGCAGGATAAAGGTTAGGATACTGACGCGCCACATACTGGGTTCTCAGTCGGCCGTCGGCATGTTCACCGCTTACCGTCCCGTTCAGGCCCAAAACGAGATCGTAGACCGCATCGGCCAGAGCCTGCATGGTTTTGACGTCCTCCTGGCGCCTTAAGTCCAGGATCGCCATGGTATGCAGGTTGCCGTCACCGGCATGTCCGTAGATGGCTGCTTTGACATTGAATTTGTCAAAAAGCGCGCGCAGGCCGTTTATATATTGCGGCAGCCGGCTGACATGGACCGCGGCATCCTCGATGAAAGCGATGGGCCGACGGGGGCCTTTCATCCTGTTGAGTATCGGACCGGAGATCGACCGCACCTTGCTGAATTTGGCCATGTCCGCCGCGTTGCCGGCCTCGACGACGCTCACCCCCAGAGCGTTGTCTTCGAGCAGGCTTTTTCTTACCAGCGCGAATTTGTCCCTGAGTTTTTCGTCGCTGTCTTCCTGAAATTCGATAAAGAGGGTCGCGTCGGTGTTTTCCGGAAAATATTCCGCCAGCTCGGGCTGCTGATCCCTGGCCAGATCGAGGATATGCTTTTCCATAATCTCGATCATCGAGGGCCCCTGCGCGAGAATCTGCTGGGTCGCCTCGCCCACCTTGCCGAGATCATCGAAATAGACCAGGCCGCTGAGGATCTTCTTCGGAACCGGCATCAGCTTCAGGGTCGCCTCGGATACCAGGGCGAGGGTCCCCTCCGAGCCTACCAGCAACGGGGTGAGATCAATGCTGCCGTCAGCCGTCAGGTCCCAGACATGGTAGCCGCAGGAATTCTTTGTGGTAAAGGGCCGCTCCGCTTCCATATATTGGCTGTATCTTTTCAGGATAACAGCAATGTCGCCATACAGGCGTTCCGCGAGCATCTGCGGTGCCCCGCATGGGCCGACTGGGCAGGCAGGCAGCGCCCGGGGACCGGTCTGCACGATTTCCCCGCTGGTCAGAACGAGTTCCAACGACCTGACCTGTGACCGGGTCGTCCCGTATTTGACCGCGTGGGGACCGCTGGAGTTGTTGGCAATCATCCCGCCGAGGGTGGCGGAATCTTTTGTCGACGGGTCTATCGGAAAATAGAGATCGTAAGGCTGCAGATACCGGTTGAGCTCCGCCAGCACGATACCGGGCTGAACCCTCACCCAGCGCTCTTCGGCACTGAAGTCGATGACCCGGTTGAGGTGCTTGCTGAAATCGATCACGATGCCTTCGCCAAGTTCGTTGCCGGTCCGGCTCGTGCCTCCCCCGCGGGCGGTAATGGGGATCTTGTGCTCCAGGGCGAATCTGATAGTGGCGACAAGGTCGTTGGTGGAGCGGGGCTGGACAATGGCCCGCGGTTTTATCCGGTACAGCGAGGCTCCGCTGCTGTAAAGCGAACGGCTCAGGTCGCTGTCCAGGACGTCTCCTTCGATGCGGCTGTTCAATCCTTCAAATAGGCGGTCATCCAACGGCATAAAAAGATCTTCTTTCCCAAGTGCATCATCCCCGGTGCGATTTAACACGGGTACTTTCGGACATGGATTATGAATTTTACCTATATCGTGAGTGCAAAAATTTGGTTGTATACCAATTTTAATATCGATTTTTCAAGCTATTTCTCGTTTTTTTTAAATCCATGGGGAAATATTTGATCTGTGCGGGCAATAAGTGGGCCTAGTTTTGTCTCCTCTAAGTTCATACCTGCACCCTTCCCCCAAATAAACAAGCTGAGTAAAAAGTGATCGAGACGATTGACAGATCGAGACTTATGGATTTATCTTGTTTGTCAGTTAAGGGCAGCAACCAATCCTCTATTTTAATCTCTTGGCCTTTTTTTACAACCAGCTATGATAATCGAACTGAAAGATATTTGGGATTTTCACATCGACCTGCAAAATGTTCTACAAGTTCCGGTGGTAAACGACTACCTGCTGGAGCAAATAGACCTTCCCACGGCGACGCAAATGGGTGGGTTATTCAATGCCACGTGCAGGAAACCCGGTGGGCCGCTGCCCAGTGCGGATGTGCCCCAGGATAAACAGATCGCGGATCTTAACGATCAGATCCGCACGATCCGGGGGACAAAGGGACTTAGCCTTGTGCTGGCGGCCGCCGATCTTGAAGGCGCAGGCCGTCAAATTTTGCACGCTGAAGGCATTTACTTCATCAGACAGATCCGTGACCTGGACCGCCTAGACTGGATTTGGGAGCAGGGGTTTCGAAGCCTTGCACCGCTTTACAACTCAGACAACGCTCTCGGCGGTGGCAGCGGTGGCGATCCCGGCCGCGGGTTGACCCGGCTGGGCCGTGACTTTGTCAAAAGAGCCTGGGAGAAAGGATTTCTTCTGGACTGCGCCCACGCCAACCACCGGACCAAAGAAGACCTCGTCAACCTGGCCCTCGAAAGCGGCAGGTCCCTGAATTACACGCACGGTTTTTTGGGTGAGTCAATCTCGGCCCACTGGGGGCAAAGAGGTCTGCCGCTCGAAACGGCCCGCAAACTATTTAAGACCGGCGGACTGGTAGGGCTATCTCCTCATCCGGGTTTTTTGGGCGCCTTCAGACGCTATTTGGAAGACATTGACATTCTGGCCGAAATCGCTTCCGACCAAGTGGTTCTGGGCAGCGACTTCGCCGGTATCAATGCCTGCGGACTGGATGGGAACCGGCAGTTTGAAGAATGCAAAGGTATCTGGGCGGTACCCTCTTTGGCAGAGCGTCTGGCCAATCGGCATGGAAAGGGTTTTGCGCGGGAGTTTTGCGGCCAAACACTAAAGGCTTATTTGCAACGCACCCTTCCCCCTCATGCACGATAATGCTTTTGTAGCGGCCCTGGAACAGATGCCCGCCGCGAAAATGCGTCCGGTTGTATCGCTGGGTGTAGGTCGTGCCGAACCAATGCATGGCTTTTTTCAGATTGGCCTGGCGAGTACGCACCAGCAGATGGTAATGATTGTCCATCAGCACATAGGCATTCACGTCCATCTCGAAGCGCTCAGACATCTGGCCGGGCGTATCCAAAAAAACAAATCGGTCTTGCTCGTCAACAAAGATGTCACCACCCTCATTGCCGCGCGATAACAGATGGTAATAGGCTCCTGCATGTTCTATGCGCCAGGCTCAGCTCATGTGCTCCAGTTAGCAAACCGGCCGCCTGACTGTCAATGGATAAATCACTATTCAACGGGCTGTTGCCCAAATCGAATTTTACTTACTGACACCGGCTCACCTTGTGCGCCTAATTTCTGGTTTTTTTTCTTCAAGATTTTTACAAACGCACAAATAGCAATTGATTACACCGACTACTTATGCTAAAGTACCGTAAAATATAACTTTAGCGGAGTACAATCATTATGATGGGCCGCCAATCAAAGGTTCA